>Ga0209632_10005886_pt1 | contig 10514 bp, 13 predicted proteins | sample COG_10_FD_184754 | JGI IMG/M metagenome (GOLD analysis project Ga0209632, IMG submission 184754) | Pelagic Microbial community sample from North Sea - COGITO 998_met_10 (SPAdes) (version 2) | ecosystem: Environmental > Aquatic > Marine > Neritic zone/Coastal water | place: Helgoland, sampling...
TTTGGGGTAATGATGTTCATAAAAATTAAAAAGGGGGCGAGCGGTAAACCCTCCCCCTGGATTAATATATCACAATTTAAACTTCGGGCGCAACCTCGAAACCAGTTGAATCCAATTGGAAGCTAAGAGTGTAGTTTCTCGTGAATACGCCAGTCTGGGCATTCTCCGAAGTGACTCGATTAATTATCATTTTAGATGGTCTATCCGCTTGTGGGATAGCATTATAACTGGAAAAAAAACCCTCCATTGCTCCGTACATCAACTTCCGAAAGTCACCAGTTGTAGCATTTGCTTCTGCACTTGATATCTCCGAAAGTAATCCTCCGGTTCCAATTGTCATTGTTATGTCATTGGCGGTTGCAGTGTATCCGCTTGTTAGAACTTCACCTGGTGTATCGTAATCTGAATAAGCCATAATTTAATTATTGTTAATTGATAAAAAAGGGGAGAATCTGGGATCGGACCAGACTCTCCCCAAATTATTTAGCTTGTGCTGACAATCTTGCCGTGAGCACCAGGGTGGTATACACCGAGGGTCAAAGCGCAATCAACGAAGCCACGGTCACCACCACCAAGATTTGGAAGGCGGCTGCTACCCATAGGGATAAGCTCGTGAACACCGTAGTACTCAGGATTCACCAAGTAACCAGCCATTCCTGCAGTACCAGCTTGTACTGGCATACAGTCAGGGTTAGCGTTTACAACAGAGACAATACCGTGATCGCTTTGATAGAGATCAACGGAAAGCTTGATAGTGCCGCTTTCGCCGTTGTAGTTAACTGCGCGAACCGAGTCACCCGATACGCCACCGATGCGAGCAAAGTCGCTGATGTCTTGACGGAGTGCTGTATCAGCAACGAGCATAAGGTTGTTGGATGTACCAGTAACCTTGAAGATCGAAGAGATAAGAGAGTTCAATTCGCTTTCTGCGAAATTGCCATCAGTTACGTCAGCGATGCTTGTAGCTGGAGTTTGGAATGCAGCAGGTACGTTACCCGAACCAGCAGCATTTTGAATCCAGTCACCAAGACCACCAAGGCGATTGAAGTTAGTTCCACCACCATCTTCAGTGTTTTGAGTATTGTTAGAAGCGAGTGCTCCTTCAACATCGCGCTTGAGTTCACGAATTGCTTTAGCTTCTGCTTGAGCAATCTTAGCTGGGCCAACGGAATCGACTGCTTCTTGCAGATCGGAAACCATATAGTCCCGGCGGAACTTTTGAACGCGATTGCCGAGGCGAGCACGTCCAGCGAATTGGTCAGTGAATGCTGTAACATCAGCACCTTCCTGGATCCCAGCAAAGCTAGGAGCGGAAAGAGTGTCAACAGACCACTCAACCTTAGTTGCGGATGCGCCCTTTTTGTTAGCAGAAGAAAGAATAGGTGTTTCTTCTGGAGCGAGAATTGTCAAGACGTCAGTGAGGTCTTCACGATTAGAGACACCAGAACCTTGGTTTGTAGTGTCGAATGTATTTGAGAATGCCATAATATTTTATGTATTTATAGTTGTTAATGAATTGGTTAATGGCGTGATGCCATTTTGAGTTTCCTAAGGTTGGCGAAATCGCTTGCGCTACCCGTTTCTTTAAACCGAGCCTCTAATTCTTTTAGGGCCTTGGCTGTTCTTCCCATTCCCTTTTCGGGTTTGGATGCAGATGGACTGGCTGATTTGGGAGGATTTAATACTGCTGATCCCTTACGCTCAGTAACGGGCTTACGTCCGTAAATACTGTTAGTAGCGTGAGCAAACCAATAATCCAATTGTGCGGCTACCTCTGGTGATTCACGCTTTGCAATTTTTTTAAGTTGCTTAAAGCGGTCATCATTTACGGTTGCTTCGTATTGTTTACGCAAGTCATTGTCATCACCTTCTAACCAATCAAGTTCTTTTTTTGCACGTTCAGTAAAGGAACCAGCAAGCTGCTCCCCTTCGATTTGTGCCTGAACCTTATTGAGTTGATCCGGGAGAAAAGTTTTCTGAGCTTTACGGGCTTTTAATAAAGCCTGTCGCACATCCTTCTTTGTCCACTCCTTGCCTTCGATTTCGGTTACGGTATCCTCAGCGGAGTAGCCATCACTTTCAAACAAAAGATCCTCTGCCCACTCAATAACTTGGTCAACCTCTCCAGCTTTTGCTTGTAGCTTCTCGATACTATCGAGGTTACTGTAGGGGTTATTTTCAACCTTTTTTGTATTTAATGGGTTTGGTTTTTCTTGAAGTTTAGCTTCTAAACTAGCTAGACGTTCTTCGGCAGCTTTGCGCTTGGCAGTCAATTCACCGAATCGAGCTACAGCACGGCTACCTAGCTTGTCAGCTAGTTCCCGCAAATCCTCCTCGGACATATCGTCCAAGTCCAACTGTGAAAGAACATTGTCGGATTCCTCAGTCCCCTCAGCAGCTTCCTCGGTCTCAACTGATTCATCAGTTTCTTCCTCAGTTACTTCCTCGGTTTCCTGCTCCTCGGTTTCTCCGGCCTCTTCCTCCTTTGGCTCTTCAGCCTCAGGGGTCAGTTGCCCGATCCTCCGCATTGCAAAATCCTCAACGGATAAGTTATTATTGTCCACTGAACTTTGGTCTGCCTCAGCGTTAGCAGTTTCGATTTCGTCTGTCATATTGTTACCACTCATTAACGCCGAGCGATGGCGATGGTCGCATTATAACATACGGGTTACATTCGATCCAAATGCTTTAGTTGGAGTTTATCCCAACCTGACATTTGAAGGATCTGATCGTACGTAATAATTCTACCAGAAATCTGTTGGATGGTCTCACTGGATGCTTCGTGCATCTCGCTGATGGTCTCCTCCCGGAGTTCGTGAACCATCTTGATGAACCGAGCAAAGGATTCATAGCTGTGCAAGCTATTGATGTCGTCTTGTATATTCATACTATTTTGACATTTTCATCAGTTCACTGGAAACTTTTTCCATACGTGGGCCAATGCCAGCTCGGTTCAGTGCAACTCTATCCCTGTACTCGTCATTATCTAGGAACTCCTTTGCCGCCTTCTCATACTCCCCTGCATTGATAGCCTTAACGGTATCTGGGCTTCCGCCAACTGATCCACGGTAGTACTCACCAAAGATAGCTGTCTGGGCGGAGCCGGGAAAGGAATCAAACTTTGGAATTAAGTTTTGAACTTTAGGGATTCGTTCCTTAATATCTTTATCCAGTAGCAATGAAGCTTCTTCACGTGTGATACGCTGACCCTTCTTTACACTTGGGCTGGAGTGTCCGTGGCCAATTGTATAGTTCGTCTCCCCAGCACCCTTTCGGGCGACTTCATCAAAACCTTCAACTTTCAGCAAGTATTCCTTGAAGGCTTTTTCTCGATTGTTGGAATTGATTTGTTTAGCTCGGCGATTGCCTTGCTCCGTTACTGATATATTGTCTGGCATTATAAGTTTTGTGTATCGATTTCACCCATTTGAGCGGGGGCTGTACCCACGCGACCAATTTGAGCATTTTCTGCTTGTTGCATTTGGAAGGTATATTGACCTACGTACTTCTGTAGTCGAGCGGCAAAGGCTTGATCAGCCTGAGCGCGTTGTGCAACGTCCGGCTGCTGGGTGTACTGCTGGATTACTTGTAGTGCAATCTGTGCTCCCGCTGGACGTGCTGGCATTTCGATACCTGCAAAGATTTTTGCTAAGTCATCAGTGACCTGCTTGACCACTTCTTCCTGCGCTTTCTCAACTGGCTGTAGAATTGCATCAGCCATTACTGGGTCAATACTAGCAGCAATCACATCCAGTAGGGCATCAACATTAAGACGATTGTTTGAGTTCAACTGATTGAGTGCTACGAATTGCTGTGTCTTGGCTTCTACAGTCTTGGGGTCATTATTTTGAACATCGAAGTTAATCAAGATGTCAAAGTTCTCGTCGGCACTTCCCTTGTCGAAGGTCTGAGGATCTGGAATCCCTGTAACCCGGAAGAAAATTTCATCTGGTCCAAAGCGTTGGAAACACTTGAATGCCATACGCAGAACCTCTGCCGTGTGGCTAAGGAACTTATCCACCAGGAACTGCTGGCGAATTTGGCTGATTGCTCCCTCTTCATCCAATCCAACCAATCGGTCAGCTAGACTAAGCAATGTTGACTCGATTTCTATTGAGCCGGTAGGTGCTGGCGGGGTAGGAGCAAAGTCAAGATCTCCCTTGCGGCGGTATGGAATCATACGACCAGGACCCCAATCAGTAGGTGCTTGACCAACTGGGTGCAGGACGGGAGGAAGTGTAGCTAGACTATTCCTGTCAATTCGGGAGTCACGCTCCACTTTTACTTGATTTTGTAACCCGCGAAGTACAGAAGGAATGGTTAATGTGTCATAGAGTCTCTTGCTGTCCTCTGACAGTTTTGTGACAACTACAGGGTAGTCCTCGTAGCCATTCAGCAATTCAAACTTAGCATACCCAGGTGTTACGCCGTCACCACTAAACTCCCGGTGGAATACAGTGCAGTAAATTCCCTCAGCTCCATCCTCTTGATCAATAAGGCGTTGATAGCCGTAGCATATTTCAATGAGATCATTGGCCTCGTAAGAACTATTGCTAAGACTATTACTATTGCGAGCTTCTTGCTCGCGCTCAATTGAATCAATATTAACGCCTCGGTATTTTTCAATAACATAATCAACGAAGTCCTGATCCCAACCATCTGTTGTGACCTTATTCTCCAACTCTTGTGGGGTGTAATAAGTTCTCCAAAAACAATATGGGGAACGCTGAGGGTCGGTTACATACGGGGGGAAAAAGAAGTCCCCATCGGGGGCTAGTGTCTTTACATCGGGAGCATTAACTTGCCTACGAACTACGGGCAATTCAGCAACTCCATCCTTCCGTAATTCTTTTAGTGCTTTCTTTGCACGTTTTTTAGTTGTTCCATCAAAGGTCGCTTGCAGCAGGGCGATTAACTCATTGTCATCTTTCCCGTCTTCTATAGCAAATGCTACTTCCGGGCTGACCTGTGCAATCTGGTTTAAATCCAGTTCCTGTAGGAACCGTCGATCCTCACGATGCCATCCGACATACGTGATCAGTATGCCCCGCTCAAGCAAATAGTTAGCACCTAGTTCCATCTCGCGGTAGAAGCGTGGGATGTACCCCGAACTTACCATCCATTTTAAGAATCCAGAAACAATGCGACTTCGCGCAATATCCCCGCTTTCAACTGGGAAGGCCCGAACATTTGCTCGGTTCAATGATGCCATAAACAAAGATACTAGACGAGTAATACGCTCATCAATTAGGTGGCACTCGATGTCGGACGCACCCTCCCAAGGGAAAGCGTCAGATCCGTGCTTGCGATGATCACGGCTTTTGCCCGGCCACCAATTGCGACGATCATCGTAACTAGTACGGCATAGATCAAAATATGATTCTAACTCTGATACGGTCTGCTCGTAGGCATAGCGTAGGGTCTTGATGTCGGGTTCATCCTGGACGTAAGTCAAGGACTCTGAAATTGATTCATTCTGCATTATCTTCTGCTAGGCGTTTTTTTATGGATTCAAGCAATCGTATCGTGTAAGTCGATGGTAGCCCTATTGTATCACATAGGTCACGATTTGTCATAGGGACTCCACTCTCGTGGGTAACGTACCTCTTTAATATCTCCCAACTGGCAAACCTATCACTCTGTTCGCGACACCAGGATCTATCCATTGTTATGTCCTCACTTTCTGACATAACGATAACTTGTACCCTTGGAGTCCTCAATTCCCTCAAAGATGATTTTTTTCTTTACTAGTAGTCCCTGCCACCTTCGGGGGATCAAAACATTTACGCGCTTCCCGATCTCATTGCTGAATACCACATTGTACTTCCTGTTTGGACACTCCGCAAGTACAGTACCCTCGTAGTGCTTTGGAATGATTTCATTAATCATTAGGGACTCTTCCAGTATTTTAGTACCCTTCTCTGTAACCCAGGTATTTTTACCTTTGCCAGTTAGGGACTTTACTGGTAGCTTTTGAGTTGCTATCTTCATTGCTTCCTCAAACGTAACCTCTTGTTCTTTAGCGATTTGTGTTAATTTCTTCTTGGGCATTAATATCCTCCTTTGTTTGTTTTAGTTGATTGCATTGATGAGTCCGACATAAAGTCCGGTCCTTCTCCGCCGTTCGACATTCGCAAATAACGAATGACATCGAAGAAGTCCTTTAGGGCTTCCTCTGGTTTTCCACCTGCATTGTAGTTAATTAGACTGTCCACTAGGTTTCCGCAATCGGAATGGATGTAGCACCTTGGACGATTTGCCCCATCAATATCTACGTTTGGGTTGTAGTTGAACCAGTCATCTAGGGCAGTAATTCCTCGCTCCTCCATCTTACCATCGGATGGAATAAAGCTTAGACCAAAGTCATAGAAGGAGGTAAAGAGATCATCATTATTCTCATTCTCGCGGGCGAAGAACCGGGAGTCACCGATGCGCTCAGTTACTTCCATACCTAGATCGTCCTCGATCTCCTTAAATAGTTCACAGTATCCCTCTACATTTAAACCAATCTTTTTAGCTGCGGGTCCGTACTTCCACTTGGGATCCCCAAACAAAGCCCACTCTCCGTAGGTGTTGCGGTCGGGCCACTCCCTGCGGATAAAGATTTCTCCACTCTCGTTTACCCCAGCCCAGATGGCTGTGTAGTTCCTTGCGCCAGCGGGGTCAACCACTTGATAGCAGGTGAACTTCGACTTATCCGATATGTCGGGGAACGTCATCCCGTACTTATTGGGTTCCTCGTTGAGAACATTTACTTCTGTATTGAAGTAAGGTAAAAGGGCATTCGCTGATTTTACCGGTAGACCATAAGCACGAACTTTGATTTCATCATCGGGGCGACCCTTTAAGTCCTTTGCAATTCGCTCGTATCCGCCGAATGGATTCTCGTCGGAGTGGAGATAGATTACAGCAGCATCCCTACTTGGGCTGTATTGGCGGATGGGTACTTCTAGGTCACGAAGCAAGGCCGCTGGCCTTGTCTCATTGGTTTCCGCGCCCTTGAGGTATTCAGCTATGAAAGGAGTGTATCCATCAATTGGTGTAAAGCCAATGATCATCTTGGAGTCCCGGGTAGCAAGTCGGAACCGCAGGGTGTTGACTAGGGCAGCGTCACCTAGATATTCGTCAAGCCAAGTGCCGATATTCAAACCCTTGGGGTTCTTGAAGCCGAACTCAAAGCCCTCTAGGATGGTGGAGTTATTGGAGTACTGTGTGTAAGTCTTGAAGTCCACCCGTGTGCGGGTGTCCGGGAACACGAAGGAACTCCCTGTGAACCCATTCTGCATTGAATAGTTAATGTACCCCTCGATCCCTTTAGTCTTCTTCTTGTACTCCTTGGGCATCATCTCCCAGATGGCTGGCTGTTGAACCTTGATTGACGTATCCGCATTTTGCGAAAAGCAAACAATGTGTCCATCCTCGGACTCGGTCACTGCTTCCATTATCATCTTGGCGCAGCCAGTAGTCTTTCCACTTCTGTTTCCGCCGAGTGCAAGGCACTCGTTGTACTCCTCCATTGCTTCCCTGGCTCTATCCCAGCCTGGGAGGTCGAACCCATAGCGTAGGGGGTCACTGGTGGATGCCTTGATCCTGCCCTCGTGAGCAAGATATAGCTGCTCCAGCAGCTTTGGGTCATTCTCGGCTAAGTAAACAATTTCTCTATCAGTTGGGGCTGATAGGATTGGGTGCTTGGTAAACGAAAGCTCCATACCTAGAACAATCTCTCATCGTCCTCATCGTCATCGTCATCATCCAGGAGTTGCTCCCAGTCTAGATCATCCACTTCGGAGTTTAAATCCTCGATGGCTTCCACCATCAGCATTTTACCAACCCTGTGGTTGGTGTAGTCATAGAAGAGATCCCCGTCCTCATCGAGGACAATGAAGCAGAAGTTCGGCGAAATATCTGCGAGCATTCGGCGAACGTGGTTAAAGGCGATGTCCGGATCAATGTCTGGTGTCTTACTCATTTGCTTGATTTGGGTTGTTCGGTTCTGGGAGCAGGGGGTTTCTTGCTCCAATCAATATCGTCGTAGTTCTTACGTTGCTTCTCCTGGTTATGCCCTTTGCGGGGTCCGCTTCCTTTAGTGCTCATCTACTTCGATTACTTCTGCTTGTTGCATTTGCTCCAGCCGTGAACGAGCAGCGGCCAGCGTCTCCTCGTAGTCCTGCTGTGTGATTACCTGCCTTTCCTCAGTAATAGAGGATGCTTCACCCCTGGAGGTCATAGCCTCCCGGAAGGAATTAGCCTTGGCTATTGATAGCTCCTTGAGGTCACGGAAGCTGACATCGAACTCTGGGTCTGTCTCCATCTTGTCCCGCACCTTTTCAATAAGATCCTCCTCCAAGGAGGATATGTTTAAATAGTTCTTTGCGGAAATCTTACCCGCAATGTCCCGCAATTTCCCAAGGTGGTCAGCGTAATCCACTAGAATATTCAGTACAGTACAACGGGAGTACTTGTACTTCTTTACTAGAGCAGTCTGGCTAGTTCCCTTGCTGTAGAGGTACAGAATCTTGGCGACCTTCTCTGGGTCGTACACAGAGAGGCTCTTGATCTTTGCAACCTCCTTTACTTCAACCACTTGTGCAATGGCATCCTGGATCTCATTGCAGAGTTCCTCCTTTGCGCTTTGGTTAATAGTGTCGGTCATACTGAGAATGTGTCTCATTAACATATAGGATGTCAATCATAAAAATATAAAGTACGCAATATAGCATATAGCAATTGACAAATTGCGAACGCCGTGTGATATAATACAACCATAGTCAGGAGGTAAACCCCAATGCGGGCGAAAACGATCTCCGAGGATAGCCACTCGTATGACATTAAACTACACGGCACTACTTTGGGAAGTTCGCCTCTTGGGAACAAGGGTCGCCCCACTGTAGTATAGGTTGTTTCCCCTGATGATGCCAAGAAGGGAAACTTAAAATATATGCCTGTAACTTATGGATAACTATTCGATAGTACCTAGTCCGACCCTTGGGTCTACGTTACAGCAGCTTTGTAATGGCGAAGCTGTGTCTATTAACATAGCAATGACAGCAATGATAGCAATGACAGCAAGCCCCCCTAGGGGCTTTGTGCGAGTTTACAGTTTACCCAGGTGGCTCCTTGGGGGAGCCTTGAGACGCAAATTTTTTTAACTGGCAGTATATATATATAATATAATATTTTTTGTTAAAGCTTGCATCCCCTCCACCCCGTTTTGCTTGCAAAAACTTTTGCTCGCCGTTATCCCGTTAGAAACCTGGCTCACTGTCATCCCGTTAGGAATCCTGGGCTCACTGTTAGTACGTTAGACTTTTGCTTACCGCTGCAACGTTAGTAATTGTCTCACCGTTAGCACGTTAGTTTGTATTCAGTATTCTGATACAAATCTGGCTCACCGTTTACCCGTTAGGTTGTATTCGAATTCCCGATACAAATCTTACTCGCCGTTTACACGTTAGGTTGTATTCAAATTCTTAATACAAATCTTACTCGCCTATAATTTGTTAGGTGTATCCGGTTTTCTGATACAGGAATTACTATTTTTTCTCACGTTAGGAATATATCAGCAGCACTGTGGTCCATACTAACGGGTGTCAGATTAGGCAATAAATAGGCTAAAAACGCGAAAAAAGGCACTTACTAACGTACTAACGGTGATTCATATTTAATTATTTTCAACTTTTTTTCTTCTGTAAATGCCTGACGATCAACGTCTTAAGGAAAATACACTTTTAAAGTTAAAAAAAAGATTCGCTATTCGGAAAAAAATAGTCACTTTGGTTGTCATCGCTGGCTTAGTCATTGGTAGGCGGGCTCTTCGGAGTTATGGGAATGATTCGTTTTTCGGGATTTTTTAAGTGATTAAAATTCAAGTATCGGCTTATGGCGTTTTTCATCTTTTGAATTCATCGCGTCACCTTGCGAATTCTCAATATTCACATTTTTGCGAACACCTTATCACTTCGACTTGTCAGTTAGTAAGGTTTAAATTGCCCATTGAATAAGTACACAAATTGAGCGGATTTTTGAACGTTTGGCAACGCGATAAAATTTAGGCATCCCAAGTAGGCACACCGAACGGGATGCGTGTAAGCCCACTGGCAATGAAGCCAGCTGTTACAAGTCAGCACAAAGGGTGAGTACACATTATGAAAGCAAAGAACACTCCAAACCTTTGGCGTGACACTGCGACAAAGCCCAAAGTGGCTGACTGGTCGTATGATCGTACCAAAGTAAAACGTAAATACCACAGTAAGCGAAAGCCTACTGTTGCAGCAAACAAGCCCAAGGTGAAACCACAGGCGAAACCATACAAGACAATAGTCAGCAGCATTACACTCGAAAGCTTAGGGCTTTCGTTCAAGGCAACAGTGCAGCGGAAAGCTACTATCACTGGATAAAGCATATGACTACAATTCAAACAAAGTACGGTGCAATGCACATCTACGAAACCATAGAAGAGCTGGATAGTTTCTCATATGAAGATTGTGTGAACTGGCTAGAATTCAATGATCGCA
>Ga0209632_10005892_pt1 | contig 10506 bp, 8 predicted proteins | sample COG_10_FD_184754 | JGI IMG/M metagenome (GOLD analysis project Ga0209632, IMG submission 184754) | Pelagic Microbial community sample from North Sea - COGITO 998_met_10 (SPAdes) (version 2) | ecosystem: Environmental > Aquatic > Marine > Neritic zone/Coastal water | place: Helgoland, sampling...
GTAATTAAAATATTCAATTCATCGACTACTCCTTCGGTTGGCGAGCAATTATCCCCCACGATTGAAGCAGTTAAACCGGAAGAGGATTCTAAAGTTGAAGATTTTTTTAAAGGCGTTGTAGAAGAACGGCCAATAATTGATGTTCCTGAACAATGATTTTTTTCTGATTAGATATTATATGGGTGTGAAATAAATAAAGTGGCGGAAGAGGTAGTAAGCAGATCTATTATAAAGCAGAATGATTGGACTACACTATATATAGTAGTTGTAGCCATGGGGTTAACTATGCTTGGTTTGGTTATGCTTTTTAGTGCTGGTGTGGCTAAGGACGCACATTCATTGTTAACTAAGCAAATAATCTGGGTAGGCTTATCAGTATGTGTAGCAATATATTTTTCATTATTAAACTTGGATTGGTTGAAGGATAAAACATGGATCATTTTTGGACTTTGCTTATTTGGACTAATTCTAACATTGTTACCTGGTGTTGGTGTAAAGGTAAATGGAGCACAACGCTGGATAGGTATAGGTCCATTGAGACTGCAACCATCTGAGTTTGCTAAGATTGGGCTGGTATTGGCAATCGCGGGGTATTGTTCGTCTAATCAAAGAGAGATGAAGTCTTTTCTTAAGGGTTTTGTTTTTCCATCTTTATGTATTGGTGCAATTTGTATTTTAATTATTTTGCAACCAGATTTTGGCACTTGTTTTTTGTGTGGTGTTGTTGGAGTAGTCCTTATGTTCCAGTCAGGTACTGCATTGAAATGGTTGCTTCCAATAGCAAGCTTAGCTGTTTTTGCCTTTAGTATTTTGGTGTATTTTGACCCGGTTAGAATTAGAAGAGTAACTTCCTTTCTAGATGTGGAAGCGAATTCGAATGACAGTGCTTATCAACTTTGGCAGGGGATGCTTGCTTTTGGAGTTGGAGGCATAAATGGAGTTGGTTTAGGGATGGGGCGTCAACAAATGCATTTTTTACCTGAAGCGCACACGGATTTCATTTTTCCAGTAATCGGAGAAGAACTCGGATTAATTTGTACTATGAGTATTGTAATATGTTTTCTTGCTATGTTTGTTTTGGTTGCTTGGAGACTTAGGCAAGCACCTAAGTTATACGAATACCTTCTCGGAATGGGAGCCTTATTATTTGTATCGCTTCAAGCAATAATTAACATGGGAGTTGTTACTGGTTCTATGCCGACAAAAGGGATGTCATTGCCGTTTATTAGTTATGGAGGATCAAACTTAATGGTAACATTCGTTTTTTTGGGAATCATTATTAATGTGTTTAGAAAATGGGATTCCCCAAAAATTCGTAGACCTAGAGAAATTCGAGAAATATGAGAAATATAGTTATTGCGTGCGGGGGAACTGGTGGGCATTTGACACCTGGAATTGCACTGGCACAAAGTTTAGAAGAAAGGGGATATCCTTCATGGTTATTTATTAGCCAAAAAACAGTTGATTCAAGGCTTGCAAGAAAGTATCCAAAATTAAGTTTTCAATCGATCCCAGGGTCCCCAATGATTAAAAGCCCAATTGGATTTTTAAAATTCGTCTATGGTTTTATCGCTTCCTTTTTATATTCTTACAGGTTCTATGGAAAGATAGGTGCGGACGCAGTAGTAGGCTTTGGCGGTTTTTCTTCTTTTGGACCTGCTATGGCAGCCCGTGTAAAAGGGTTACCCTTTTTTATTCATGAAGCCAATCGATCAGTTGGTAAAGCAGTTCGTTTTCTAGCTAAAAGCTCAACAAGACTATATCTTCCTGAAGGAATTAATTTGGAAGGTATATCTCCTGATGTTATCAGAAATATCGGTTATCCATTAAGAAAAGAATTTCGAAGAATCCCCAAAGAGCGGGCAAGGAAGCAATTAGGTATATCACTTAATGATCGTTTACTCGTTATAATTGGGGGAAGTCAGGGTGCTGTTGCTCTAAACAGTTGGGTCAAAAATAATTTAGAAGAAATCGCTGGAGAGGGCATTTCCACTTATTGCTTAACTGGCCTTAGGAATGAGAGTTCTGGCGTCATAAAACTTGAAGGAATGGGCGGTCAAGCTGTTACCAGTCGATTTGTTTCCTTTACGGATGAGATGAATTTTGTTCTTTCAGCTGCTGATTTAGTTATTTCTCGAGCAGGAGCTGGTGCAATAGCTGAAATTGTTCGATGTCGCCTTCCATCGATCTTAATTCCCTATCCTTTTGCAGCAGATAATCATCAAGCTTTAAATGCGGATTTTTTGGAGCGAAAAGGTGGTACAATCGTTTGCCCGGAAGAAAGTATTAAATCCAATTTGTTGAACGAAGTTCGTGAAGTGATGTATAATGAAGAATTCAGAACCGTTCTTCGAAGAAATCTTTTTTCATTGGATCATGGAGATATTGCAAATCGATTAGCTGATGATTTATGCCAATGCCTTAAAACAAAGTCATTAGATAATTCATTAAAGCAAGGGGTATTCAATATAGCAGGATGACTAATCTTAAGAGAGTCTTTTTAATTGGAGCATCCGGAATGGGGATGGCTCCGTTAGCTTTGTATTTAAAAGGTGCGGGCATACAAATTGAAGCATATGACGATTGCTTTAAGGAACCACTGAGGACTATTCTTGAAAATGAAGGGATTAGGGTTTTGAATGAGCCGAATCCAATCGAAAAACCTGACTGCGTTATTCGTTCCAGTGCGATACCTGAAGAAAGTAATTTGGTTAGTCCATGGATTTCCCAAAACATTCCTGTTTATCGAAGGGGAGATTTCCTAGCTCAGTTTACAGCTGACAAGAAGGTGGTTGCAATCGTTGGAAGTCACGGAAAAACATCCACAACAGCAATTCTGTCTTGGGCACTACAAGAAACGGGTTTTTCTTTTTCTTATCTAGTGGGTGGACTGTTTACTGATAATCAACTTCCACCTGGTAGATATGAAGAGAGTGATTGGGTTGTTATGGAAGTTGACGAGAGTGATGGGAGTATTGATTCCTTTTGTCCGGAGATTACCATAGCATTAAATTGTGAGTGGGACCATGTTGATTTGTATGACTCAAGAGAAGCAATTGGTAAGACTTTTCAAGCCTTGTTTGGAAGAACAGTTAAAACTATTATTACACCCGAAAATTCCGAACTTGCTGAATGGGCTAGGGTTGAAAAAAATAAGGAGTTATCATTTTTCCACTGTAATAAAGAACTTTCTAGGTACGAGGAAAACAATATTTCTGCAGTTTGTTGTGCCGGGCTATCAATGGGAATTAACTTTCATGAATTAAGCTTTTTAAAATTCCCTGGTTTGTCTCGAAGGAATTCTGTTTTGTATGAGAGTGCAAGCCGAACTGTTGTTGAGGATTATGCTCATCATCCAACTGAGATTAATGCTTTTTTAAGTAGTCGAAGGGAATTACTTCCTGAACATGCGTTACAAGTAGTTTTCCAACCGCATAGGTTTTCTAGGACTCTGGCTTTGGCAAAAAAGTTTGCGGAAGAATTATCTCAGGCTGATGACTTATATTTGTTGCCCACCTATGCAGCATTTGAAAAATTTAGTGTAGGTGGATCCGTTGAGAGTTTAATGGGATACCTTCCACCTAGGTTAAGGACGAGAGCAAATATATATTCCGATTTCAGGTCTCTTTGTAATTCATTAACCAATTCTTCAAGTAATTCCAATAAAGACCAAGTCTTGTTTGTTGGTGCGGGAGACTTGGAAAAGTGGGCACATGCATTCGCATCTTGGGAAATGGCGAAAGGAAAAAAACTCGAAGCATTTCGGAATTATTTAAATGGTAAACTTTCGAAAAACACCAATTTGATCGAAAATGAACCATTAGGTATAAAAACCACAATTGGAGTGGGGGGTTGTGCAAAATTTTATGCTGAACCAGCCACTACTGAGGATTTAAGGTCACTCGTAGATGCAACTATATTGTTTGGAGTAGAACGAGCAATGATAGGTCGTGGTTCAAATTTGATTGTACCAGATGAAGGTTTTGGAGGCTTGGTTATTCGATTAAAGGGTAAGTTTTGGAAAGAAATTACAAAAAGATCTGATAATACGATTATTGTAGGTGCTGGAGCTCGGCTAAAAGAAATTTGTGGGTTTGCTTGCTCTAATGAAATGCAGGGATTTGAGTTTCTTGAAGGAATTCCAGGAACTTTGGGCGGAGCGTTAAGAATGAATGCTGGTGCTATGGGGTGGGAAACCTTTGATGTAGTGGAGTGGGTCTCTTTTCTGATGCCAGATGGAAAAGTAAAAGAGATTCCTGGTACGGATTTAAATGTAGGATATAGATATTGTCGTGAAGCTTATGATGGGATAGCATTGAGGGCTTTGCTTAAGTCGGATGGAAAGTCGAGCCATCGTGCTATTAGAAACGCAATTGAAAATTTAGCAAAACGTAGACGAATTTCACAACCTGCCGAAGCTAGTGCCGGTTGTATTTTCCGTAATCCTGAAGATATTTCAGCTGGATTACTTATCGAGCAAGCAGGATTAAAGGGTAAAAGGGAAGGAGGCGCCATTATTTCAAATAAACATGCAAATTTCATCCTTAACCAAGGCGGTGCGACTGCAGGCGAGGTTATTTCCTTAATCCAAAGAGTTAGGGATAGAGTACGCGAGTCAAATGGTCTTATTCTCGAACCAGAAGTGACATTGATGGGGAAATCATGGAATGAATATTTATCATAATTAAGAAATGAAAAACATGCCAAGTATAACAATCCTTACCGGAGGAGTTGGACCAGAGAGAGAGATTTCCCTTTTGACTGGTAAGGCTCTTTTGCACTCACTAAAAAACTTTTTTGATGTTTCAATAAAGGAACTAAAGGATGAGACTTTGCCCAATTTAAAAAACCTTGAAAATACCGTCGTTTTTCCTGCGATTCACGGTACTTTTGGGGAGGATGGTAGGTTGCAGGAAATGCTCGAAAATATAGGCCTTAATTACGCCGGAAGCGATTCTGATTCCAGTCGCTTGTGTATGAATAAATATGAGTCAAAAAGAGTAGTTCATTCAAGTGGAGTACGAATTGCTCCTGATCTCAAATTTAATCGCCCACAAAAACTTGATGTAAATGAGGTGCTTGGAGCAATTGGTCCCAATGCTATTATTAAACCTATAGACCAAGGAAGCAGTGTCGGACTTCATGTAATAAAAGGTGAGAGTGAATTACTCTCGATTCTGAGTGAATTAGAGGATGGTGATTGGATGATTGAAAAGAGAATTTTTGGTCGTGAATTAACAGTTGGTATTCTAGACGATAGTCCAATGGGCGTGGTTGAAGTTATCCCTAAGGGAGGATTGTATGATTATGAAAGAAAGTATTCTTCAGGTGAAACAGAGTACAGGTATCCTGCTGTCCTGGATTGTCAGATTGAAAATGAAGTAAAAGCATTTGCAATTGATGCTTTTCGAGCATGCGGTTGTAGGGACTTTGGACGAGTTGATTTTATTCTTAATGAAGATGGGAAAGTATATTTTTTGGAGATCAACACGATACCAGGCTTAACAAAAACAAGCCTTCTCCCCAAAAGTGCTTCCTGTTGTGGATATAGTTTTGAAAAATTAACAAAGAAATTAATCCAACCCGCACTTTCAAGGCTAGCACAATCTAGCTTGTTGATTGCATAGGAAAAAACATGATAAAAAAAACCAAAAGAAAAAGTAATTCATCTGTTGGCACATGGCATAAACTTGCTCCTAAATCTTCTAGGAGGCCAGCATCGATGGCAGCTCTTAAGAAAAGAGTAATGAGTATTTCGAAGTTCTTTGCCTTGGTTATTATTTTAGGAATAATTGGCTTGGGTGTTTGGTTCTTTTCTGCCAATCAAAATAATTATTCTGGTCCGATTGATTTAACTGGTCCGGCAGTTCCTGTATCAAAGTTGGTATTTATTTCTGACGGAGTTTTGCATCGGAATTGGTTTCAAAATTGGTTTGGTCCATTTAGAAATCGTAGTTTGATGGATTTTGATATTGTTGAATTACAAAACGAATTAACTAAGGAGCCTCAGATTTCTTTTGTACGAGTAAGCCGTATTTTTCCTGCAACTTTAAAAATTGAGATTCAGGAAAAAAAACCGATTCTTAGGTTATGCCTTCGATCTAAAACTAGTGGAGAAAAAACTTGGTTGGTGTCAAAAGATGGAAATATGTATAAAGGTGCCTGTTATAGAAAATCCAGTCTTTCTCATCTTCCTTATTTAGATTTAGAACCTTCACTTCTTAAATTTAAATCAAACAAGAAGAGTTATGAAAAATTGGAGGGGATACCAGCAGTTGCTCCACTACTCGAAATTGCTAGGAAAGAGTATCCAGGATTCTATCAAGATTGGCAGGTTTTGAGTTATCACAGACCCTATGATGATGACCCTGGAGCATATGTTAAGATAAACTCAAAAAAGATTAAGGAACTTCGTTTTTCTCCTTTAGATTATGAGAAACAGCTTCGTAGGTTAAAGTTCTTACTTTCAGATCAAAGGTTCAAAAATAACTCCAATTTTGAATCTATTGATCTTTCCCATGACCGTTCGGTATTCGCTAAACTTGGTCGGTCTTGAATATAGTATTGTATTGATCAGAAATTACAGAATGCAAAATTATGAGTAAAATAATAGGAGCTGTAGAAATTGGCACTTCAAAAGCTAAGGCTTTAATCGGAGAAGTTTCCCCGTCAGGGAGCGTGCATGTGGTGGGAATGGCGACTCGTTTAAACGAGGGGATGAGAAAAGGCGAGATCGTTAATTTTCGCAAAGCTGCAGATGCAGTTCATTCTGCTTTGGCTGATGCAGAGAAAATGTCTGGTACAACAGTTGACGAAGTTTACTTAGCACAAACAGGGTCATACTTAAAAGGAAGAATGTTACGTGGTTCAGCATCGGTCTCATCGTCCGATAACCGCGTTAGTGCTTCAGATTTGCAAAGAGCTTCAGAAGAGGCAAAAAGGCGACAACCAGACAATGGACGTACTTATGTTCATCATATTCGAACCCCTATTTTGTTAGATGGCAGAATTGTTCAAGACCCTGTTGGTATGATAGGTTCAAAAATTGATCTTGGGTATTGGTCTATTGATGGAGATGATCAGGCAATAAAGCAGGCACTCCATGTCATAAGTAATTACAGTCTTGATGTTAAAGATTTAATCCTATCCTCGATTGCATCGTCTACAATGATGGCTGGGCCTGATTTGCGAAGAGCGGGCACCTTGGTCATTGATATGGGTGCTGGAGTTACTGACTTTGCGTTGTATCGCCAAGGCTTCGTTGCTTACACAGGAGTCATACCAGTTGGAGGCGATCATTTAACTGGAGATTTAAGTATGGGATTACGAATATTGGAACCATATGCAGAAAAACTAAAAATTGAACATGGAAAAGCAACCTTTGACCCTATGGAAGAAGGGGATGATGTTTGGATTATTGGAAATAAAACAATTGGCGATCGTGCAATTCCAAGAAAAGCGATTACTGATGTAATCCATGTAAGAATAGTCGAACTGTTTGAGATCATTTGCAAGGAGCTCGAAGGATTATTGGATCCGGACGAATTAAAGGGTGGAGTTTTATTAACCGGTGGTGCTTCTCTTTTACCTGGAGTTGAGCAAGTCGCATCTAAAGTTCTTGGCCTTTCAGTTCGCCGAGCTAGTTTTCCATCTGGAATTGCAAGTGAGCTTGCTCAGCCAGAAAATGCTACTGTGTTAGGCTTACTGCATTATGGGTTAGAGGATCATAGCTTACCTGGAAAGAAAAAAGATGATGCTGATGTTGGATTCCTTAGCAAATTCCGAAAAATGGTTGGTCTTTGTGCCCAAGATTGAAAAATATAAACCAAACAACGCATTTACAACTATGAGCCAAGAGAGCCTATTTCCAAAAGAAACAAGTTTTTCACTCCCCAATGATCTATCCGGAATTAGGGCAAAAGTTATTGGGGTAGGTGGAGCTGGGATATCCTTAGTGGATGGTCTTAGGTTTGATAATTTTGAAAGTGTCGAAAACTTAGCCGTCGATGTAGACAACCGAGCTCTTTCAGACTCGATTGCAGGTGAAAAATTATCTTTTGGCCGCAGGCATACCAGAGGGATGGGAACGGGTGGCGAGCACACTGTTGCCCAAAAGGCGATGGAGGAGGAAAAGGATGTAATTCGTAAGAAACTCGATGGCGTCGATATAGTTTTTTTACTGGCGGGATTAGGTGGTGGTACAGGCGGTGGAGCAACACCGGTAATTGCTCGACTTGCAAGGGATGCAGGTGCAATTGTTTTTGCTTTCGTTCCACTTCCCTTTAGCTGGGAGAAAGGCCGTCACAAGATGGCGGAGGGGCGCCTATCAGAATTAAGAAAAATTGCTAATGCGGTTGTTCCGCTACCTAATGACTCATTACTGCAAATGGGTGGAAATGATGCAACAGCATTAGAATGTTTCGCTGAGGCAGGGCGATACGTCAGTAAAGGTATTTCAGCAATTTGTTCAATGGTTTTTTGTCGGGGTATGATTGATGTTGATTTTGTCCATATTAGCAAAGCCTTTAACCGAAGGGCTGGGCGAACTCTGTTTGGATATGGACAAGGAGATGGAAAAGACGCGTTGAGGCAGGCAGTTCGGGAACTTCTGATTTGTCCTATGCTACACCTTCCCAATGTTTCTAAAGCGGCTGATGTTTTGTTAATTCAAATTACAGGCGGAACCGGTATGGGTATGGCCGCACTTCAACAGGTATCAACCGAGATAAGAGAAGAATTTAACGCTGGTGAACATGTTGTATTTGGTGCTCATGTTGATGAAAATATGGGCGATAGAGTCCAGATAACAGTTCTTGGTGCCACTGATCTTGAAGCAGGTACAAAAGTAGTTGATGTGGCTCCGATCGCAAGTGATATAATTTCGGTTATTCCCAAAAGTAAGGTTGCTCATCCATCAAAGCTCAAGCAAAAAAAGGGGAACTCTATTACCAATGAGAACGGTAAAAAACACAGTTCAAAAAATAACGATAAATTAGATCAAAATACTTTCTCATTTATGGATGCAGAAAATCAAAGAGGAATATTCGGAGATTTGCCTTCAAGAAATATTTATGCTGGAGAAGACTTGGATGTCCCATCCTATTTGAGAAGAGGTGTTAAAATAGGAATTTAACTGGAACTCTAAACCCGATTTAGTACTTTTAAAAGTTATTCTTAAAAAAATATAATTTTGAATGTTTGACCTATTGTTAGTCCTTCTTTTTGATACTTCAAAATGATAAAGGTATTGAAAATCCATTTTTTATCAATTTGCACAGTTTGCATATTGGAAGGTCAGGGGATGCATTTATTACTTTCTGAGGTTGGTGATGGAGCTTACACAAAAACTGAAAAAAAGAGTGAAGTTGATCTAAGTCATGCAAGTTTTCTTCCTTTTGATGATAAGATATATGTTCGCCCAAAGTCCGGAATTGAAACATTAGTTGCTGGATTCCAATTCCGTTTTGGATTTGGCACTGAGTTTATATTGAACAAAGGATCTATTCGACTTCTTAAAGGATCAATTTTGATTCAGTCTAGAAAGTTAAATAACAAAGTTCTTATTAAGTATTCTGAACAAGCAATTGGCATTTCAGGTGTAGGTACATGTATGGTCGAAGTTACCGAAAATAAAAATCTGAAGATTGTTGGAGTTTTGGGTAGGATGCTCCTTGGTACAAAAGATGATGTCATTTTAAGTGATTTGCTTGCTGGAGATTTGATTCAATTGAGTGAAAATGATCAAAGTTTTGGAAACAAAAAAAACATAAATTTAACTCGTGTCGTTGAAACTTCCTTCCTTATTTCTGCTTTTACCAACAGTAAGAGCTTCCAAAGTTCAATTGAATCAATGGTACTAGCTCAAAATCATTCAGTTTCACAAGAAAATTCAATAGAAATTGAAAACATCAATAAAACTGACAACCCCAAGCCTAAGGAAAAAGTTATCAATTCTGATCTAGATGAATCTAGCAATTCTCCTTCGAAAATCATTGGTTATTCAACTCAGTCCTATGATGTTCCTTCTATCGACCCATTAACCGAATTACTTGGTAGGCAACCTACTAGGTCAGCACCGGGCTTAGTCAAAAAACAGCCTCGGAAATCAATCTTAAATCGTTTACCTGGAAATCTTTTGAGATCTCGAAAGTAACAAAAATCTTTTATGAATTCTATTTCACCAATCATCTTAGCATCCTCTGGAAGCGATGATTATCTGTACGGTTTATTTTTTCTGATTGTTGCCCTTATTATAGGAGCTGCAACCAGGCATTTTCTAAAACGTATTCCTCTACCATTTACGGTTTTACTTCTTCTTATTGGTCTCGGGATGGGAGGTTTGAATAGGGCATATGGTCCACATGGCGGACAGTCCCAAAATTCTGATGTTATAACGCATTCAGAAGGATTACTGCATAAATTTATAGATACTTTGAGCGGGGCAATAACTTGGGGAGGTAATTTAGACGGTCATCTGATTCTTTATGTATTTTTACCAATATTAAT
>Ga0209632_10005894_pt1 | contig 10505 bp, 18 predicted proteins | sample COG_10_FD_184754 | JGI IMG/M metagenome (GOLD analysis project Ga0209632, IMG submission 184754) | Pelagic Microbial community sample from North Sea - COGITO 998_met_10 (SPAdes) (version 2) | ecosystem: Environmental > Aquatic > Marine > Neritic zone/Coastal water | place: Helgoland, sampling...
AAAGTGAGTGCCATGTGAAATCGATATATCTCGGCTTGCGTATATGCTAAACTCTATACCGTACTCTCCCATTTGCGCCTCTACAAAATCCTGCTGTAATACCTCGTTATCGTGGTCGCTTTCCCAGTCTATAATCGGAGCGGCAAGCTCTTGTATACTATTTTTTAATGTTTTCATTACTTATTTAGTTTTAATCTTAATATTATTTTTTTGATTGCCTTGCGTTTCTCACATTTTGGCAAGCTGTCTGCTAGTTGCTGTAGTTTTTGGATAATCTGTTTTTTTGTTCTCATAGTTTTTTAGTTTTGTTTTACAATATTACAACTTTTTTTTGATTAAAAAAATATGTTAATAAAAAAAATAAATTATTAGTAACAAAATTTATATATTATACTACTAACAGATTAAAATAATAATGTTAGAAAAATTAGCAAAAAGAAATGACGACTGGAGAAATCTAGCCTACAGGATATGCGGAGATTACGACCTAGCTCAAGACTTGGTACAACAAATGTACTTAAAATTAAAAGATTACGAGGTAGTTAACGAGGCTATGGTAGCTATTACCATAAAAAATATGTGGACTAATATACTAAAAAAGAAAAATCGAGAGGTTAGTATAGATGGGTTTTATTCTATTTCAGATAATAGAGAAGTATTTGAGCCAGACGACGATCAAAAAATATACCTAGACAGATTTAAAAACCTGCCAATGGTACAACAGGAATTAATACAAGAAAGTTTCCATAAAAGCGTTAGAAAAATCGGTAAAGATTTTAATATTAATTATGGATATGTACATAAAAAAATACACGAGGGGTTAAAAAAAATTTTAAAAGAGGATTACAAAGACTATAAAAATAGTAATCTGAAATACTTAAAAAAGCGTAAGAATGAAAGTAACTAAAAAAGACCTAAAGAATTTTAAGGGAGATAAAAGGAGCAAAGAATACAGAGATTTGAAACTTGCCTACGATAAGACTATAAAAACTAAAAACGTCGACGACGTAGGTATAGGTACAACCCTAGAGAAAGTATTTAAAGCTACGGGTATATCTAAGCTAGTAGAGACATTCACTCCAGAGGGCGAAGATTGTGGCTGTAAAGAGCGCAAAAGACTCTTAAACAACTCGCCAACGTTTAACGCATCGCAAAGACCTAAGCGCTGCATGACAAAAGAAATGTTTGAGGCTTACGATAAGTTTGTGAAATCTAGAGAGATCGACAAATGGAACGCCGAAGAGTCAAAACTTGTATTTAATACTTACGAGTGGGTGTTTGCCTTGAGATACGATACAAAACGTATGTGCGCAAACTGTAACGGAACGGCTAACATATTAAAAATGATTACCGCGAGTTTGGATAAAGTACACGAGACATATTAACAATTTAAAATGTTAGTTTCAAAAAGCCTGTAATTTGATTTATAGGCTTTTTTTGTGTTTTGAGGCGACAAACACGACATAATTTTTTTGCGTGTCGTGTGCCTTAGCCTAGTGATAGCAAAGGATTACACAGAAAGACGACATTTGGCGTGTCGTGTTTAGTATTTTGTAACTGAAAAAATAAAGGCTTACAATTTTTAAAAAAGACGACACGACACTTTTTTGTCGTGTTTTGGCAACAAAGTCAATGCCACACTGGGCGCAGGACACGACATCGCGTTTTTATTTTGTCGTGTTTGTCGTGTTTTGTCGTGTTTGCATTGTTAATAAAAAAATGAGTTAATATAAAACAAAGAGTTTATATTTGTAAAGGATAAGTCACTAAATTTATCTTTATAGCGAATCGTAGGAGGTTAGCTAACACATTATAAAACTCTTATTTTTAAAGCTCCTCCTACATTGGCTTTTTAAATAGGAGTTTTTTTATAACAGCAAATGATAAAACTAGATATACAAAAATGTAATAATATAATCGATAGGGGTTTTTCTCTTATTACTGCAACCGCCGACAAAGTACCCGTCGGAAGTTGGAAACTAGCACAGCAAAAAGCTACAGATATAGAGAGTTTTAGAGTAAACTATTTAAACCCTAAAGCTAAAGCCGTCGGTATTGTTACAGGATACAACGATTTGGAATGTCTAGACGTAGATTTAAAAGTATTCTCTACAGCAAAAGAAAAATCCGAGTGGTGGGCTGAGTATATTAGCTTTTTAGAGGATAACATTTTTAATTTTAAAGATAAGTTTGTAATAGCTAAAACTATAAATGACGGCTTTCACATACTTTATAAGTCTAAAAGAGTAGAGGGTAATCTAAAGGTAGCTAAACTTAAAGGTCATAAACAGCAAATACTAGAGACTAGAGGCAACGGCGGTTATATCGTAGCTTATTCCGATATATTAAACGGCAAAGAGTATACAGACATCGACTATATTAGCGAGGAGGATCGCGAGGTATTATTTTCTATATCTAAAACATACGACCACAAAGAGGAGGCTATAGAAGTAATCGAGAAACCTAAAAAAGATAAGCCAATATCTACAGGTTTGAGCGCGTGGGAGGATTACAACAATAAAACAAGCATACTAGATTTAATAGGCGCAGACTTTGACGTAGTAAGAAACCTAAAAGACAAATATATAATAAGACGCAAAGGCGCAGACTCTGCGCATAGCGGATATATATACAAGGATAACGGATTGATGTATCTCTTTACCTCTGGAACGTCTTTTGAGGCAGAGAAAGGATACAACCCGTTTATGGTTTACGCTCATTATATCCACAACGACGACGGGAGCGCTGCGGCTGTAGATTTATATAAGCAAGGATTTGGCGAACGTAAAGAAATAGATTCGCCTTTAGACGTTACCCTAGAGGATAAAGAGGTTTGCGTAAATACTGAGTTTCCTTTAGAGATATTCCCTTTAGAATTACAGCACTACATACTAGAGAGACATAGAACGCTTAAGCAATCTATTGACTATATGGGGTGCAGCTTGTTATTTTTAACCTCTATAATAGTAGGTAACTCACAACAGATAAAAATAAAAAACGGCTGGAACGAAACCCCTAGTATTTGGCTTTCTCTAGTAGGAAAGGCAGGTGTAGGAAAGACGCCGTCTATTAAAGGTATTACATTCCCTTTAGATAAAGCAAACAGCACAGAGATAAAACGCTATATAGTAGCAGAGGCAAAGTTTGACGAGTTTAACAATATGGACGCCAAAGATAAAGCTCTAACAGAGCCAGTTTATAAGCCAAAGAAAACGCAATTTTTAGTTAACGACGTAACTCTTGAGGCGCTTGTAGAATTACACAACGAAAACACAAACGGTATAGGGGTTTTAAAAGACGAGCTTGCAGGTTTCTTTAAAGATATGAATAAGTATCGCGAGGGAGGAGATATGGAGCATTGGCTATCGTCTTGGAGTGGTGGCGAGATAAACCTAAACAGAAAGACAGCAAAGAGTAGTTTTGTAGAGCGCGCATTTTTACCTATCATGGGCGGAATACAGCCGAGTATATTAGACGGATTCCAAACAGAGGAGAACAAGTCTAACGGATTTATTGATCGTATGCTATTTTCTTATCCAGAGTTAGAGGTAGAGGATTTCGTAGACGAGGAGATTACGCAGGATTTGCTCGAATGGTACGATACATTTATTATTAAATTTTACGAGTCTACCAAAAGAAATTTAAGACTAGGCGAGGGTAACGTAGTAGAGGCAGTAACCGCAGAGTTTACTCCAGAGGCTAAAATAGAATACAAGCGGATACACAAAGAGATTACCGCGATGCAAAAGTCGGAGGATATAGCAGAGGCAAACAAATCAATGCTACCAAAAATGAAAGCCTACGTCGCTAGATTTGCATTATTAATTAATACCCTAGAGTCTCAAAAAAACACAAAGATACATAAGGACGAGGTAGAGAAATCTAGCGTTTTAAAAGCTGAGAAGTTAGCGCATTACTTTATAGATATGGCTAATAAGATAAAAATAGAGAGCGCCGAGCGTACTAAAATAAAATCTAGCTTTGATAATAAAAAAGATGCTTATACCAATTTTAAAAGTATCTATACAAAAAACCCCGACGTATCTCAAAAAGATATTGCGGATATGCTAGGCAAATCTATACGAACAACGCAGAGATATATAACAAAATTTAACAAGGAGAAATGATAAAAAAAGAATGGCATTTTATGCAAACGCCAAAAGAGAAAGCTACAAGATTAGTGAAATCGTTTTACGTTATAACTACGACAAGCAAAGAGGCGAAACAATGCGCAAAAGTACATATCACTTTGATACTAGAGAGCGAGATACTAAAGCCGTCTAATAATCAAACTATAGAATATTATCAAGAAGTATTAACCCAAATAAATAAGCTATGAATAAAACCAACCGCTACAGATTAACAGCAAAGGAGGAGGCTAATCTTTTAGAGATGCGAGCTAAAGCCGAAAAAAGTAGAGTCCTAGTGATAGGAGATATACATTTGCCCTTTGAACGTAAAGACTACCTACAATTTTGTATTGATACATACAAAGAGTATCAATGTAATAGAGTTGTTTTTATTGGCGATATAATAGACAATAATTACAGCAGCTTTCATTCTAACGATCCCGACGGTATAGGTGGAGGCACAGAGTTAGAAATGGTTATAGAGCAGGTAAAAGATTGGTATAATGCATTCCCAGACGCAGAGATTTGTATAGGTAACCACGACGCTATAATAATGCGTAAGGCTTTCGATAGCGGAGTGCCTGCTATTTGGATAAAAGAGTTTAACGACGTTTTAAAAACGCCCAACTGGCAATGGGTTACGGATACCTATATCGACGGCGTTAGATATGTACATGGGCATAAAAGCTCTAAAGCTAGAACGGCAGCGCGTAGGGATATGGTCTCCACAGTTACAGGGCATTTTCACACAGATTTTTATATCGATTATATGTTTGGAAAGACTAGAGCTATATTTGCTATGGCTGTAGGGTGTGGAATAGACGACTCGCAGTATGCTTTTGCTTACGCCGCAGGGGGTAAAAAGAACGCTATAGGTTGCGCTGTAGTATTGAACGGCGGCGAGACTCCGATACTCGTTAAAATGAATCTAGAAAAATACAAGGATTAAAATTTGCAATACATAAAAATAAATATTAACTTTAAGCCAAATAAATGGATATAGAAATAACAGCGAGTAAAAAAGACCACTACTATTTAACAATTAACAAGATAAAACTAGGCGAGTTTGAACGCTCAGACTTACGCCACTTAATAGAAAAAATCGATAACCAAATATAATAACTATGAAAGTAACAGGAAAGATTACAAAGGTGTTAGATACACAAAAAGGAACGTCCGCATCGGGCAAAGACTGGCAAAAGCTCTCGTTTATTTTAGAGACTACAGAGGACTATAACAACCTCTATTGTTTTGAGGTATTCGGAGACGAGAAAGTAGAGCAGTTTCTGAAATTTAATAAAGTCGGGCAAGATGTAGATGTTAGCTTTAACGTACAAACAAACGAGTACAAAGGAAAGTATTACACGAGCTTGCAGTCTTGGAAGATATTCAAGGCAGAGGCAGGGGAGACAGCTCCAGAGGTAGCTCAAGAGGAGGCAGACGATTTGCCGTTTTAATAATTTGGGGAGTTAGCGCTCCCCTTTATTTTTTATATATATGAAAATATTAAACCTATATGCTTGTCTAGGTGGTAACCGATACAAGTGGAACGAAGTTAAAGAAGATATAGAAGTTACTGCGGTAGAATTAGACCCAGAGTTAGCTAGACTATATCAAGAGCGTTTTCCAAATGACGAGGTAATAGTTGCAGATGCACACCAATATTTATTAGAGCATTACAAAGAGTTTGATTTTATATGGTCAAGTCCGCCTTGTCCTACCCATAGTAGAATGAATTACACTTTTAAAAATAGAGATAACTTTAAAATACAATTTCCAGATATGAAACTTTATCAGGAAGTTATTTTTTTAAGTAATTTTTTTAATGGTAAATATGTTGTTGAAAATGTTATACCTTATTATGATTTATTAATACCTGCAAAAAAAAGAGATAGGCATTTATATTGGACAAACTTTAATTTACCTAATAGTTTAAGCAAAAGGATTGCTCCAAATATGAACTGCAATAAAAACATAACTAAAAAAGTTTCCGAGCAATTTATTGATTTTCACTCTATAAGAGATTTTATAAAAGAATATAAAGGAAAGCAAGATAAAGGCAAAATAGCACGAAACCTAGTAGACTACGAGGCAGGCAAAACAATATTTGAAACTGCTTTAGGAATAATAACAAAATCAAATATAAAACAAACTGAATTATTTTAACATGAAAGACAAAATACTAGAGGATTTAAAAGCAGAGTTTGACGCACGCTCGGAGGCAGGGATAAAGAAATACAACACTACTCTGGAGGATAACAACAGAGACGATTTTCTGCAGCACTTAAAAGAGGAGTTAATGGACGCCGCTTTGTATATCCAAAAGCTGCAATCTGTAGAGCCTAATTACTGCAAGTGTAATATAACCTATACACTTAATGAATGATAGCGGAGATATTAAAGCAAAGTTTATTGCTACAGAGCAAGCTATCGATAAGCTACAACAGCCGACTATTGAAATCGAAAGAACTCGCAACGCAATACGAGAAACTCAGAAACGAAACGACGGACTTAGAGCAGAGCTTGAGGCTATACAAAAAAGAATTGAGAAAGGTTATAAAGCAATACGAGAAAGCTCAAACGAGCAGCAGAGAATTGCAGAGGCTAAAAAAGAAATCTCAAGACTTGGCGGACTTATTGCGTGGCAAGACAACCGCAGCAAACAATTTAAAACAATCATCGAAAGGGGTTATTAATAATAAGCATATATTAGAGTGATTAAATTAAGACCATACCAAAACGATATTATCAAATCCTTGCGCAACTCTTTTAAAAGAAACCGCAGGACTATACTTTGCGCTCCGACAGGCGCAGGTAAAACGATAATGTTTACCTACCTAATTAGTGAGCATTTAAAGCGTGGAGGTAACGTCTTAGTATTAACTCATAGGAGCGAGCTACTAAAGCAGGCAGGTAGCTCATTCGAGAAATTTGGACTAACCCCCGAATATATTACGAGCGGATCAAAGCCAGACCTACAAGCAAAGCTACACGTTGGAATGGTCGAAACTATAGACAGACGCAAAGAAACTTATAGCAGTTTCCTAGCATCTAAGAGCCTAGTAGTAATCGACGAGGCGCATCTAAATATATTTACAAAGCTACTCCCTTTAATTAATCCGCTTGCTTACGTAATAGGTGCGACGGCTACACCAGAGCGAAAGGGAAAGGCTGCCGTATCTCTTGACGAGTTTTACACCGCCATAGTGCAACGAATAGATACACCCGAATTAATTAAAATGGGTTTCCTATGCTCTGCAAATAGCTACGGCGTGCCAATAGATACCAAAGGACTAAAGCGCACAGGAGCGGATTTTGATACCGCAAGCTATTACGAGGATAATAAAACATATATCGGAGTCGTAGATAATTGGGTACGGTTAACAGAGAATACAAAGACTTTACTATTTGCATCGAATGTAAACAGCTCTAAGGTCGTTTGCGCTCAATTTAATGCAAGAGGTTACGAGGCAAAACATATCGACGGAAACACCCCTAAAAATGAGCGAGAGGCTATACTAGAATGGTACGATAAAACCCCGAAAGCGATTATCTGTAACTGCGGTATATTAAACGCAGGATTTGACCAGCCAGACATCGAGACTATAATACTCTACAGAGCTACAACCTCGCTCCCTTTATTCCTGCAAATGTGCGGACGAGGCTCAAGGACTACCGCAGACCTAAACTATTTTAATATCCTAGACTTTGGCAATAACATCAAACGGCTAGGGCATTGGGAGAATCCTAGAGACTGGAGTCTAAAAAAGAAACTTACAAGAGAGCAACCTGCGCCCGTAAAAGACTGCCCGAAATGTAAGGCGATACTATTAGCCTCTACAAAGGTCTGCCCTTATTGCGAGCATAAATTCATAAATAAAAAAGAGGCAGAGATCGCTAGGCTTGAGCTAATTAAAAATGAGGTAATTAAAAACTACAGCGAGATGTCAAACAATGAGCTTGCGCAGGCGGTACATGACAAATACATAACGGCGGCGTGGGTATTGCATCGTAAAACCTGCCGACAAGACGCTAGAGATTTCCTTGAGGCGGTAGGATATAAAAAGTCTTTCGAGTATGTAAATAAAAAAAGATTTAAAGTTTTTAGTTAAAAAAGTTGTTTATAAGTTATAAGTTTCTATATCTTTGAAAAAACAAAATTTTATATTATGAAAAACTTACTACAAACATTGCAACCAGATTTAAAGGATAAGCTAGACCTTATGATTTTACAATATCCTCACAGCGCTAGAACAATAGTACAAGAGCTTGAGGCAACCGATAACGTTTTCGACGTTACGTTTTTAACTATGGCAACCATGCAGAAATTTCTAGGGGTTAACCTAGACGATTTTTACTTTATATTTGAGGCAGATGTTAAGCGAGGTTAAAATACATTAAATTATGGAGATTTACAAGACAACAAATAAAAAAACAGGTGAGTACTATATAGGTTTAAATACAACCTCTGATCCTAACTATTTAGGTAGTGGAGTTGAATTAAAAAAACAAATTGAAAAATATGGTAAAAAAAATTTTATAAAAGAAATACTTTGTTTAGTTACATCTAATTCAACAGATGAAAATATATTAAGAAAAATAGAACACGCTTATATATTAAATCATATAGACAATAAAAATTGCCTAAATAAATCTATTGGCTATAACAAAGCAAAAAAAACAAAATTTAATTATCATAAAAATAGATACCAAAGTTTAAAGGAAGATTTAAAAATGGTTTCACAAATAGCAGGCGTTTACAAAAGTGATGGAATAACTCCTTATGATGGTTATGGTAATATAATTACATTAAATGGAGTTAAATTTGGTAGAAATGTTGAGCGAGGTTAAAATACAAACGCAGATTTTCCAATGGCATTGGAATAGCTACCCCACAGAGCGAGGTTTGCTTTGCTATAACCTAAACAACTCTGCCAACAAAATAGACGGCAATAGAAACAAAGCGCTCGGATTAATTAAAGGGCGATCCGATATGGTTTATTATTACCAAAGCTCTGCCTATATGATTGAGTTAAAAAACGCTAAAGGAAAGCAAAGCAAAGAGCAAATACTATGGCAGGAACTACTAGAGTCTCAAGGATTCACATACGTAGTTATCCGCAGCCTAGAGGAGTTTAAACAATTTAAGGAACAACTATGTTAAAAACAATTAGAGACGCAGTACAAAAAGTAACAAGGCTAAATATAAACAAGGATACACGAGCTAGGGAGTATGTAATGGCTAGATGCCTATATTATCACTTTGCTAAAGAGTTAACCAAAAAGTCGCTTACTGAGATAGGAGCATCAACAAAACACAATCACGCTACAGTAATACACAACCTTAAAAAATTTGATGTACATTACAAATTTGACGAGGATTTTAAAAAGCACTACAATATTTTAGTTAGTATATTACAACCTACCGCCTCCGCCGAAGATATTATCGCAGAGGTCGGATCGATTGACGAGGTAATAAAACAGAGGCAGGATTTAATAGACGCCAATATAAAACTAGCATTAAAGATTAAAAAGCTAAAAGAAAACCTCCCCGATTTCGATAAGTATTTTGAGGGCATACCAGAGGAGAGAGTAAAATTTTTTATTAATAACCAAATGAGCGCCTTTATAAAAATGGAACGCGCTACACTAAAAAAGCAACAAAGTTATGAGCGAGAAAACGCCAAGATTAGAGAAACAAAGCAAACCATTAAACAAGCAAATTTTGAGGAAACGGGTATCCGAGCTAGAGACAAGACTAAACAATTTACACTCCCTAGTTAAAGATATAGCACACAACCAAGAGGCAATAGTAACCGCTTTATCGTCTAACGAGTTTAAAGACGTGGACGAGGCAGAAACTACAGATAAATGAATTACGACCTAATAGATAACATCGAAGTCGACGGCATAGATACAAACGACTATCCCGACTTTTGCGACGCTTTTATAGTCTCGGCAGACTACGACGGCGAAGCAATGACAGAGGAGCAGCTAGAGGCTTTAAACGAGGACTACAGCTTTGTCCACGACTGCGTATATACACATCTTTTTTAAATGACGATACCCGTAATATTCGACGATCCCCACGTATTTTTTGAGGAGGCTACAAAACAAAACTATACAGACGCGCACGATTTATTCTATAGGTCTATGGTCGAGTATTTACTAGACGAGTCTATACAGTATGTATGCACGTTTATTTATAACGATTACGATAAGTATTTATTCGAGCCAGAATCTGAGGAGGACGAGATAATACTCTCCAGAGATGCGCTGCTATACTTTGAATATATCGAGGAATACGAAACTTGTCAATTAATTTTTGAGGTTTTAGAGGCTGATAATTAGGTAGTTATAAAAAATGTTGTTTTT
>Ga0209632_10005899_pt1 | contig 10497 bp, 10 predicted proteins | sample COG_10_FD_184754 | JGI IMG/M metagenome (GOLD analysis project Ga0209632, IMG submission 184754) | Pelagic Microbial community sample from North Sea - COGITO 998_met_10 (SPAdes) (version 2) | ecosystem: Environmental > Aquatic > Marine > Neritic zone/Coastal water | place: Helgoland, sampling...
GGTCTCTATTACGCACGGCCGGTATCCAATGGCGGAACCTTCTTTGATTTAGCGCGTGTTGAAGTACTAAAGGGGCCGCAGGGCACTCTGTACGGTCGTAACGCAGCGGCGGGTGCTATCAACCTATTAGCCAATCGTCCTATCAACGAGCCTGAGGGAATGGTCGGTTTGGATATCGGTAACTATAACGAACAGAACTTTTCGGGGATGGTCAATGTTCCTGTAACCGATAGTCTCTATGTCCGTGCTGCCGTCCGGACTACGCGCCGCGATGGCTATATCAATGACTATTACAATGATAATCACACCGATGCATTTCGTTTGTCAGCATTGTATGAAGCTACGGATAAGCTTTCAGTCTACGCCGCATATAATCGCTCTGAATTTGATGGCCATGGTCAGGCACCACATGCCTATCCTTGCAACGGGGCGAAACCATATTCGGCATTTGTTCCTGAGGGGTGTCCGGGTGTTGGTCCGGGTGGCGCTGAAATGCCCAATGGCGGCACATCGAACTTGGTCTTGGAAAGCGCGCAAATAAATCTTGATTATGATCTCGGCTTCGCCACGCTTTCGACAGTGAGCGGATGGGTAGAGTCAAGCGAAGATGATACAGCCGTGCCCCTCGGAACAATGTTTAATGCAGACATCTTGACAGAAAATGAGACATGGTCTCAGGAAATCAGACTGGCCGGTAACGATGACGCTAGCTTTGCGGGCGGTTTAGCTTGGGTGATTGGCGCCTATTATTCTGACAGCGACGCCACGTATTCTGAACAAAAGTTGGGCCCTCCAACTATTTTTACCGACTTGCCCGCAACTTCCTACGCCTTTTTTGGGCAGGGCACTTATTCCTTGACGGATACTCTTCGTGCAACAGCAGGAGTTCGGTATACGGATGACCAAAAGCGAACTGTCGACACGCTGGGTAATGATGTTACCTTTGAGGACGATAACGTCAGCTACCGATTGGGGTTGGAATATGATCTCGCACCAGATAACTTGATCTACTTGACCTATTCGACAGGCTATGTTGCGGGTGGTGCAAACGGTGGTGATGTCAATTTACCGACGTCCCCAGACCGCGCAGCCCCAATATTTCCAAACGAAGAAATGACTTCAATCGAATTCGGCTCGAAAAACCGCTTCCTGGGCAATGAGCTGCAATTAAATCTAGCAGCCTATTATTACGAATTCGAACACTACCAGTTTTTCCAGCCGGCCTTCACTAATAATGTAGATGCTCCTTCAGGAGCAATCCAGGATATGGGTGATGTTGACACCTATGGTGTCGAGTTTGATGTGATATATCAGCCAACCCTCAATGACCGGTTTACGTTTTCGGGCGCGTGGGCGGAGGGTGAATATAGCGAGCTGCAACTGGCAGTATTTTCCGGGGGACCCCCTAATTTCGTACCGGGAGTATATACGATACCCGAGGGCGCGCCATTGCTCAATTTGCCTGAATTTCAGTTTTTTGCGGGCTATACGCGAACGTTTCCATTGGAAGGCGGTGCATTTATTGATGCTTCTGCCTATGTTCATTACTCCGATGAATACTCACTTGTCCCTGGCGAAACCGATGCGTTTGACGTTCAAAAGTCTTATACGATGAGCGATTTGAGCCTGTCATTTACTGCCGTGGACGACAAGTACACAATAAGAGCGTGGATCAAGAATATCGAGGATGAACCGGTTAACGTCTATGGAGTGGCTCCAAATTTCCATCTTTATTCCGTTCTGCCACCGCGTACCTTCGGTATATCAGGACAAATCAACTTTTAGGTTCTAATACACTCCTGCCCAATAGAATCAGAATAAACAGCTTTAATTTGTTAGCATTCTGAGAAAGGTTATATTGGGTAGGAGTATAACGATGTCTCCAATTGAATCACTACCTAATCTTTTCCAACTAAAGGATAAATCCATATTGGTCACGGGCGCGACGAGGGCTTTGGCGGTAGCAGTTACAACCGTGGGAACCTCGATGTCACTGACAAAGTTCTCGACGTTTTTCAAGGTATCATCGTGGTCGTTAACCGCCAGCTGCCAATGTAACGGGACTAGTCATCCAAGACTGTAGACAAAAAACACCACAGAGCACTAACCGGAAGTAAGTGAAATCAGACTGCCATAGTCGGTTGATCCGGCAGGTCAGATTCTGGAACTTTGGACTTCTCTGCTTTACTTAAAAGTAGCAGAACAAACTCTTAGTGAATCTGGTCGTTTGGTAACTTATGCTTTGACGGTGCACCATTGCGCATGAACATGCCCGGCTGTTTGTCTCTCCTGTGGTGGGCTCCCGGGTTCTTATGGACTTCCCAGTATTTACTAGATACTGGTTGATTCCAAAAAAATATACCTCCTCATATTTAGCCGGCGATACGCCGTCTCGTTGAGTGTATCGCTTTAATGGATTGTAAAACATCTCAGTTTTCGCCTCACCCCATGTTTAGTAGTTCTTGCGCTTCGTGATTCGTTTTTTAAACGTTGCAAAGAAGCTCTCAACAACGGCATTATCATGGCAGTTTCCACGACGGCTCATTGAGAGAATAAAGTGGTAATCTTTCATGAAGGCTAAATAATCAGCACTGGCATACTGACTGGCTTGATCGTGACGGCTTTATTCCGGTTCTGGACACAAGTCTGACAAGTTTACGCAAGTTGCAGTGCCGGAGCTTATTCGCCTGGGTATTCTCAGCCCGAAATCCCAATGCGCCGCTAAATAGTCCTTTTTGTCGCGGTCCCCCGGCAGCTCTTGTCGAATGACTGCTAGTCTTCGCTGTACTCTATGTACTCAAAGTCATGTGCTGAATCAGAGAGGTTGAAGGAATACATCTCAGACAGAACGTGAATACGAAAATCCCGCTCTATCAAAGTCTTCCATGGCCGTACGCACATATAGTGAGTCAGGCGGCGACATGAACGGCTTGATTCCATAATGAGCCTTGCCAGTTCCCAGGCGCGGTCCACAATCTGTTCCCGTTCAACCACCTCATTGACAACACCCAAATCAAGGCACTTCTGGGCATCCATTTCCTTACAGGTCAGCATCATGTAGTTACCGCGCTTGATACCGAGAATCTCCTGCAGGCATAGCCCCATGCCATCGCCGGGTACATGGCCGCTATGCATACCGAAGTGATCATCTTTCAGGATAAAATCGGGTGTGCAAAGTGTGATGTCGCTCATCATGCACATCTCCCAGTGGATGCCCTTACCGTTGATCGCGGCAATGGTGGGAATCTCGATGTCATTGACAAAGTTCTCAACGATTTTCAACGTGTCGTAAATTTGTACGTCATACCGCTTATCGTTATCGGGTGACTGCTCTACCTCGGCAAAAGATTCGGTGTCCCACTCATTGATCCAGCTTGGGTCGGTACCCGTCAGGATAAGGACTTCGTTTTCTTTGTCATGACCGATCACTGTCCACAACTCGGCCAGCGCGTGGTGAAACTGGTAGCTCCATTTTACCGGGCCGTCGTTGGTATGCATTCTTACCTCTAGAATGCCGTTCTCTCTTTTGAACTTGAAGAATTCCTTGAAACGCTCACTGTATTCTTCCAGTGTTGGTGTGCGGTAGTAGTTATTAATCGCCATTGTATATCCTCCAATATATTGTCGGCACAAATTATCTTCCGTTTGGGACGCGTGTGAACGCCGGAGAAGGCGTCTGGATAAGATGACCGCCTGTCTTGCCATCATAGTCAGTTCCGCTGATAAAATTAACGATGCAGTAAGAATCGTCTCACATAGAGGGACAGTAGCGGATCTTTTGGTTACACAAACTGGAGCCTAATTCGAACCCGTTTGCCAGATGTTTGCGAAGAAAAAATGGCGATCGTAGCCTGTGTTAAAAGGAATCATTGCTCCGGTAATTACCCTATGTGTCTCGATATTTGAGACGGTGGCGTTGAGTGAGACATGCTTGGAATCTACACTGATTAACGATGGGAGCCGGTTTCGTTCTGGCTCTGGGCCTTGATTCATAACACAGGGGGGTGCAGACGTGAATCCAGAGAACATAAAACGCGTGGTAGTGGTGGGCGCCGGGATTATGGGTGCGGGAATCGCTCAGAATTTTGCCCAGGCCGGGTTACAGGTACGGGTGCTCGATGTGACCCGGAAAGCGCTCGACCGTTGTCGTAGCCAGATAAGCTCCAATTTGGAGGAATTTCACGAATTCGGTTTGTTGGATGAAGCTGTGGGCTCAATCTGCGAGAGAGTTACATTCTACTTGAATGATGAATTCTCCGAGGCAGTGACCAATTGCGATGTTGTGGTCGAGGCGATGCCAGAAGTCATTGAATTGAAGCGGGAGCTTTTTGCGCGGCTGGATCAGCTGCCCGAACATGTCATTTTGGCAAGTAACACTAGCAGCATGACCATTTCCAGAATTGCCGAAAAGATGACAACACCCGAGCGAGTGATAGGCCTACATTATTTTAATCCCGCTCACATAATACCCGCGGTGGAGATCCATAAAGGTAAGGCAACCAACGAAAGCGTGATCACGACAATCACCGACCTAATGAATTGGGTGGGGAAACTTCCTGTGCTGGTAAGAAAAGAAGTCCCCGGTTTCGTTATCAACAGGCTTACCGGTGCAATGGAAAGAGAAATTGACTACTTGCTCGATGAAGGCGTCGTTTCACCGGAGGACCTCGATAGGGCCGTCAAGGGTAGCTATGGTTTTCGACTTGCCTGTCTTGGTCCGATGGAAGCTGAAGATATGATCGGTCTGGACACTGCAGCAAGAGCTTCCGCGAATATATTCCCGACCCTGAGTAACGCGCAGGTGCCGTCGTCTCAACTATTGGAAAAAGTAGAACGGGGTGAGCTCGGCATAAAATCTGGGGAGGGGTGGTACCACTACCCCGATAACACCCAAAGCGAGACACTTGGTCGCAATAATCGACGCTTGCTACAGCAACTGAAATTGTTTGACTTGAACAGGGGCAGTGAAGCATCCGAGTAATCTTAAAATTTCTACAGAGGAATAATCTGTTGTGAAACTCGTAACCTTTAGTATACAAACACCACTGGGGAGCATTTCTCGCGTTGGCGCTCTGCTGGATCAGAACGTCATTGACCTCTCACTCGCCTACGCGGCTTCCTTAAAGGCGACATCTAATACGGAGCGGTTCTACGAAGTGGCGGAGGCTCTTATACCTCTAGATATGATTGAGTTTTTCCGTGGGGGGCAGAAGAGCCTATCTGCTGCAAACGATGCCTTGACATTCGTCGAGGCCCAGGTCAAGGCGGGTATCGAACCGAGAGGCCCGAAAGATGAACGCATTGTGTCCAACCTGGATGATGTGATTTTGCTAGCGCCGGTACTGAGGCCAACTTCCATCAGGGACACAATCAGCTTCGAGACGCACGCGAAGAATTTCGAGAAGCGCACGGGCAAGCCCATCCCAGATTTATGGTACAAGAGGCCGTTATATTACAAGGGTAACTGCGACACTGTGGTGGGAATGGGTGCAGAGATTGACTGGCCCAAGTATACTGAAAAGCTGGATTATGAGCTGGAATTTGGCGTCTATATCGGCAAGACTGGCAGGAATATTCCAGCGGAGTGTGCCACTGACTACATCGCGGGATACACTATATTCAATGACATAAGTGCTAGGGATGTATTGCAAGAGGAAGTGACGATGTTGCTGGGACCCTCCAAGGGTAAGGACATGGATAGTGGGAATGTGATGGGTCCCTGTGTGGTCACACCGGATGAGTTTGATGTCAGCAATTTAAGGATGCAGGCTAGAGTTAATGGCGAGGTCTGGTCTCAGGGCAGTACGTCGGATATGTTCTGGAGTTTTGAGCAGATTATTGAGTACATCTCCCGCTCCGAGACACTTTATCCCGGTGATTTCATCGGCTCTGGTACGATTGCCTATGGCTGCGGCGATGAGTTAGAGCGCTGGATTCAACGTGGGGATACTGTCGAACTGGAAGTAGAAGGAATCGGTGTGCTCAGGAATAAGATCCGCTAGCGATTCGGGTCATTAGGTCCCAGATCGCGAGAGCTGAAATTTCACTTATCCATGGGTTAGAACTAATGTCTAGTTGTCATTTGGAGTGCTTCAGCATATGAAACCACGTGGACCAGCCTCAACCGTAGATAAAGCTATTCAGGTACTCATCACGTTGTCCCATGAGGAGGGGGAGATGGGCACTACGGACATTGGCCGAAAGCTAGGCGTCCATAAGGCCACTATCTCGCGAATAATCTTGAAGTTGGCTGAGTACGAGATGGTTTACAAGAATCGGGAGACCGGGAAATATGGACTGGGTCCAGCCATCTATCAGCTGGCGACGACAATGGTGGAGCTCAATTTCAGGCAAGCCAAGGAGGTCTCCAGGCCGTTAATTGACAGCCTCCGGAATTCTACGGGGGAAACGGTGACACTGGAGATGTGGCTGGGAAATTCAACCATACCCATTTATTCGGCCTTGTCCCCACACCCACTCACAGCGCAACCACCACCCGGTGAGCCTCTCGCATTGCATGCAGCGGCCGGTGCGAAAGTAATTCTGGCGCATATGCATCCCGATCGAGCTGACCTCCTACTCGACGGAGAGTTGACAAGGTTCACTGGCAAGACAATTACCGATAGGCAGCTCCTGAAACAGAGCCTGACCGAATACAATAAGCAGGGTTTTGCGATAGATCACGAGGAATTTCATGAAGGCATATGTGGCGTCGCGGTCCCTGTTTATAACCATCTCCGGCAGCCATTCGCGGCTCTTGTTGTCTTGATACCCAGTTCAAGGTCTTCACAGACGATGGATTCCGGATTAATTGCGAGTCTGAAGAAGACAGCCGCAACAATTACCAAAGAGCTGCTGCTGGCTAGGGCCAGGGATAGATCGCCCGTTCCTAGAACAAAAGGGTTATAGCGATGGAACAACTTAATATGAGCCAGATAAACGAAACCCATGACATTCATCTTATAAGCTGGGTGGACTCGGCTAATGACAACAGCGAATTCCCCATTCAAAACCTGCCTTTGGGGATATTTCGGCGTGCTGGTAGCGGGGAGGTCTTGCGCGGTGGCGTAGCCATCGGCGACCAGGTGCTGGATATTGCAGGTGCGGTGCGAACAGGTATTTTTGATGGGTTGGCGTTGCAGGCGGCTCAAGCCGCTGCTGAATCATCACTCAACCGCTTGATGGGAATGGGCTCAGCAGCTAGCGGCGCCTTGCGACTGGCTCTGTCGCGCGCACTACGCAGCGATTCAGAGGTAAGAGCGCAAATTCAGGAATGTTTGGTGCCACAAGCCGATGTCGAATATGGGATGCCAAGTCGGGTCGGTGACTATACCGATTTCTATACCTCCATAAACCACGCTTCTGCTGTGGGGGCCCTGTTCCGCCCAGACAATCCCTTGCTGCCCAACTACAAGTGGATTCCCATCGCTTATCACGGCCGTTCTTCAACGATTGGGATTTCTGGTACGGCCTTTGCTCGACCAATGGCCCAGATCAAAGCAGTCAGTTCTAATGAACCGGATTTCGGTCCCAGTCGTCGGCTTGACTATGAAGTGGAGGTGGGGGTTTTCATTGGCGAGGGCTCAGAAGCGGGCGATCGCATAGGGATAGATGTTGCAGAGGACCATATTTTTGGCCTGTGTCTACTCAACGACTGGTCGGCTCGCGATATTCAAGCGTGGGAGTATCAACCACTGGGGCCTTTTCTGGCTAAAAATTTCGCTACGACAATTTCACCGTGGATTGTAACCAGGGAGGCGCTCGCTCCGTTTCGAACTAAATTTTCGCGCCCTAAGGGGGATCCGCAGCCGCTCAGCTATCTGGCATCGCACATCAATTCCGAGCAGGGAGCGATTGACTTACAGTTGGAGTGCTATATCCAGACTGAGAATATGCGTGCGGCGGGCGAAAAGCCCGTTAAGCTATCCAGTGCCTGTTTTAGTGAAGCCTACTGGACTGTCGGGCAGATGGTGGCCCACCATTCAGTGAACGGCTGTGCCATGAATCCGGGAGATTTACTTGGCACCGGTACCCAGTCAGGTGCGAATAGGGACCAGTCTGGGTCGCTGCTGGAGCTGACGCGAGGCGGTACTGACGCTATCAGACTTCCCAATGGTGAATCTCGCAACTTTCTTGAAGACGGCGACTCCGTACTCATCCGTGGTTTCTGTGAGAGGGAAGGTGCCGCTCGTATCGGGTTTGGAGAGGTGGAAGCTACTATCTTGCCAGCGCAAGACTGAAATCTTTGTGGTGCCTATCCACAGCTCATTTGCGCTCCAATTGTTGCAATAGTAGAAGTGTCTCAGTATCTGAAACAAACTGGTTTCGGGAAAATAACAGGCTTACAGACGTGGCTATAATGTCGGCATGAATATTGGGATATTGGTAGCAGTTTTATTTTACGAGCTAATCCTCATTGGTGGTATAGGCTATTGGGTGTCCCGAAAAAGTGCTCGGGACGGCCACAATGAAGCCGAATTCACTCTGGGTGGACGGCAGCTGGGAGTTCCGGTCGTAGCTGCCACACTTGCTTTAACGGTTCTGGGTACACCCCATATCATGGGTATATTCGAGATGGCCTGGGACATGGGTGCCACCGCTCTGTGGTTTTCCATTGCCCATGTCATTCTCTTGGTAGTTATCTGTCTCAGTACCGGTTTGTGGGTCAGGCGCACTGGTGTTAATTCAGTGCCTCAACTACTGGAGACTTTATACAGCCCAGGTATTCGGATGATGGTGTCCTGTGTAATGGCGGGCTCGATATTCGGCGTACTAACACTTGAAACACAAGGACTCGCGATTCTGTTATCAACCATGACAGGATGGGAGATTAAATATGCCGCCATTGCTGGGGGCGTATTGGGAGTATTGTATGTAGTGCTGGCGGGCATCAAGGAAGTCGGTTGGATAAACGTCCTCAATGCGATACTGATGTATGTAAGCGTTATCCTCGCGATGTTATTTCTCGCTTTTAAGCTTCCCGGCGGTGACTTTTCCTCGGTGGCTGAATTTTACACCGCCAGCGATGATGAACATATGCTGACTATATTTGGACCTCCCGAATTACTTTGGACCTTTGCCTTTGGCCTGGTCGTTGCGCTGGTATTCAGCCAACCGGCGAACCAGCCGCTGTTACAGGTTTGTATGGCTGCCAAGAGCGAGAAAACTATTATCAGGGCGCTCTGGATTGCCGCGCCGGTGAACGGCCTTTTCGGTGTGTTTATCTGCGTGATCGGTTTGACGGCAAAATCGCTGCCCGAGTTCCAGGTGTTGGGTCCTAAGATTGCCGCAACAACGATGTTGCTTAACCTCCTGCCTGACTGGCTGGTGATTTTTCTCATTGGCTCTTTTATGGCTGCCATTCTTTCCTCATTCGCCATGACGGCTCTGGCTCCGGCCACCATTTTCAGTAATGACATCTACAAGCGATTCTATAACCCTCAGGCAACGGAAGCACAAATTGCCTCCGTGACACGGGTGGCCATCGTCTTGCTGGCAACAGCGGCAATTGTGGTGGGATCTATACTGCCCACGATTCTGCCTTCTGTAGGATGGGTTCTCGCGTGGTTAATGCCGGTGTTGTGGCTGATGGTGTCTGGCCTTTTCTGGAAACGAACGACCGTAGGTGCATTTATAACACTCCTGACGGTCTGGTTTATCAATACCCTGTGGTCATTTACGCATTTACCGGACTGGCTGAATATGACAAACATACCTAACTCATATGTAATGTTGGTTACCACCATTGTAGCGGGCACCGTTACCAACATGGCGTTTTCAGGGCGACCCGGGTATTTCAAATCTGATACCTGTAGCGCATGAATAATATTGGGAACGTAACTGTTCGGAGGCTAAGAATATACTATGTTTTGGGATATATTTATGGAAACATCCGGGGCGATCGGGTTCGTAGTACTGAGCGGGTTGATGATTCACTGGATGGTGTATCTGAAAAAAGATCGCGAGAGTAGCGACTCGTGACGCAATTCTAAGAGGAGCTGGACATGCAGGAGATGACTTTAGCGCATTACTGGATGGGAGGTGTGATGGTAGTGATGGCAATCTTTGGTGGGTTATCCGTATTTGGCTATTATCACAGACTGAAGCAGGACAATCCCGCCAGTAGTGATAATGATGAGACAGAATAGACTGTTTACTAGATACATCAGGGTACGCTGTTTTATGGTACCGCCAACTTAACTATCTTAAATTGATAGGATCGGTGGATCAATTTAAAAACCTCGCCGATTTCATTCAGACATCAACTCTCGTGCAGTCTGGCTCTACTAAAGTTTTAACCTTAGTCGTGATACTGAAAATCAGCGTTCATCTAATTTTTCGACCAAGGCTAATTGATTACATCGCACCTGCAGTTGCAGAGGCTGCAGTTGAAAGTGGCGTAGCCAGCCGGCCATATAGTACCCTTGAGAACTATCGCAAATCGTTGGTTGATGGTTTGTTTGAGGGCAGTTCACGTTCTAATACTTAATGCTCTCT
>Ga0209632_10005903_pt1 | contig 10493 bp, 10 predicted proteins | sample COG_10_FD_184754 | JGI IMG/M metagenome (GOLD analysis project Ga0209632, IMG submission 184754) | Pelagic Microbial community sample from North Sea - COGITO 998_met_10 (SPAdes) (version 2) | ecosystem: Environmental > Aquatic > Marine > Neritic zone/Coastal water | place: Helgoland, sampling...
CGGGTACAGCGTTGGTTGAGCGAGCGAAGATCCAAGAAGGAGAGACGATCCTCGTGCTCGGCGGAGCGGGCAGCTCAGGAGGCGCGGCAATTCAGCTTGGCCGAGCGATGGGCGCGACTGTGCTTGCAGCTGCCGGTACCTCTGCAAAAGTCGAGTATTGCTTGAATCAGGGCGCCCATGAAGCGTTCAACTATCGAACAGATTCGGTTTCAGAACGTGTCATGGAGGTCACGTCGGGGCGGGGCGCGAATGTTGTGTTCGACCCTGTCGGCGGCACCGCCCATGCCGATGCGAGTCTCGCGATCGCAAGAGACGGGCGAATGGTGTTGGTCGGATTCGCATCGGGCGATTGGCCGGAGCTGTCAGCTCAAGACATCCTGACGCGTAGTTATTCCGTCGTAGGGGCATTCGTCGCCGGCCGCAGTGACGAACAAGTGAGACGTACTGAGGAAGAGCTTCTGCGGTTGCTTCAAAGGGGTTCGATCCGACCGCAGGCCGGCCGCGCCGAATTCGGTAGTGGGGCTGCGCGGGCCAACGGGCGGCTGAAACTGCGGACGGTGTTGACTGCACGATTCCGACCGTTGCCGGTGACTTCTACCTAACCCGAGTGAGTGGGGAGTCCGATGCTCCTGGGGGCGGAGTGTCGGAGTCCCAAGCAGACGAAGTTGGTGAATGCGATTTGTCAGTATGGCAAGCTCGCGAATGCGCTCGCGGAGTGACCTGTATCTCAAACAAGGTTGATGACTTTTCAGATGTCTCTGATCCCTTTAGTAATTGCCCCTCCGCTGGATTCGACTAGCGCTACCCACCTTCTTGGATTCCCCACCATGGCGGCGCACCGCGTATCAATGCTCGGTGTCGACGAGTCTCGACGGTAACGCCTTCCTGGGTTGAGAATACGCGCCGGATCGGGTCACGAGTCGTAATCTTACCTTCGGCCAAGCCGCTCGGTGAAAACCAGGTGAGGGACTTCGATTCGAGGAGCGCGAAACCCGTCTCGCCGACTAGGAGTTCCCCTTGTTCGAATACGTCTACAAGGGCCTCGAGCCGGTCGTCCGATAGCACGTACAGGCGAGTGTCGGTCAGAATGTAGAGATACTCGCCTACGTCGATGATCTGGCGAGGAACAGCGCCAATGTCGAAGACGCGCCGCGGCGTCCCATCGCTTGCGATCGCAACCACTCTGCCGCTGTAGCCGGCGATATATGCGCCATCGTCGCGTGCAGCAAAGTCGGCTGCGTAGATCCAGTCCGCAGCGGTCGCCTCCGACACCACTATTTTGATTTCGAGACCCGCGGCCTGGCCGTTTCCTAGATCGACGCTTCGGCGAGACAGGATCTTCTCGTAGCTCACGGTCTCGGTTTCTGACAGGCTCAGGTCGGAAAGGTCGGTGCCGGTCAAGAGGTCCATGGAAGAATTGAGTTCTTGCATCCTCTCGACCGCGTCTGGTGCAGAGTTTCGGTCGGGATGCGTTTCCATAGCGACGCGCTTGTATCCTCGCGTGATCTCGTCTGGAGTAACGGGCAGCTCCAATCTCATCAGCTTGAGCGCATGAGATATCTCGTCGCTTGTGCCGCACTTCTCGGTACGTGCTGAACAGCGTGTCCACTCTTCAGGTGTGGGCATCCGAAGTCCCCACACAGGCTCGCCAGTTCGCCGAATGCACCAGGCCTCATCGACGACGGTAAATAGGTAGCGGCGAGTATCGTTGTTCAACGCGACGCAGCGAATGTGATTCTTTCTCTGGCGTTCCGGAATATCGAGTCTCTTGTTGGCCGCTTGGTGCTGCTCGACGTGTACGGTCACTATCTGCCGACGGAGAGCACTGGATTCGCCGACGCACTGACGGCACCAAACGGCACCCAGACGGCACTAAATGCCACACAAATCAAAGCGCCGAAACGCGCTGCGCGCGTAAGCCCTCGAAACCGAAGAGAAAAAATGGAGCCGACGATCCGACTTGAACGGACGACCTGCTCATTACGAGTGAGCTGCTCTACCAGCTGAGCTACGTCGGCCCCGAGGACGGGTTCGGTTTCTCGTTGCCTCGCCGGCCGTCGCTGGCGAACGATGTTGCCTGAACCTTGAAGGGCTCGGGGCATCGCGAGATTCGTCTTCCGTCAATTCCTCTGGGCAACCCGCGACTCGGATACTCGTTTGTCTGACGCCAGACGGTTGGGTCCGAGGGGGTGTGATGACCTCTGGGGGCCATCGGGGCGGTGAATGTAGCGCGGGGTTCCGGCCTTGCCATCGCGGGCTCCGACAACCGGCGAATCACGTGCGATTCGCAGGCAGCTGACAACGTCGGGTTTGACCTTGGGGCCTCGCGCAGATTAGAGTGGGGGCAGCCGTGTGGGAGAGCTTGAGATGCCCGTACTTCCCGTAATTGATTTATTGCTGCTGGCCGGATGGACTTCGCTCCTGGTTGGCTTCGTATTGAAAGTGGCTGACCTGCTGACACGCGGGAATCAGTCGATCTTTTCACTGTCGCCGATCGACTTCCTGATGATGGCGGTCGTGTCCTTCTTGTTCGCCATAGCACTAGCCGCCCGAACCTGGGTCGCGAGCCAATCCTCGTCGAAGTTGGCAGTCCGCCGTCGTGAAGAGACCCTCGGTGCGTATCACGCGCTGCAGGTGGATGACAATCCTGCCGAGGACGACGACGACCTCGCCGCATCCTAGAGCCGCGTCTCCTGAAGCACGCCCGGCGTTCTTCGCGTCCTCCGCGAGAAGAACGCGTCAGCTACTCCGGACGTGCTGTCCGCGCGCAAGCAAAAACTGACGACCCTGTCCGCGCGCTTCAGCGCGCAAACAAATCAAAGACCGAGCAGGGATGAAGTGGAAATGCTTCAGCTGCCGATACGGCGGTAGGTGTCGGGACGGAGAAGGTCGCTCGCGGAGATGGCAAGCTCTACGTAGAGGTGGGCGGCGACAACGATGACGTTGCTGGCCTGACGAAAGGCTCGGCTCATGGGGGGTCCTCAATCGAATTCAGCGGCCCGTACGGGCGCTGTGTGGTTCGTTCTTTTGTTGAAGTAGCCGCGAGGGCCGAAGTGGTGTCGGCCTAAATCGCGTGAGCGGCGAATTCATCTGATACAGTCAGGCGGTCTCGCTCTACGGCTCCCCAACAGACAAGGCTCGGAGGCGAGGGACCCTTTGGCGGGGGGATGCATTTCGGGAGAAAAGGCTTTGAGCTCAGTGACTTCGAGTGACTCTGGACGGCGAATCTGGATGGATGGCACGCTTCGGCCCTGGGCCGACGCGACGGTTCATGTCCTGTCCCATTCGTTGCAGCGAGGCTCCCTCGTATTCGACTACATGTCGGTGCACGACCTCCCGGAGGAAAACGGGGCCGGGCTGCCCGCCGGAGCCACTGTGTTCCGAATGCGCGAACACATCGAGCGCTTCTTTCACTCCTGCGAGCTGATGGGCCTGCCCCTCGAGCAGGATGCGTCGCTTATGCGGGAAGCGATTCGCGAGACGGTACGCGCGAATCCTGGCGCGAAGGCGGTCAAGATCAGCGCCTATTTCTCGTCGATCGAAATCGATGTGGTGCCCGTTGATACTCACGTGACCGTCGCGATCGCCGCCTACGACCCGACGGTCGATGTCCAAGATCGGCTCCCCACGCAGCCGCCGGCGAAGCCTAAGGCTCTGAAGCTTTGGATTGAGAAGGAGCGCGCGAACCGTCGCGACGACATCGTCTCACCCCAAGCGAAGGTGTCGGCGAACTACGCGTCACCGATGATGGCGAAGGCGCAGGCGAGGGCGGACGGGTTCGATGAGATCATTCTTGTGGATGAAGACGGCCATCTTGCGGAAGGCCCGACGGCGAATCTCTTTTTAGTAAACCAAGCGGGGGAGTTACTCACCCCGCCTGCCAGGAAGGTGCTTCATGGCGTGACGCGAAGCTCGATCATCGAACTCGCGAAGGCCGAAGGCATTCCTTTACGCGAAGCCGAGCTGCTGCCGATCGAGTTGATTGAAGCGAGCGAAGCCTTCTTGACCGGCACGACTGCCGGCGTCTGGCCCGTTGAGTCGGTCGACCGTCGTGCGCTCTCGAGCTGTCCGGGGGCGATCTCGATGAAGCTACAGGGGCGTTTTAAAAAGGTGGCCCGTGGCGATGATCCCGAGTTCAGCCATTGGCTCACGCCGGCTGCTGACTAACTCGCAGGTGGCCGCCGACTCTGCCCCGATTAGCTACACACGACGAGAACCCTGATTGACGCAACGACTTATCCAACCAGCCTTCCGGACGGTGAACTAGAAAAATGAGCAGTCAGAAAAAAGACCAAGCGCCAGAGGCTATTGCTACCCGTCAGCAGATCGTCCTGTCGGGCACCAAGCCGACAGGCGAGCATCTGCATCTAGGCAACTATTTCGGCGCGCTGCGCCAATTCGTCGATCTTCAGGAAGAGCATGATACGGCGCTCTACTTCGTAGCCGACTATCACTCCATGACGTCGATTCGAGACGGTGAAGAACGGCGACGCAATACTGAGTCGGTCGTTCTCGACTATCTCGCCGCCGGCCTCGATCCGAGTCGCGCGATCCTTTTTCGCCAAAGCGATCTTCCCGAAGTCACAGAACTAACGTGGATGTTGAGCTCAATCACGACCATGGGTATGCTTGAGCGCGCGCACGCGTATAAGGCCGCCACGGACAAGGGCGAAGAGATCGATCACGGCACCTTCACTTACCCCGTGTTAATGGCCGCCGACATCCTGCTCTACGGCTCGCATCTCGTGCCCGTCGGCAAAGATCAAAAGCAACACATCGAGATGGCGCGCGACATGGCCGGGCGTTTCAACCGCTACTACGACTGTGAAGCCCTCGTCCTGCCCGAGCCCCATATCTTGGAGGACACGGCGACCGTGCCGGGAACCGACGGACGCAAGATGTCCAAGTCGTACGGCAATACCGTTTCGATGTTCGCTTCGAACAAGCAGATCAAGAAAGCCATCATGGGCATCGCGACGGACTCGACCCCCGTCGAAGATCCCAAGGACACGAATCAAGCGGTCTTCGAGCTCTGGTGCTTGTTCGCGACCGATGAAGCCGATCGCGAGGCGATGTTCGCGCGCGCGGCAGAGGGCGGCCTCGGCTACGGCGACGTGAAGAAGGATCTGCTGGGGCGGCTGATGGACTATTTTGAGCCGATGCGCGTCCGCCGCTCGGAGTTTGAAGGGAATCCCGGCCAGATTGAGGAGATCCTTCGGGACGGCGTCGCTCGCGCTCGTGAGCTGGCGGATCCGGTTCTCGACACCTGCCGCCAAGCGGCCGGGCTCGGCGTCCCGCGTAAATAGAAGCGAGCGGCGGGGCTTTGCTCCTACTGTTCAGGACGCTCGCCTTCCGCCGATCCCACCCAATCTGAATCGGGCCCAAATTCGATCTCAATCCGCTCTTTATCCATCGCCCCGGCGCACCGATAACGCAGGGAGGATGCAGCTGACTCGGCTGCACGGAGGAGATCGGTATGCGGATTCGAGGAATGGGGCTTCAAGCGATTGCGGGCATCCTCGCGCTCACACTTTGGGCGGGTTGTAATCAGATTGATGCTCAGCCCGAGGAATACGGCGAAGGCTCGGATCCCTCCGAGGCATTGCTCGAGCGAGCGGATGGCGGTGACGTGATCGCCCAGCTCTCGGCCGGACGATTTTACCGCACGGCAGCCGTGGAAGCAGAAGGCGCTGAGCGCTCGCGCCGCGAATCCGAAGCACTTCGCTGGCTCACGCAGGCTGCGGAAAAGGACAATGCCGAAGCACAGGCCGAGCTTGGACGCGTGCTCGTGACGGCTGAAGGGCAGAGCCGAAACATCGCCGAGGGGCGACGATGGCTTGGGCGTGCGGGACTTGCGGGTCAAGGCTCCGCCTACTTCTTGCTTGGCGAAGTTTCTAAGAGCGGCGAGGATGCTCCGCCTAACCCGGTTATGGCTGTCGCGTTTTGGGAGAAGGCCGTCGCTCTCGGGCATGTCGGCGCGTCACATCGACTGGGTGAAGCGCACGAGCAGGGGCTCGGGGTCGATCCCGATATGGAATCTGCTCTAAGCTATTACCGAACGGCCGCGAGCGATGGCTATGCAAACTCGCAGTACCGACTCGCCGTGATTTTTGACGAAGGGGTACTGATAGGCCGAGACGCCTTGGAAGCCGTGAAGTATTACCGCATGGCGGCTGAGCAGGGTCACGCGGCCGCGCAGGCTCAGCTGGGCTTCTTGTATGCGCGCGGCGACGGTGTCGTGCAGCGCTATGACGAGGCACTCAGGTGGAGCCGCATGGCGGCGGAGCAGGGCGATGCCGACGGCTGTAATAACCTCGCCGTCCTGTATCTCAAAGGTCTGGGCACCGAACAGAGTTTTGAGGATGCACTTAGGTGGTACCGCCTAGCAGCGCAGCACAATCATCCTGGCGCGCAGAATATGCTCGGCACGATCTATCTGACCGGCCAGGGCGTCGATGTGAATACGAGTGAAGCAGAGCATTGGTGGCGTATGGCGGCGGATCAGGGCTTTCCTGCTGCCCAGTACAATTTGGGCGGCATGTATACGCGTAAGCTTTCGACGACGATGCTTCGCATTGAAGCCGTTGAATGGTTAGGCCTCGCGGCGGAACAGGGCCATCGCAGCGCTGCGAAAGAACTCTCGGAGTTGCAAACGACGATTGCTGCAGACGCGCACGTGTCAGAGCCTGGGGCGGTCCCTGCTACGCCGGAGAATGCAACGCTTTAGCGGCTCGTGGGGATCGGGATGCTCGGCGGTCCTGTCAAGAAGCGCGGCGTCGCCTTCCGTGAAGGAGAGCTGCCCCATCGAGAGTTCGAATAACGTCACGCCGAACGCGTAGAGGTCCGTTCGACGATCAGCGGCATTCCAGGCGACCTGCTCAGGAGCCGTGTAGAAGGGCGTACCCGAAATCAGTTTTGCGCTCTGATCGCGCGCGGCTTCAAGGATCTTGGCACGACCGAAGTTCATGATTTTGAGGATGCGCTCGCGCGTCATGATGAATCGGGGGTTTTAGCCTACGGAAAGGGGTGTGCACGTAGAATCCAGTACCGATTGAGGTCGCCCGCCGCCCCATCAGACTGAAAGCGAGCGACGGAATTGAGCCCGAGGGCTGCCGGCCAGCTCTCGAATTCGGACTCGGAGACCTGATGGCAATATCTCGGCGGCGCTTCCGGATCGTCCCCGAATCGCAGCAGGGTATCGCCTGCTTCGAGAGTTTTTAGGTCGATTGGGGCTCCGAGCACGGGGCCGACGTCTTCCCACTGCACGCGGCGCTTGTCGAAGCGGGGCCGGTCGCCGAACTGCCACGTCGTGAACGCGAGCACGCCTCCGCCTGCGAGTTGGGCGGATGCTGCTTGGAGCAACGCACGCCGAGTCTCGGCTCCAGGCACGTGATGGAGCACGCCCATTAGGACGACGGCGTCGAAGGGGCCCGGAGGAAGCGCTTCGCCGGGGGCCTCGCTGGCGAGAAAATCTTGCCGGATCCATTCCGCCGTGCAGCCCGCTGCCTCTAGCCCGGGCGTCAATCGCTCGCGTCCCGCCCCAAGCAAGGCCTCGCTCGCGTCGGTCCCGACATAGTCGAAGACCCGTCCGCGGCCCTGCAAATAGGCCGCGAGCCGGCCATTTCCACAGCCGATATCGAGAATTCGAAAGCGACCTTCAGGAAGGACAGCATCGAGTCGTTCCCATCCGGGCCAGGGCAATTCGACCCGACTCGCATCGAAGCCCGCGGCGTGGGCCTCGTAAAACGCGAGGGAGAGTGCGTGGAGTTGTTGGCGAGTGAAGGCATGCATGCGCATAGATTCTAGGACGTTGCTGGTTGGCCGCCCTACACTCCGCTGCCATGAGTGATCCCCGCACAGAATCGGAACCGAAATCCGAACCGAAGACGCCGCGCGTCGCCGGGCGCTTCCGAGGAAAGGGGCCGGAGCGCGACTTCGACCCCCATGCCGCGAGGGATGCTCTGATGCCGCTTCTTCGGGCGATCGAGGCTGTGTCGGATGAGACGCCTGAGCCCTTGGCGGTGGACGTGATGGAGCCGTTGTTGCGGCAGAATCCGCGACCGGGGGGCGGGTTCTTCTCCCGCAGTCATCTGATTGCAGGCTTCCGCGCCTTCGCTGCGGAGGAGACCTTTAGGTTTGGCGAGGCTCGTTTCAGGCGACGGGTACAGCGCCGTCCCGTGCGGACCCAGAGTGGTGTCACGCCTCTAACGGTCCTGACGAAGCCCTTCCCTTGTCCGGGTAAGTGCATTTTCTGCCCGAACGATTTGAGGATGCCTAAGAGCTATCTCTCCGATGAGCCAGGGGCGCAGCGTGCCGCGAATAACCGATTCGATCCCTACCTGCAGACCTGGAATCGGTTGGCGGCCTTCGATGCGACTGGGCATCCTGTCGACAAGGTTGAAATGATCGTGTTAGGCGGAACTTGGTCTTTCTATCCCGAGGCCTATCAAGTTTGGTTCATTCAGAGATGTCTAGAAGCGATGAACGATTTCGGGGCAGGGCGGGACGCACGCAACGATTTCGATCCGGGAACCCCTGACTTCGAAGAGTTGGATGTTGAGGTGCACGGCGACGAGTTCGATCGCAATCCCTATAACCGTCGTGTGACGGAGTTCCTCAAGGAACGCCAAAATGGTGAGATGCTGCTCGAACACGAGGGGTCAGATTGGGTTGCTCTGGCGGCCGCGCAGGAAGCGAACGAAACGGCCGGAGCGCGATGCGTCGGACTCGTTCTCGAGACCCGTCCGGATCACGTAGACGAAGCCGAAGTCATGCGGTTGCGAAAGCTAGGCGCGACGAAGGTCCAACTTGGGGTACAGAGTCTCGACGATGAGATCCTCGAGAAGAATCGGCGCGGGCACGGACTTGCCGAAACTCGGATCGCCTTCGACCTTCTGCGTCGTGCGGGCTTCAAGTTGCACGTGCATTGGATGGCAAATTTGCTGGGGGCGACGCCGGAGAGCGACCGACGCGATTTCCCGAAGCTTTTCGAAGACGAAGCATTTCGGCCGGATGAGTTGAAGCTCTACCCGTGCAGCTTGGTCGAGACGGCGGAGTTGATGGGGCCGTGGAAGCGCGGCGAATGGAAGCCCTACACCGATGAAGAACTCCTCGAAGTGGTGTCCGACGCTTTGCCACGCGTGCCGCGCTATTGCCGCGTGACCCGAGTGATTCGTGACATCTCCTCCGACGACATAGTCGTCGGCAATAAACGCACGAATTTCCGTCAGATCGCCGAAAAAGAGATCGCCCGCCGCGGCGAAAGCCTCGTCGAAATTCGTCATAGAGAGATCCGAGGCGAAGCGTTCGAGGGGGATGCCTTACAAATGGTCGAGACGGAATACTCTTCAGGAGGCAGCCGCGAGGTTTTTCTGGAACTCGTAACGGAGGCAGACCGAATCGTCGGGTTCCTACGCCTCTCGCTTCCCAAGGAAGCGTCGTTCGTCGAAGAACTCGGGCAGCACGCCTTGGTCCGCGAACTCCACGTGTATGGCGGCAGCGTTCGCTTGGGCGCTGATCCCTTAGGCGCCGCACAACATCGCGGCCTCGGCGCGCGACTCCTCGAGCGGGCCGCCGTCGTTTCGACGGAAGAGGGTTATGAGACACTCTCTGTGATTTCGGCGATCGGCACCCGCGACTACTATCGCAAGCAGGGCTTTGTCGACGGCGATCTCTATCAGCATAGATCAATCGCCGCCGACGACTAAAGCGTTCTCGCGCGAAGGAATCAGCCGGCCTTCTTGAGAGGCACCCAAAGCGTCGATTCACCGCGCTTTACGAGGACGAGGACCTTCTCAGAGCCGCCGAGTTTCTGGGCGAAGTCCTTTGCGTTCTTGATCGACTTGCGATCGATCTCGACGATCAAGTCGCCGCGACGGAGGCCCGCCTCGGCGGCCGGTCCGTCGGGATCGATATCCGTAATGATCACGCCCTCAGCTTTGTCGAGGCCTAGCTGATCTGCGATCGCGGGAGTGAGGTCCTGGGCGTGCAGACCAAAGGCGTCGGCGCCTTCCTCCTGGGGTGCGACTGCCGCGACTTCGTTCGCGTCGTCGAGGCGTCCTATGCGAATGCGGAAGGCCTTCTCCTTGCCCTCCCTTACGACGATCACTTTGGCGTCGGTGTCGACGGGTGTGTTCGCGACTACGAGGGGAAGGTCCTTCCACTTGTTGATCTTCTCGCCATTGAATTCGATGATCACGTCACCGCGTTCGATGCCACCCTTGGCCGCCGGAGTCTCGGGCATAACCATTGCGACGAGCGCGCCGCGCGCTTCGTCGAGCTCAAAGGCTTCAGCCATTTCTTCATCGATGCCTTGGATCTGAACTCCGAGCCAGCCACGAGTGACGCGTCCGTCCGCGCGAAGCTGTGGGAGGATCTGCTTGGCTTGATTGATCGGAACCGAGAAGCCGATCGTATTCGCGTTGCTGCGAATCATGGTGTTAATGCCGACCACGCGTCCTGCGAGGTCGATTAACGGTCCACCTGAGTTGCCG
>Ga0209632_10005910_pt1 | contig 10482 bp, 17 predicted proteins | sample COG_10_FD_184754 | JGI IMG/M metagenome (GOLD analysis project Ga0209632, IMG submission 184754) | Pelagic Microbial community sample from North Sea - COGITO 998_met_10 (SPAdes) (version 2) | ecosystem: Environmental > Aquatic > Marine > Neritic zone/Coastal water | place: Helgoland, sampling...
ATTACCTTTAAATATACGTCATAGCTATTTGCTACTACTGAGATATTCTAATACAGCATCCCAATTAGAATATTCATCAGATCCAAATTGCAGCCATTCCCCAACAAATTCAGATGCTCCATTATACCTTCTATCATCAATAAGAAAGTCTCCGATGAGCAATTGCTTATGATGACACAAAATCAAACGTTTACGAATTAATTTTTCATCAAAGTGTTTTGCTATCCATAGTCTTTTGTGCATCCATGCCTCTGAATTGTCCCATGGGGCTGTAGAAAGAAAATAGACATCATAATCTTCACTATTGAGTAGAAAATTAACCGCATCTATCGCTCCTGTTATAGGTTCCAGATTCTCGTACACTCCTGGCAACTTATCAGGTCTACCCTTATATGGAGTGATTGTAGAAAGTGGATGCTCACTCCTGCCTTTTTCGAAATCTGCTACAACACCGTCTAAATCTATATAAATTATTTTCATATCGTTTTCAAGTAGATTAACCAATTATTATTACTCTAGACGTGTCTAGCTTTGTAATACAGAAATCTAACTGGTCTAACTCTGGAAATATGGAGCTTATATCGGAATTACGGTTGTAAAAAGCCAATGAAACTCTTTGAAATTCTACTTTCTTCAACTCATTCACTTGTATAGTTTCAGTATGTAAAATTCCAAATTCTAAACTATATTTTTTCTTACTAAAGATTGCTACAATTTCATATAAGCACTTATATAAAGGGTCTTTTATTGGTGAAGATGTAACCTTTGTTACAAAAATCTTATTGTCACACAGAACATTAATAAAATTCGCAACGAGCCATTGCCTTAATTCAATCTGATCATAGGCATCGAGGTCAATATCATCTAATATGATCTGCTTTATGAATTGTTTAGTTAAATTCAAAATTTATGTTTTCAAAAATATAAGATTACACAGAAAGTAAAACAACACGCCTTTTAACTAAAAAAAATTATCCGTTAATGGGGCATACACAAACATGTTCTTCATAAATCTCTCCATCTTCCTCAAAATAGTATCTTAAAAATACTTTACCGTTATGTTCTTGCTTATTATTCATGAAAACACCCGCTTCTGAGTCAATAATTTTAAAAATTAGTGAATACTCATCCGGCTCATCATTCATAAGAACATACCCCCCATAAATTTGGCTTGGAACGATAGTGATATCCAAATAATCAGAAAGATAGGAGGCAAGTACAGCATAAAAAGGAGAGTCTGGATTCCACAATTCACTATTTTCTAATTTGACATTAAAATCATTATCAATACCCTTGCAAGAATCCTCAATAATTTCAAAATTCAATTCAGTAGTTCCTGATGTCTCTGCATCCCCACAGTATATTATGTCTGAGGTGTTCTCCTCTGGAATAAAACCCCATGTCATTACCCTTCTTTCCACTTGTAATTTATTTTTTGAGTTGGCTTAAATCCTTCACATCTTATATTGTTACGATAAGCTTCATTACTTCTTTGATGTTTCTGAACCTATGATCTGTGTCATATATATTCTTAATATAATTGATTTTATGCTTGTCTAAGTAGTTCAACATCTTATCAAATTTTAATATTTCATCACTATTAGATATATGTAAGTAAAGGCTTTTGCACGCTTGCGTTTTTAGATTTTCTTGAATATAACGCTCGTATTCTTCGAGACGAAGCAAATAGGTTTCTTTAAATTTCCAAAGTTCTTTTGATTTAAAATTCTCTAAAACTTGATTAGCGTAAGGGGTTAAGCTTTTAGATGGAGTCCAACTTGGATTAATGGCATGTATCGTTAAAAATTCTTCTTTGAACTTCGCTCTAAAATAGCAAGCATAAAAGCCCCCCAAGGAAGTGCCTATAAGATGAACTTTACGGTTTTTATGTGTTCTAATGAGTTTATTTACTTCTTTAACTGCTTTTCTGGGATCTGGATCTAATTTTGGCGCGATAAGCTCAAACTTATGACCAAGATGGTTTTCGGCTATAAACTCAGCTATTTGCTTAGCCTTAGCGCCTATTATTTAATACTTTAAAAATGTATCTGAGTCAACTCTAATAAGCTTAGGACAAACATCAATTTCTTTATGAATTATTTCCGTAATTAGTTTGTTAGTCCTGACATCAATTACACCATATGTTTCATCTTTTTGAGAAAGTGTAAATAAACGAGAATTATAATTACTGCCGTCCTCCAACTTTATAGGTAGCGCTCCAATAGCTGGTCCCTTTGCTAAAAACCCTTTACCTACAATTCGGTAATATTTTATTTCATTAAACAACTTCTGCGCTAATTCAGGTGTTAGTGTGCATTGCATTTTGTTTACACCTGTCTCTAGCATTTTCTGCAAATCTTCATTGAATTTTCTCTCGGGTTTTAGCATCATTTCACACCCATCTAGATTTTCGAAACCGATTTTCATACCCTCTACACTAGAATACTTATAGGAGATAGAAAGTTTATTTAGTGGATCTGTTCTGTAGTTGTGCCCCAGGTAAGTCAAGTTACTTCCTACATAGTGAAACCCAGAAATCCAATTTACATTGCTTATATCAAATATTTCAAGAGTGTCTGTATCCAAATATTTAAATTGTTGTTGCTTATAATAAATTATTGGAACCAGTCCATTGGCAAGGGTTCCAATATCTGTAAATCCTTGAAGTAGCACTTTATTATTAGCCATTAATGCGAGCCCATCTTCTGTTTTATGTAATTCTATATTATTAGCTATCTCTTTTATTTTCATGGTTTATAATCTTTAAAAAAACATTATTTTTCTAGAACTATCAATTAGCCCTCTGGTTCACACTCAGCTATGCTAATAGTACAAGCTACTGAATCTACAACATGTTTTCTCCATTGGTCTTGTGCTATTTCTTGGTGTTTTTCATCAAAAAAAATAGCTCCATGTTCATAGCATATATCGATAAATTTACTAAAATTAGGGTTTGTAGAGGGTACAATAGTTGTTATCCCATCAAGTTCTAGATCACTAAAGAGAGCTTCATTGTCATCATAGACAATAATACTCAGTTCCTCAAAAAATCCCCAGCCATTTTGAGACCATAAATCATCAGGGTCTCCATCCAAACTATTTTTAATAATATAATCCTCAACGGTATCTTCCAAATCTCCTGTATTTATACCTATATAGTATCCCATATTATTTGATTTATTTAACTCTTTGTGAATTATTCAAGTTCAACAGTTGGTCTTCCGGTTACATACACATGGTCTACATTATCAGAATACAATTTTCTTTGTTCTTTTTCTAACATCCAATCACTGCCGTATTTCGTAAATCTTACAATTTCTGTACCACCAACTCTAAGCCCAATCTGTGAAAACAGGATTAACCCACTGTTTTTAAAATCATTGTATACAATGTTTTTGACATTGAGTTGAAATTTTAATTCTCCTGTTAAATGCAGGCACCCATTTTCATACTTGCACATGAAAGTATCAAAATCTGAAATATTATCATAGGAGATGGTAAAATCTGCTCCACTAGACAAACTGTTTTCAAATGTATATCCAGGAATTGAAGAGAGGCTTAGCGATATATAGTCTATATGATCGATATCACGAGATTTCCCAGACAAGACCTCTTCTTTTGTAAATTTAATTACATCAATTACTTTTTCACTTAAAAGATTGGGAGCTGCATTTACTTTTTCTTCTGATTGAAGATCTAACTTAAATAGTTCTCCAGAAAAAACAATTTTTCCTTTACATTTCATTTAATTTAATTTAATTTATTATCATTTATTTTTGCTGCCAAATCTAAAAAGAGTTGGGTAAACTGTAGTCGATCCCCCAAATATCTTTAACTCTTGAAAAAAAGTGTACTATTTCGTCATTCCAATCATCTGTCCAGAAAAAACCTTGTGGCGGAAAGATTTCGTAATAATTATTAGCAATACCATCTTTCTGTTCCATTAATTTTTCAATATAATTTGAGTTTATTTTTCTTTCTTCAGAATTATCATCGAATGTAATATAGTCGTTCCATATTTTAGACGACATTTCTCTAATTACAGAATTATCAGATTCCTCAAGTGGGAAAAATTCATCTTCAACTATTTCGCTTTCTATACACTTGTTTAACCATTCTTCTGGGTCATGTTGATTTGAATAAAATCCGATTGTCATTTCTTCTTCATCATCCCATTTAAATTTTCCGCAAAATTCATTATAATCTTTTGGGCTACCTGAGACGCTGTATTTACTTAGACCAATAGCCATTATATAGGTGTATTCACCTACAATACGCTTTTGAATTATAGTATCTAAAATATTGGGCTCATTTGGAATGTTTTTCAAAAAAATCATAATTTATACTTTTAAATTTTGTTCTATTTGTAAAGGTTTTATTTAAAACTTTTAAGTTACTTTCATTGCTTGCCAACATTCACTGTTGTATCGTTTTTATATTTCGACTTTCATAAAGTAATAAGACTAAATAACTTCAGTATTTAGAAGATGATATCTTGGATGAAAAGTTTTTACTTTCTCTTCTCCATTACTCAATTTCAAACGTCTCTCGTAAGAAAACTGTTTGATACTTCCACCAAAAATGATACTAAAATTGTTAGGGGCAGTTAAATCATCAAATCGTTCGGGACTGACAGAGATATCATGACAATAGCACTTAATCATATATTTCAACATTTTCTCCTTCAGAGGTGTATAGATTCATATACGTTCCTTTGTGTTTGCCACTTTCCAGCTCACCGGTTAGAACTTTTGATTTAAATATTAATCCGCCAATTAGGTCAATATCACCATTTGGAGTTCCTATACATAGAGATGAGTAAAGAAAATTCTCTTTTTTAGGAATTTCATCACTTTCAACTTCATAATAAAAAGTAGACCCACTATAATCTTTTTCAAGATATAATGTATTTTCGTAATTATCTGAATACTCTGGGTTTATTTCTACGTCTTTGTCCCAATTTTTATCGTATAAATCTTCGATTTCTGAATAATGTAAAAAATCACTAGCCTCAAGTTCTAACACTATGTTGTTATTGTCATCAAACACTGTTAAGGATAGTGGTCCATTTCCACTATTATCAAGAGCGCATATTTCAAAATCACCTTCACCGTTAAGATGTAAGTCTGCTAATTCTGAGAGATTATCGATATCCCATCTTGCTTGTTCTGATTGATCTGCATCCAAGCTTTTAGTTTGAATGTGATACTCCCAGCCAGTCATTTCAATTGTGTATTTCATAATTATCTTTTTATCTGTTAATTTATGGTTTTAAACTTCTTTTATTAATCTACTGTAAACCACTTCTTAAAACAGCCAAAAGCATAAATATCTGTTGGTTCAGTAATATTCTTTTTTTCATAGACTTCAGTCTTGTTACTTAACTAAAATTGATTTTGCTTTGTTATATAACGTGTGCATTTGAGCGTCACCGCTATAATTAGTGTAATCTTCTTGCGACTTTGTTTTGCTTGGATTATAGAATCCGTTCATAAAATCACCATAAGAACCATAACTATATGACTGGAAAACTATTTTATCATCGTTTGGGAAATAGCAAGAAATAGTTTTATTGGCGTGCTCTGTCAAAAAATACGTGTCAATATCTTCAGCAATTGTAAAATCAACAACTAAAAACAGGCTTAAAGTCATTGCATCTTCATCCCAATCTTCAGCTTTGAAATCAACATGGCTTATAAGTTTATTATTCAATGATATCAAAATTGATGGAGCATTAACTTCCTTAAAATTATGTGGTATAATTTTATTGCAATCACTAATTTCATCAATAAATGCATCTATTTTATCAACCGCATATTCATATGTGCCGTCAGTTTGTTCATCCCAAACTAAATCTGAAATATCTATTTCTACTAAAAGTCCTTTACTCATTTTTTTCAAAATTTTATATTTTAATGTGTAGTCACTAATTAAATTTATTAATTCTTGAGACAACGAACAGAAAATCCACTCTCTTTAAATTCAGTTTCTTTATATATACGTCCTTCTTTAATACCATAGCGAGTATTAGGCAATAGAACCCTTCCAAATGCTTTAGTTTTGTAGTCCTCGGTAGAACTCCACCAATAGCCTGTCTCACCGATGTTGGCAAAATTTCCATCAAATCCACTACGTTTACCTGCTGGAAGAGCCGAAAAACCGCTATCATTCGTTCCATTTTCGGAATTATTCCATCCGCTATCGTTCTTCATTTTTGGTCCGGCAATGGTTCCAGATCCAATTACATCGTTTGGATTGGCCGGCACACCATCAAGGTAGTCGGTTAATTCTGTCCACTCTGTATCTGAAGGTATGTGGTAACCTTTGGGTGCTATGCCGCGAGGGTCATTTACTGCATGCCAGTTATAAAGCTTACCATATTTTTTTTCATTGGAAGCGTCATTTTCATAATAACACCAAGCAGGCTTCTTTTCTTTTAGATCCATCAACCAATCTTCAGCAGACTTGGCTTGTTGAATTTCATCTCCATTATTAAAATGGTCTACATTCAAGTTTTCTGATGACCATTGTTGATTACCTATTTTTACTGTCTTCATATTGTTAATTTATGTGTTTTACCTTATCCGATAAATAATTATACATTGATTCACCAAAATAACCCCGCATTTCTAAAGCCGAAATTACATCACTTTTGTGATTATTACAATAATAGCAAGAGAGAACCATATTATTTGAAGAGTATATATTCTTATTACCCTTAGTCTCTTTTCTATCAATCTCAAACCATTCACCTCTATTTCTTTTTGTCCGAAATTCCTTCACATTATAAAGTATAGTTAGTATTTGCTCCGAAATACCACAATAATAACAGCACTTCTCTTGTAAATTATTATCTCCTTTAAGCCATTTTAATTTGCTTTTAAGATTCTCTTTAGTTTGCGAATTATATTGCTCTTTAATAACATTATAAAACCCAACCAAATCATCCCCCGAAGATTGATTAGAAAATTCTAAAAAAAACTTTTTTTCTGGGGCCATTTTTTTGTCTTGATGTTTTTTTGCTAGGAACTTATCCTTTATTCTTTCCATGAATAATCCAGCTAGATTTTTTTCTCTTTCCTTTCTATTGCAGATGGTTTTCCATTCAACGTTTTTGAATGTATTTAACATTTCATCTTTGGCTTTATCTTCAATTATTTTGGCAAATAATATTTTTATTTTTTCTTCTTCAACAGAGTTTTCTAACATAGCTTTTGACATTGTTTATTTTTTTAAAGTCTATTTTATTTGAGAATATCTATTAAACTCTTTACTGCAGCTTCATATTCTTAATTTATAGTTTTAAACCTCTTTTATAAATATCAAACCTTCTCCCAACCCTTCTTTACATTTTTTAATACCTCTGCAGCAAAAATCTCTTCTATCTGTTTTTTAGAGTCTGACACCTTAATCTCTTTTTTAAGCATTTCTGCCCTACCAGCACTAAAGTCTGTGTAATGATATACATACGCCGGATACTCTCCCGTTGCTTCCTTATTGGTTTTCCAAACCATAAACTTACGTACCATTTTAGTGCCCTTGCTTATCTTTACATACACTTCTCTAGAAACAATCTCACTTTTCTTTACATCGAGTTTTTCAGCAGCATTTGTATCTAAAGAAATAATCTTCGTGATTTGAGATAAACCCGCATCATTTGTATCAGGTTTTTTATCTGTCCGCATTTTAACATATACCGGAGATATTACACTGGCCGTTGGCTGTTTGCCGGTGGCTGTGTAGGTGCCATCTTTATAGCTCAAACACATTTTAGAGATAACCCCTTTTGAGTTTTCTCCAAATACATCCAAACAACTAAACTCTACCACCTGGTTGGGTGCTACCATGGTAAAAGCCACGTTAGATCCAGATACTTCAATATATCCAGAATCTACTTTTTTCTTGCCCAGTTCTTGTAGTAGGTTTTTACGCTCCTCTTCGCTGTAGCCATTACCTACTTTGGTTAAAAGTATGTACTCATCTTTTGCAACACACAAGCCCACCAGCACTTCTTTTAGCATGCCGGCTCTGCTCCCCTGGCCTTCTGCATATCCTAAAATAACAGCATCTAGGGTAATTAGTGGTTTTATTTTATAGGTTGGCCCGTTGTGAGAACGCACTACAATACCTTCATGACCTTTGTCTTCAACAATCTCTTTATAGAGCGCGGCAATGTCTTTTCTGCTTTCTACAAAGCTGTTTTTTACAGCATGTAATGATTTCCCTGAAGACAACACAGCGTTAAGCTTTTGGTCCAGTGCCTTAATATCCATAGATAATTCCTCACCATCAAGGCTAAGCAAATCAAATGCTGCAAAGTAAATATTTGCAGATGTATCATCTAAGGCTGCTGTCATATCAAAAGAACGGGTACGCCCGCCTTCTTTGTGCAGATATAATTCTCCTGCCAACACAACAGTTTTGCATTTGCCTTTAAGTAACGCAGAGGCTTCTTTTAGTAGCGGCAAATCATCAATAACCCTACCTCCATGGTTTGTAAGTGTTGCTTTTTTACCATCATAGCTCAGAAGATAAAAGTGGCCATCGTGTTTGGTAGACACCCCGTAAGATTCTGATTCCATTATCTTTGAGGTAATCTCCTGGGCACCAACAGGCAGATACCTGGATGCCGTTTGGCGTTTGTATTTTTGTGCAGTTTCTTTCATTTCAATAAAACATTTATTCAGTTGGTAATGGTTTTAATTCTTGGTCTGTAAGGTGAAGTACAAGACAGTATTTATCTCCTTTTACTCTACCCTCTAAAAAGGCTCTGTAGGGCTTTCCTCCATCATTCATCACCAAAGGTTCTTTACCGGAAGCTCCGCCTCCCATCATCATCAAAGCGTCTTTATCGGCTAGTTGTTTGGCCATGTCAAACAGAAAATCATAGGTAAGGCCATTTATATGCTTTAATTGGTATTTTTTATGAAATACCAGCTTGTTGTATATCTTAGCCTTTGGCATTAGTTTTCCCGTCCAGTTAACAATGCTCTCTCCCGTTATATTACTATCGTTGTACTTGGGTTCCCGCTCTTCTTTGAGCTCGGCGGTGGGAGAAAAAATCTTTTCAGTTTTTTTAACACTAAACACCGGCTTTTCATCCTCGTTAATATACACTCTGGAGACATCCTCAATGAATTTTCCGGTAAGTTCCAAGTCAGACTCTGGGTCTTTAGCAATTAGGTCTTCGGCCAGTTTTGATGCAAGTTGCATCTGAAAATCAACACCCTCTTTGGGTTTTTCATTATACTTGGCAAGTAAGGTTTGTGTGCTAGTTTGAGAAGTGCCTTTTACCACGCGTTTATTAATCACTTTATCACCAGATTCCATAACCATAGTGATGGTAGGTTTTGGATTCAATGATCTAAAGGTAATCTCGGCATCCCTTTTTTTATCGTTGGCTAATTTTATATATCTAATCATTTTATTTTATTTAAAACATTGCAAAATCCATGTCGTCTTCTACTGCCTCGGTCTCTTCAGGAACTAATTCCTGCTCGTTATCTTCAAGGCCTATAAATTCAAGGTCTGTACGCATGCCTGTAATGGCAAACACATCGGTTCCGCTACTAATTAAAAAAGCATCGTCACCCTCATAATCTGCTCTGTAATTAAATACAAAATAGTATATCTTGCCGCTATTAAGATCTGCGAGCAGGGCTTCCTTATTCTCATCTATCTGCAATTGATACACAGATTTAACAGCCATAGATAAATATTCATCTACAGAGGCTTCTCTTAGCATCACTTTTTCATCATAAATAGAAGGAACTTTTTCTACCTTTTTCCCAGCACTGTCTACACCCACCAATGTGCTTTTTGAAACCGCTTCCCCTTTTGCATTCAAGGAAACCAATGCGGAAGACCCAGAAGGCATCACAAACTGACCTTCGGCCAAACCTGCTAGCTTACACTTACTACCATTTTGATCAAACACCTCTATGGTAGACCAGCCATAAATCTTTTTTCGGTCTACTTTTTTGAGCTCTGCCATTACGCTTAGCCCATTGATTGAAAATTCTGCTTTTCTTGCCATTTGTTTCGTTTATTAAAGTTAAATATAAGTAAATTTTGTTAATCTTTCGAGCAGCTGTGCTCTACAAGAAACCCTCTACCTATTTAAGACTTTGAATTTTTGTTTTTTTTTATCTGAATGAATAAAATGAGGCTAAATAAATCCCTCCCCAATACATTAACTATCTAATCATTTTTAATAAAATTCGTTTTTCTTCAAATTGATTATCCGTTAATATGAACTCTTTTGCGATACTTTGCCCTGCAAGACTAAAACCTGATGATTCAAAAACGTGGAGAGTATTTTTGTCTACTTCAAAAAAATAGATGCTAATGCTAAAAGAGGAATCGATTAAGGTTTCCCAATTTTTTAAGTGAGGTATTCTTCTTGGCTTTTTAGGGTTATGCTTATTGGGCATAAATCTCCAATCGAAAAGACCAATTTTAGTGATCCTGTGCATATCATCA
>Ga0209632_10005912_pt1 | contig 10477 bp, 10 predicted proteins | sample COG_10_FD_184754 | JGI IMG/M metagenome (GOLD analysis project Ga0209632, IMG submission 184754) | Pelagic Microbial community sample from North Sea - COGITO 998_met_10 (SPAdes) (version 2) | ecosystem: Environmental > Aquatic > Marine > Neritic zone/Coastal water | place: Helgoland, sampling...
ATCTACAACGCTAATACTAAAGCCCCGTGGTCCGAGACGCGGGGCCCTAGGATTGGGGGCCCCGGTCCATGAACCTGAATCTCAATTTTAGCGACTGGGCACAGTAACCCCCTGCCGTTGGTCCACGGACCGCGGCCCGAGCAAAACTAACCAACGCTGATTGGGCTCATGCAAAACTGACAGTAGGTCGACGATGCGTGCTCTATGGTCCGGCGCCGTGGCTCTTGGTTCCCGGTCCACGGACCTAAGCAAGGTGGTTCAGGAACCCCGGGCCAGGTTTAAAGTGGCGAGATGCAGGGTGTTTTGTCATTAGACGAGGTTACAAAGTAGCCCGTCCGATCTCAAATATTTTGTCTGGCAGAGCCTTTAGACTCAATTTTTTCTTGACCAATTAATAAAAAAAGAAGTTATTATAAAATAAGTGTATCTTTTTTAAGAATTACGATATTCTTAAATTGCTGGAGTGCTTGTTGAATATTTCAGAAGAACCAGTCCTGATCATCGGTGGTGGACCCGTTGGACTTACGCTGGCATGGCGTTTGTTGCAGGCAGGAGTATCCGTTTTGGTATTCGAAGCAGAGTGCGAAATACCTGATCAACTGCGCGCCTCGACCTTTCATCCGCCGACGCTGGATATGTTTGAGGCATCTGGGATTGCGGCTGAGATTATTGCCAAAGGGCGCATCACGCCGGATTGGCAAATACGGATGTTGACAACAGGCGAAAACGCGCGCTTCGATCTAAGCGTTTTAAAGGATGACACGGGCCATCCCTACAGGTTGCAGTGCCGTCAGGCGGAACTCAGCCGCGCTCTTTTAGCGCGGTTGCCGGATGAGGTTGTGCGTTTTGGTTCAGAGGTGTCTGCAGTATCCCAAGACGCTTCCGGTGTTCTTGCCGTTGTGAATGAACAAGAGGTTCGCGGATCGATTATGGTCGGTTGCGATGGCGCGCGTTCTATCGTGCGTAAATCCATAGGTGCTGAGTTTGAAGGCGGCACGTATCCCGAAAACACCATCCTCGCGACCACGCATTTCCCGTTTGAAGACCACATCGAAGATCTATCCGGTGTGAACTACATTTGGACGCCAAAGGGAACGTTCTCGCTGCTGCGTTTGCCCGATGTCTGGCGTGTGTCCTTACATCCAGAGGACGGCCAAAGCCCTGAGGAGGCTATGGACGATGCCTGCATCCGCGCGCAGGTAAAATCAGTCATTCCTGCTGCGCAAAACATTGATATTGATGAGAAACGCATCTACCGCGTGCACCGCCGCGTGGCAACACATTACCGCAAGAACAGGATGTTCTTGGCGGGTGATGCCGCCCATCTGAACTCGCCCAAAGGTGGCATGGGTATGAACGGCGGCATTCACGATGCATGGTCATTAGCGGATAAATTGATCGCCATGGTGGGTGGCGATGATCCCATGATTTTGGACAGCTATGAACGCCAACGCAGGGCCGTCGCCCATGACGATATTGTGCAGCAAGCCGATACCAATCGCGCCCGTATGAACACCCTCGATCCCATTGAGCGAGCGGCCCACCTCAAGAACCTGCAAGACATCGCGGCTGATCCCGTCAAGGCCCGCGCCTTTCTGCGCAAGTCCTCAATGATCGACGGTCTGGAACATGCGGAGTCCATCGTGTGACCCGAAGGATCGCGATATTGGGCGGCTGCGGCGGCATCGGGCGTGACTTGGTCGCAGCTTTACACGACGGCGGCGCAACGCCGATTGTTCTCGACCTTCCCACGTCCCTCAAGGCCCATCCTTTGGACGGTGAAACACATGCTATTGACGCGACTGATGCCGATGCGTTGGTACGTGTGGCCGAGGCAGTAGGCAACATCGACGGCTTCGTAAACCTCTGCGGTTTTATGAGCGAAGCAGAACCACTTGCAACCCATGCACCAGAGACTTGGGCAAGCCTGATTGACGGCAATCTGACCTCTGCCTTCTACGCCGCGCGGGCGTTTTCATCCCGCATCTCTGACGGCGGCGCGATGGTCCTAACGGGATCAGGCTTGGGCCACTTCGCCCGCCCCGGTTATGGAGCCTACGCCGTAGCAAAAGCTGGCATTGCGGCAATGACACGCCAACTCGCGTTAGAACTCGCCCCCAAATGCCGGGTGAATTGCGTTGCCCCGTCAGCTGTAAACACAGCCTTTTTGCGTGGAGGCACGGGGCGCTCTGATGAACAGCAAGCCGAGCGGCTGGACCGCGAGGCTTATGCCAAGACCATTCCATTGGGCCGGATTGCAGAGCCGCGTGACATTACCGGGCCAATCCAATTCCTGCTCTCGCCCGCCGCGGGCTACGTCACCGGGCAGGTACTTCAAGTCAACGGCGGGACGTACATGGGATGACCACAGCATGACATTCAACCTCCCCATCATCCCCCCAAGGCAAGTCACAGGACTGGCAGGCCAAGGCGCAAGCCGTGGGGGCGGCATTGAGATACCGATCTATTACCCGGCAACCGGACAGCAGATTTCGACATTGATCGAGGATGGTTCCGCTGCTGTAGCACAAGCCGTGGCCATTGCGCGAGACGCATTCGACAAAGGACCTTGGCCGCATCTCAGCGTTGAAAAGCGGATGGAGGTACTGGAAGCTTGCCGCACTAAAATTCTCGAAAACGTCGATGAATTGGCACGGCTGGAATGTGCGGCGACGGGCTTGGTCCTCAAGGAGCTCAAAGCGCGGCATATGGTGCGTGCCGCCTATAATTTTCGATTTTTCGCGGAATACATCAGCCAGTCCAAAGGCGAGGCCTACACCCAAACCGACAATTACATCACAACCGTCACACGCAGGCCCGTTGGCGTTGCCGCATTAATCGCGCCGTGGAACGCGCCTGTTGCCTTGGCCACGATGAAAATCGCGGCGGCATTGGCGTTCGGGAATACCTGCGTGCTGAAACCTTCCGAACAGACCCCACTTTCGCTCGCCCGCTTGGTCGCGCTGTTGAATGATGTACTGCCAGAAGGCGTGTTGAATTTGGTCAATGGCCGTGGCCCTGTGACGGGAGCGGCGTTGGTCGCCAACCCGGATGTCGATCTCATCAGCTTTACCGGCGGCACAGAAACTGGCCGTGCGATTATGTCTGCTGCGGGACAAAACCTTGTGCCTACAACGATGGAATTGGGCGGCAAATCGGCCAACATCATCTTTGCCTCCGCTGATATAGAGCGCGCGTTGGACGGGGCTTTGCAGGGGATATTTTCTAACAATGGTCAGCAGTGTTTGGCAGGCTCCCGCATCTTGGTCGAACGCAGTATGTTCGATGAATTCACAGCGCGATTTGCCGAACGTGCCAAGCGGATCAAGGTAGGAGACCCTTTGGATGATGCCACTGAAGTCGGTCCACTGGCATCCGCACCTCACATGAACCGGGTGCTGTCTTTTGCCAATATGGCGCGCGAGGATGGCGGGTCAGTCCTGACAGGAGGAACGCGTCGCGATGATCTTGGCGGTGGGTATTTCATTGAACCAACGGCAGTGCTGGCTACTTCAAATGCCGATCGCTGTGCGCAAGAGGAAATATTTGGCCCCTTCGCCACCTTCCTGCCGTTTGATGATATCGAGGATGCCGTCAGCATCGCCAATGACACCCAATTCGGTCTGGTCAGCTATATCTGGTCGTACCATTTGCCCACCGTCATGCAAACACAAACCCACCTGCGCTCAGGCGTTGTCTGGGTCAACACACCAATGATGCGCGAATTACGTGCGCCCTTTGGCGGGTTCAAATCCTCCGGCGTAGGCCGTGAAGGCGGTGCCTCTTGCGAGCGATTCTACACAGAAGAAGTCACAACATCGACACCGATCAAACCGGTGCAACTGCGCAGATTTGGCGCAGAAACGTAAGGACTGCGACAAGCGGTCACCAACCAACTGGGAGAGTTAAGATGAAGCATTTCAATAATCTACTGGCTGCCGCCGCCCTGTCCGCACTGGCCCTGCCCGCCACCGCACAAGAGATCATCAAGGTTGGCACCTTTGTGGCTGAACAATCCACAGGTGTGGCAAAAGTCATCAAGCCGTGGATGGAAGCCGTAGCCACCGAAACCAATGACGTGAAAATGATGCCGTTTTGGGGCGGTACATTGGGGAAGAACCCGTTCAAACAATTCGAATTGGTGCAGAACGGTGTGGCCGATGTGACATGGGTCTTGCCGGGGTATACCGCTGGGCAATTCCCCGAAATGGGTGTTTTTGAACTGCCATTCCTGTTTCGCACGGCCGAAGAAGCCTCGGTTGTAGGTTGGAAACTGCACGAGATGGGATTGCTGACCGGGTTTGACGGCGTCCATTTGGTCGGCTTTTTCGCGGCCGAACCCAACGCGCTGTTTATGAAGAAAAAGATCGCCAGCCTTGATGATATCGCGAATATGAAAGTGCGCTCTGTTGGGTCGATCCATGCCAGTTGGCTGGAGAGCCTCGGTGCGGCCCCACAAACACTATCTTCGGCTGAAATGAACGAAGGCCTGAACCGCGGCACTGTCGACGGTGCGATCCAAGGTTGGACGGGGATGAAGACCTTCAAATCCCTGCCGTTGGTAGATCAGGCTTATGTTGTGCCAGCCGGTGCAATCCCGTTCTTGCTGCTGATGAACGAGGGCAAATGGAACAGCTTAAGTGCCGATGCGCAGACCGCGATCATGTCTCATGGCGGAGCCAAGATGGCGCAAATGGGTGGGGATGCATACACAGATGTTGGTGAAAGCATTCGCAAGGATGTCGTGGCAGAGGGCCGGATCGAAGTCGTAACGCCGGATCAGGCGACGATTGAGAAGTACGCAGGCAAAGCGAAGACCGTGCATGATGCGTGGATCGCAGCGACGCCAAATGGCCAAGCCGTCTATGACACGGCAGTCAAGCTCTTGGTCGAAATGCGCGGCGCCAGTTGATGAGCATCGCCATGACCCAAGCAAGCAAGCTTGATCGGTTCACACGCAATGTCGCCCTTGTCGGGTTTTGCGGGCTTGTGGTCATGGCGCTTTTAATCACATGGGACGGCTTTGCTCGATACTTGGGCGCCCCGCGCATCTCGGGGTTCTCGGACTACGGCGAAGTAGTGTTTCCTATCATCATCGCGTCTTGCTTTCCGGCAGGTTTACTCCGCCAAACCAATGTCACGGTACGCGTTTTTGGCACCATGGGCGGGTTTCGCGTGAACGCGGCGTTAGAGTTGTTTGGTGCCATTGTCACACTTGTTTTCTTCGGCCTGCTGGTTTGGCAATTTGTCTTGTTGGCTGGCCAATATAGCGATGGTGGCCGCACCACCCGTACCATAGGCTTGCTCCTTGCACCGTGGTTCTACGTCACCGTGGCGATAATGGCGATCTGTGTGCCGGTGCAAGCCTTCGTCTTTTATAGCTGGCTGCACGCTCTGATCTTTGGTGAAAAACCCGACATCATGGAGTTGCAGCATGACGAATTGGCGGACATCAAACCATGATATCTGATCCCATTACAACCGGGCTTTTGGGCCTCACCGCAATGTTTGTGCTGATCGTCTGCCAAGTGCCTGTTGGCATTGCGATGGGTGTGGTCGGCGTCATCGGCACAGGACTGATCATCGGCTTTGGCCCGGCCCTGACGTTGCTTGCAACCGAACCATCCGGCGCAATGGCCGCTGAAGGGTTAGCGGTTATTGCGATGTTCCTGTTGATGGGCAATCTCGCCCATGTCGGAGGCTTATCGGGCGAATTGTACAGGCTGGCCTACGTTTACCTTGGTCACAAGCGTGGTGGACTCATCTTTGCCACGGTTGGGGCATGCGCGGGATTCGGTGCCATCTGCGGCTCAAGCGTTGCAACCGCAGCAACCATGGCACGGATCGCATTGCCAGAGATGTTGAGCCGAGGTTACGCCAAGCCCCTGGCCGCCGGATCAATCGCGGCGGGTGGTACGCTTGGCATGATTGTGCCGCCCTCTGTTGTGATGATCCTTTATGCCATCTTGACCGAAAATAGCATTATCGCGCTGTTCCTCGCAGCCGTCATTCCCGGCTTGATGGCGGTGGTCTTCTACTTCGTCGCCGTTGCCATCGTCGTGAAACGCAACCCGGAAGTGGCCCCTTTGGGCAGGCAGGCAGACTGGGGCGAACGGCGGCGCGTGACAATGCAAAGCTGGGCAGTGGTTCTGCTCGCTTTCGTCGTTTCCGGCGGCATCTATTCGGGTGTTTTTACCGTCAGCGAAGCTGCCTCTGTCGGTGCTGCGGTTGCCCTACTACTTGCAATCTTTCGCAAACGCTTGACGCGCCCAAAGTTCCTCGCTGCCTTGGGCGATACGGCCAGCAACACTGGGCTGATCTTCGTCATTATCATTGGCGCATCAGTGTTTTCCTACTTTGCTACGCTGTCTGGCCTGCCATCCGCAACCGTTGATTGGATCGAAGGTCTTAGTCTGCCGCCGCTCATGGTGATTGGCTGCCTGATGATCTTCTATCTCATCCTTGGCTCTATCTTTGACACTATCGCCGCCATGGTACTAACCCTGCCTTTTGTCTATCCGCTGGTGGTCGGTATGGGCTATGATCCAATTTGGTGGGGCGTGATTAACATTGTCGTCATCGAACTGGGCATGATCACACCACCCATCGGCATCAATGTTTTCGTCCTGCACGGTATGGCCAAAGACCTGCCCCTGCGCACCATCTTTCGCGGCGTCATCCCGTTTGTGTTTGCGGATCTGGCGCGTCTAATCGTCCTAATCCTGTTTCCCGCACTCAGCCTATGGCTCCCAGGGGTGCTAGGATGGCTCTAATCGAATACGGCAGCAAGGGTCTGATGGGGGTTTTAACCCCGCAAGCCAATACGACGGTTGAGCCCGAGCTATGGGCGCTGATGCCCGCCCATATGTCGATTATAAACGCCCGGTTGACATCTGATAAAGACACCATCGAAGCGCGTCTAATTGATTATACCAAACGGTTTGAGAGCACTGCGACCCAGTTTGCCAACGCGCCAATCTCAGTCATCGCCGCCGCCTGCACCGGAGCCTCTTACTTGATCGGGGCAGAAGCCGAAGCTAAGATCGTGACACAGATGGAACGTAGCTATGGCGTCCCCTTCATCACCGCGGCTTTGGCCTCTGTCGCAGCCCTGCGCGTAATGAACGCCTGCAAGATCGCATTACTCAGCCCCTATCCTGACAGCCTGAACACTGCCTGTAAGCCGTATTGGGAAAGTTTTGGCTTCGAGGTTATCGCAAAAGCAGGCCCAAAGTTGGAAACCGACGCCTTCCATCCAATCTATGCGATGACAGATGGCGGGGTTTATAGGGCTTACGAACAGCTATCAGACAGCGGTGCAGACGCAGTTTTGATGTTGGGAACCGGTATGGCAACGTTGCGCCCATTGCTGGCAGGGCATGAGCAGGGATTGATGCCCGCGATCTCCTGCAACTTGGCTTTGGTTTGGGCGGCAGCGCAGGCGCGACATTGGGCAGACCTTGAAGACATGCACTTGGCTGGATGGCGGACTGGGCTGGCTTGGAGCGAGCGTTTGAACGTCTTATTCCCAAAAAAGTGACACCCCATATTCAGGATTCACGAGATTTCTCGTAGGAAAATGTATGGATATTCCAGACAGTGTCGTTATCAAACTAACGCGAGCACGCATCTTATTGCTAGCGCAGCCTAAATCTATGCGCTCAATAATTGACGCCACTCAGCGAGAGCAGCGGCACGGTTCAGCTTGAAATTGGTGCGTGAATAGAAATGTACAGCCAAACAAAAACCCCGTCCAATGAATCTACGCCCCCAACACTAAAGGCCCTTGGTCCGAGGCGCGGGGCCCTGGGATTGGGGGGCCCGGTCCATGGTCCTGAATTTCAACTGTAGGGATTAGGCACAGTAACCCCTGCCGGTGGGCCCCGGTCCCAGCAAAACCATCCAACACCAACTGAGCTCATGCAAAACTGACAGTAGGTCGACGATGCGTGCACTATTGTCCGATAGTGGACTGGCCCTTGGCTCCCGGTCCACGGGCCTAGGTAAAATGGTCCAGGAACCCCGGGCCAGGTTTCATGTAGCGAGATGCAGGGTATTTTGTCATCCAGAGACGCTACAAAGCGACCCTGCCCACTTCGAGCAAGTTCACTGTGACCAAGCCTATTAAATCACAGCATGGACTATTCGCCGATAGCCCCGCATAATTAAACCCGAAAGTGAGCAATACTGTTTAACAACGAGGGAGAGAGTAATGAAAATACTAAAACTAGCCTTTATTGGTGGCGCGATGAGCTTAACGGCATTTAGTGCTTCCGCCGAAACATTTCGTTGGGCATCGAATACCGATCCGCAAACAATGGACCCACATGCAGTAAACTCTGCTCCGGTTCTTTCGTTTCTAAATAATATCTATGAAGGTCTTGTACGCCGGAATCAGGGTATGTCTATTGAGGGCTCGCTCGCTCAATCTTGGGAACCTCTATCCGATGAAAATGGGTGGCGTTTCAACCTGCGCGAAGGTGTGACTTTCCAGGACGGATCCCTCTTCAATTCGGAGGACGTCATGTTTTCCTATGAGCGCGCATCGAGCGAAGCTGCTGATGTGAGGTCTTGGTTCGCACCAGTAAAAGAGGTTAGAGTGGTTGATGATTACACCATTGATTTCGTCACCAATGCTCCAAACCCATTATTTCCAGATTCTATCGCCAACTTTATGATTCTCGATAAAGGTTGGGCCGAAGCAAATGGCGCAGAACTGCCTGCTCGCGATGCTGAAAACTTTGCCACCATGAACGTAAACGGCACAGGCCCGTTTACAGTCGCCAGCCGCGATCCCGGAATCAAAACTGTTTTGGCCCCAAATGCCGGATGGTGGGGCGCAGCTGAGCACAATATTAGCGAAGCAATATTTACTCCAATTGGTAACGCAGCGACTGGCCTTGCTGCCTTGTTGTCGGGCGAGATTGATTTTATACAGCCAATTCCTTTGCAGGACGTCGCACAGGTCGAAGGCCGTGACGGGTTTAAAGTTCTCGAGGGCGAAGAAACTCGGGTGATAATGTTGGGCTTTGGGCACGAACACGAAGAACTGCTTTATTCGTCCGACGTCACTGGGGCGAACCCGTTTCAGGATGTTCGCGTTCGTCAAGCGGCCGCCCATGCTATCGATATAGCGTCCATCGACCGAGTGCTTTTCAGGGGCAAGATCGACGGTGCTTCACAATTGGTTCCAGCAGGAATATCAGGTTATTCCGAAGCCAATTCAACTCGTCCAGCCTATGACCCGGAGCGCGCCAAGGGCCTTTTGACCGAGGCCGGTTATCCAAATGGGTTTAGCTTTGGCCTGAAATGCCCTAATGATCGTTACATCAACGATGAGGCACTATGTCGTGCGGCGGCATCGATGTTCGCGGCTGTGGGTCTGAATGCTGAACTTAGCACGGGCCCCGTTCGCGATTACTGGCCGCAGCTGCGTGAAGATGCATTTGATATGTATCTTCTAGGCTGGTCACCTGGCACTTTTGACATGGAGCATCCGATCCGTTTTCTGTTATCGACACCAAATTCTGAAAAGAAACTCGGGTCGTGGAACTTTGGTGGGTATTCGAACCAACGCGTTGATACGTTACTGCCCAGCATCCAGCAGGAAATAGATCCAGAAAAACGTCAGGCTATGGTTGATGAGGTCGTTGCAATCACTCAGGCAGAGGCCGCGTATATTCCGCTTTATACCCAGCCGCTTATTTGGGCTGCCAAGGATAATATTGATCTGACACAACGCGCTGACAACTTCTTCATGTTGCGCTGGGTTACAGTAAACTGATCCGAAGTTAGGGCAAAACGGCGATGGTTTATTTTATTGTGAAGCGGATGATTCAATCCGTCTTTGTAATGCTGGCCGTCGCCTTTTTGGCCTTTTCCTTATTTCGGTTCGTTGGGGACCCGATCACGCAGATGACAGGGGTGGAAACCTCAGTTGCAGATCAAGAACGCCTGCGTGAAGAACTCGGATTGAACGACCCGTTCGTCTCCCAATTTATACGTTTTACCGGCGATATGTTGCAGGGTGATTTTGGCTATTCTTATCGTACCCGCCAACCTGTCGCAGATATGATCACCGAACGTGTTCCTGCAACCTTGGAATTGGGCGTCGTGGCGTTGATCATTTCTCTTTTGGTTGGAGTGCCTGCGGGTGTATATACAGCGTTAAAACCGCGCGGTATTTGGACCCAAACCATTTTGATGACCACCCTTGTTGGGGTGTCGATCCCAACCTTTGTGATAGGGATCATGCTGATATTTTTATTTGGCGTCCAACTGGGCTGGCTGCCCACGTTCGGTCGCGGTGGCACCGTACAAATTGGCAACTGGGAAAGTTCATTGTTCACCATCAGTGGATGGCGTGCGTTACTCTTACCTGCGATTACTCTTGGCGTTTATCAACTGACCCTCACCATGCGTTTGGTGCGTGCCGAAATGATGGAGGTCATGCGATCCGATTACATCCGCTTTGCCA
>Ga0209632_10005914_pt1 | contig 10475 bp, 5 predicted proteins | sample COG_10_FD_184754 | JGI IMG/M metagenome (GOLD analysis project Ga0209632, IMG submission 184754) | Pelagic Microbial community sample from North Sea - COGITO 998_met_10 (SPAdes) (version 2) | ecosystem: Environmental > Aquatic > Marine > Neritic zone/Coastal water | place: Helgoland, sampling...
CCATTCGATTGCAAACCGCTGCGAAACAATGTCGGAATTGTTGCGCTTTCGACTAGCAGCGACCGGCGGTTTGGATCCGAGTTCATCGGCTCTGCCTAACTAATTCTGACGGTTCGTAAATTCGACAATTTTCGCGTTAAATTGAGTATTGGGTCGATAAATAGAGATCCTATTTTTCGATACAGCGGTTCACTTTCGATGTTTGTGGGGTCGAAACGAGTTTGAGGTGATCGCCGAAGGTGCTCAAATTACATCGGAAATTCGAAACGAAACACTGCTCAATTGTCGCCTAACAGCGCCTACTAAGTGATTATTAAATGTGTCACCCGGCGTGTGGCATCCAAGTTACATTTCGTTGCCAATCCAAAGCATGAGTGGTTAACTCGATTTCGCTCGGAAAGAACCGATACCGAATCGAGTAAAACTCCCTTGAACCTCGTGAGATACCCCCAGATCCGCTTCAGTACCAGAGAATTGAGGCAATGCCCCCTCGCTTCACTCTTCATTTCCACATCGAATTTTTAAGTGGGATGCGGCGTTAAAAGAGGAGACAGAAACGTGCCTAACTCGTCGCGTTTCATGGGATCGATTCATCAGGCCAAGATGTCACTCGCAGAACGATCGAAATTTCTCAGCGCCCAGCATGCTTCATAGTTCAATTTTTCCTCGTGCTTCGCATCGTTCTTACGCTCGACTCCGCGTCCAGCGAATCATCTTTTAGGGAAAGGGATCGGACTCGCCTCCGTTCCTCGTCGGCTCTTACCGTATGACCTTTTCGCCCAAGGTCTGGGGAGACGCTCTGCGTCAACTCCAGCAACACATACCCGACTTTGTATTCGACGCGTGGATCGCGCCGCTCGAAGCGAAACTCGCCGGCGATCGGATCGTGCTCGGATGCACGACTTCATTCCATCGAGACCGCATCCGCAACAACCATCTTCCCGCGATCAAGCAGGCCCTCGCCGCAGCTGGCGCAACGAGCACCGACCTCGAACTTCTAACCGCGAATGAGTTCGCAGGGGCCGCGGGTCATACGCTTGATGTGAGTGCCTCGCCGCAGGCTTCCGGTCGTGGTTCGGCCCAATCCCACCAGCACGCAGAACGCGCCGGCATGCGCAGCGTTGGCGTTGCAAGTCGTGCGCAGGTCGTGAATGGCAGTGACAGTCACGAGGGCATGCATTCGCCGATTGCCAGTCGCGGCTCTTCGATGGGCACCTCGGGCGCTGGCTCAACAGATCAGCCGAGCGCGTTTCGGGCCCCGCTCCAGTCGGTTCCGTCACCTCATTTAACACCCATGAATTCCCCTTCCGATGCGCCAGCTTTTGCACCTGCGGAGGCACCTGCTTCCCCTTCTGCTTCGACGGCTACCGCGAACTCGTTCGCGGCTCCCGCGACGGACTGCGACGTAGTCTTTGACACACCAGATGCCCTCTCCGGCGTGCCGGCCTTCAAGCCACTCAATAAATACGCTGCTCGCGTCCGTAATGATGCGTCCAAGAGTTCACACGCAGGCCCGAACGTCGTCTCTGGTACCGCCGCCCCTCAGAGACCCCGCACAGCGCGCCCGACTGGTCCTCGATCCGGGATACAGGGCGGTAGCTCCTTCGGTTTAAACGGTGAGCCCGGTAGCCGAAACGCAGAGCCCTTCTCCTTCGAGCGGTTCATAGTCGGCCCCTGCAATTCCCTCGCACGCGAAGCTGCCCTCGCGCTCGCTCGCAAGCGACAGCAAAGCCTCAACCTTCTCTATCTCGCCGGTCTCTCGGGCATGGGTAAGACCCATCTTGCCCGCGCCGCCGCCGACGAAGCCCGTCGCACCCTCCCCGAGTCACGAGCCACCGGTTTCGCCTCGGGCCCGGGAGCCGCCGCACCCCGCGCGCCGCGAAGCCGCGTCCTATACACCACCGCCGAAACGTTCACGAGCGAGTTCGTTTCCGCCATGCGTAACGGCCGAAACGACGCCTGGACCGCGCGCTACCGCGGACCGATTGAATTGCTGATCGTCGAAGACGTGCAGTTCCTCTCTGGCCGAACCAAAACCCAGCAGGAACTCTTCCACACGATCAACCACGTGCTCGAATCCGGTGGCCGCGTCCTTCTAACCGGCGACCGAACGCCCCGCGACCTAACCGGCCTCGACGAGAAGCTTCGCGCCATTGTCGGCCGTGGGTTCATAGCCGAGCTCGATCGCCCCGACGCCATCGTCCGGCGCCACATTCTACGCGAAAAAGCGGCGGCCGGCGGTGTCGACCTCCCGGCTGATTGCCTCGATCTACTTGTCGACGCCAGCGAATGCGAAGCCCTCGGCGCCAGCGTCACCGACCTCGAGTCGCTCCTGATCCAGGTCGTCACAACCTCGTCCTTGCTAGGTCGAGCCATCGAAAAGAGCCTCGTCCAAGAAGCCATCGACCTAAAGGCCGGCGCCGGCGCGCAGCTCGCTCCGCGCCAAATCGCCGTCCCCGAAGTCGTCAAAGCCGTCGCAGCATTCTTCGGTGCACGCCCCGAGGCCCTCGCCTCGCGCTCCCGCCGCCGCGACGTACTCGTCCCGCGGCAACTCGCCATGTACCTTTCTCACAGGTACACAGATGCGTCACTGACGGAGATCGGACGGGCGTTAGGCCGCGACCATCCCTCCGTACGCAATGCGATCAAGAAGGTCGAGGAGCAGGTGCTGAAGAACGCACCGCTTCGGTACCAGGTGGAGGCCTTGTCCGAGAAGATCGACGGGATGTTGAAGGGCTGAGGGACGGACTCGGAGACGACCTTCTCCGCGCGGTCTATCTCTAGTTTTGAGCGACTGCTAGACGAGCACGAGATCGATGCTCTCCAGCACAACTGTAAACGCTCAAACAATCGCGTCTTTCCAAGAAACAGATTCCGTGGATTCTCCTAATGGGCGGATCAAATTCATACTCCCCCGGCCCTTCTGATTCCCCCAAGTAGTGGGAATTGCTGGAGGTATTTATCTCCGAGGTCGTCCCTCGCCTCGAAATTGCATCTAGGTCACACTCGGCCGCGCCCTTTGACGGGCCAGGATGAGCCGTCGGCCCTCAAGCGCCGCGACTTTCCATACGATTAGATCATTCAGCCGTGCCATTCGTGCGGTTTAGGGGGCGTTGATGAAGCGAGGATGGGTTGGGCTGATGGGCGGCGGAACGCTGCTTCTGGGGTATTTCCTTGGGCAACGCGTCGGGCCCGCCCCGATCGAATTTCCGGACGCAGGTGAGATCCGCAACGCGGCGGAAATGGAGCACGCCGTCGCTGAGGCACTTCAGATGCCGCGAGCTTTTCCTCGGGCGGTTTCCATTGTCGGGCTCCTCAAGGGGCTCACCGAGGATAACGTGAAGGGGGCGGCACGTGTCGTATCCGGGCGGGTTGGGGGTTGGGATCCGATTGACCTGCAGATCTTCCTGGCGGCTTGGGTAAATCTCGACCCGGTCGGGGCCATTCGCGAGGTCGAGAGCTGGCCGATCCGCTCACGACGTGAGCTGGGGTTCCGAATCGTGATTCGTGAATGGGCGGCTCGCGGAGATTGGTTGGACGCGGTCAACTACGTCCAGACGAGTACCGATACGGATATGCGCGGCATGGCGTTTGGTCCCCTTGTGAAGGGCTGGGTGCTTGGCGGTGATCCAAAGGGAGCCCTGATCGTTGCACGCCGGCTTTGGGACTCGGATCAGCCCATCGACGTGGTGGACAGCTATGTGCGAGGAGTTTTGCAAGCCACTGGGCCCGCGGCCGCAATCAAACTCGCCCGTGAGATGGAACCGAATACACAGAGCGATTTCGAACAGCGGTTCGCCCGAGTGGCACTCTACCTGGTCGCTCGGGAGGACTCGGTTGCGGCGGTTGAGCTGTATGAATCGTTCGTTTCTGAAGGAACGCCTGCTTGGATGGATGAGGACGTGCTCGACCGATTGATAGAGGTCTGGCGAAATAATGATCCAAAGGCGCCGGTCATCTGGCTGATCGAACGCGAGGCGACGGCACAGAGGGATCGCCTTCTCACCCGGGCGATGGCCATGTGGGGAATCCGCGACATGGACTCCGCCTGGAAATGGTTCGAGGAGACACGCGTCAGCGCGGAATCACCGCGGACCCTCAAAGGGGTGGATGCGCTCATGCTCACTGGGCTCTTTTCGAAACTTGCCAGGAAGCGCCCTGTAGAGGCATCGGAATGGGTGATGCGACTGCCGCCCGGGCCGAATCGGAATGCGATGTTGGTGCGAGTGGCGAAGTTCTGGAGCCACGAGGACCAGAGCGCCGTTGCGAACTGGATCGATGGGCTCGAGATATCACCGAAGCTGCGGGCTCAGCTTCGCGAAACCAGCTCTCGGGGTCGTCGTTAGTCCTCCCGAAGCGAGCGTGCTGGCATCATGAACGAAAAAGAGGCCCTAGCCGACTTCCGGCTAGGGCCTCTCTGGTTTTCATTTCATCGGTCTAGTTGTCCAATAGCCCAAAAACTCAGGCACTTGGATGACCCATCCGACTAGCTTCGTCGTCGTACTCCGAGAGCACCGAGAAGGCCGAGACCGCTCAGCAGTGCAATCGTCGCACCCGGCTCGGGCGTGAACTTGAGGTCGACACCTGCGACCTGCGTGTTCATCTCGAGTGACGTGCCACCCTGAGAAGTTCGCTTGCTGTAGGAGCCGGCTACGAGGCCAATGTTACGCTGGACCGCACCACCGGTCGTCATGACGGTCGAGTCGTACCCCATCCCTGTCTGAGTGAGAGTGCGAACAACACCCTGTCGCGGGCCAGTGCGTCCGATGGAAACCGTGCCCGTCGTCCAAGGGAACATGAACTTGTTCGACTGTGCAGCACCCAACGGAGCGATCGTGATGCCCTTAGCGTTAAAGGGTTGCGAGAGAAGGTTGCACGTGGGAGTTTGCGCAGTCTCGAGGCACTTTTCCGAAACGATTTGCGTAGCAGCATTACCCGGGAGTGCACCGCCCCCGCTCGCCGCAAATCCGAAGGCCTTGATGCGACCAGGGATTTGGCGTCCGGGAACCGTGTAGTTCCATCCGGCCGCGTTTCGAACGTTGAAGCCGGGAATAAGGTCACCCACCGGGTTCGACCCGACGATCGGCTTGAGAAAGTTTGTGGCGGGGCTATTCGGTCCGCCTGCTCCAGCGATGGCAACTGAGAATCCCGGCGAGTTGAGGTAGAGCCGACCAGCACCATCAAGGAGGATAGTCATCGTTCCCGAGAAGGCTGTCGGATTGGTGTTGCTGTAAGACAGGTCTAGGATATCGGCACCGAAGGTGTCGAGGTGCACGGTGTTGATAGCCGCGCGATAATCGTAGTTCGCGTCACCAGTCGTCAGGCCATTGTTCTGACCGTGTGCATTGACGTTGGCAACACTGAACACACGCTGCGCCATGATGCGGGTATCTGGGTTGGCTACGTGGAGGGGGTTCATCCCAGTCTGCAAGCCTCGTCCACCCTCGGACGTAACGCTCCATTGGGTGTTGAAGATGCCGTCATTCAGGGAGCGGGCGGTACCGGGCATGGCTGCGGTGAAGGTCGTGTCGAGCTGGACGACGATGTTGTTCAACACCTGGCCGACCTGGTGCCCCAGGCGCTGGTTGAAGGCCAAGGGAGGAACGGTGAACTGTCCACCTACGCCGAGTGCATCCTGTGCTGCCCCGGGGGTGTCGATCAAGCGAGCACCTTTGACTCCGAAGCTCGGTCCGTCACGAAGGAAGGGGACGGCCATGCTCGTACCGCTTAGCGCCGGCGGGGCCATCGACGTTCCGCCGAGGGTGGTGGATACCGTCAACAAGTCTGAAGGAAGCAGATCTCGCTTGCCTACACACTTGGCTAGAGCCGGATCACAGGCCACGTTCGGCGGGTTCTGCGGGATGTTAACGATGATCCCGTTTCCTTCCGCGTAACTGCCGGCCATGGCTACACTTTGCGCTTGGACCGTTGAGGCCGCCATTCCGACTGCGATCGCAACCGATGTGGCCGCTAGGGCTGTTCTAACAATTTTGGACATCGTGAGACTCCTTCGTTCGGTTTGTCTTTGCCCCTCTACACACAACAGCGGTGCAGGAGACCAGCAAATGATGATCCGGAAACTAATATTTTCCGGGTAGATAGGGCTTTCTTCGATCGGGTTCTCTGATGGGTACTAACCACAATTTCATGGTCAATTCCTTCACATCAAAATACTCTATCATGCGGTCTGTTAAGAATGGAAGTCTTTTCTAGCGTTTTTGGGCAGCATGTTGATCCGCTTTACATTTCAAGGATGGGTGTATTTTCACCCTCACAAATCACAATCGCCCCGTCTGTCTGTCTGTAGGTTGTCTAATTCGCCTGTTTAGGTGACGAAAAAAATGAATTATCGTCAGAATTGTCATGAGTCAGATGCTGATTCTGCCGATTCGCGAAGTTCAACCAGGCTATGGTTGCGGACGCCTTGCGTTATAGAGGCGGTAAATTCAACGGAGATCGACGCGCAAATGCCCAAAATCCAACTTCAATGCTCAGAGCCGCGGGGAATCACGATTTCGAATTTGTATTTCGCCCTGCTCTTCACATCCATGATTTTCCTTGTGGCATGTGGTTCTGAAGTGCCCCAGGGGGATGCAGAGGGCATATCCGAGAACGAAGTCCCGCCGGCGTTCGGCGACGCTCTTTCGACGAACGAGACGTTAAAGGACATCCTCCATCATCCGGACATTCTTCAGCGCTCAGAACGGGTCTCACAATTCCTCCAGCGAGCAAACGCCGATCAGCTAGAAGACATCAAGGCTGAGTTTATGGTCGCGCCCCTTGATCAGGGGGATATCGAATACGCGCTCTTCGCAAGCTGGTGGGCCCGCTTCGATCCAGAAGGGGCTTATATATTTGCCGACCATGAAATTCGAATGGAGCAGCCACGAGTCCTTACGGCCGTGATGCGGACGTGGGCGCAGAAGGATCCCGAAGGATTGATGTCGAGCGGTCTGTTCACGAGCGCTACATCGCAGATGCCTTCATTTCGCGGTTCAATCGCAGACTCGGTGGTCGCGGGCTGGTTCGCCTCCGGAAAACCCGGCCTCGCGGAGTTCGTGCTCTCGCAGTCCGATCCCGAAACGCAACAAATGGCGCTCAAGGCCTGGATTAGGATGAAGATCTTGCGGGACGGCGGTCGCGCGGCCTTCGAATGGACTCAGTCTTTGCCATACCACGCGGACATCAAGCGGCATTTGCTGGCTTCGGGGATGGCCATCTTGGCCCACCAAAATCCGCAGCTTTGCATCGAGTGGCTCGAGACTGCCCGTGAGAATGGAATCAATGTCGGAACTTTTGTTCCCAGAATCGCCAGCGGATGGGGACATCACGATCCGCAAGCAGCGATCGATTGGGTGCTTGACTTTCCCAATTCGGCCGAGCGATTCCGGGCGATCCGGCGGATTTCGAAGAAGTGGGTGCGGAGGGACCCGCAGGGAATGCTCGATTGGGTCGACACCAAGCACGACGCCGTCAATCAAACGACGGTCGACATACTCCGCTACCAGGCCCTCATAGCAATCATCACACGAAACCAATATCGCGACCTGGACTGGCTGGATCTTCTCGACCGAGGCGGCAATAACGAGGACGAGAATCAACGAGACGCCGTGACCATGTTCATACTACAGCGCTTTTATGTGGCGGATCAAACTGCAGCAGAAGCCTGGATCGAGGCTAATCCCTTGGGCCTGAATCAGGTCGTACTAGACCGAGCACATCTGCTCGACGACGAATCGCGAAAGAAAATGGAGGTCGCACTCGGCCGAGCCCGCCAGTAACTCAGGGGACGGCTCAGGGATGCTAAGCGCAACGACCGGCCCCTGAAAAGCCCCCCCCGGATGATCGCAAAAAACCGGAGGGGGGGGAGCGGGGCCACCGAAATCCCCTCAGCTTTGTTCTTCGGGAGCTACCAGTATAGTCGCATCTTCAGCCCCACTTGAGATATCAGTCGGCGATCGAAGTTCGTACTCGGCAGCGGCTTCCGGCGAAAGCGATGACAGCAGCGTGAGAGCCTGTTTCCCTGCTCCAAACCGAATCGCGCGCCGCGTGAGGTCAATTCGACGCTCGCGTCCCAAGTCGTCGTCGTCGAGAACTAGCGCGAGCGCAAGCGCGGCTCGCCCCTCATAGGGATTACCACGGTTGATGTAGTCCACCATCGTCTGGATGCCCTCTGCTCGCTGTTCGGTCTCTGCAAGAAGATGGAGTCGGCCCAATACGGCTTGCAGATTGTCCGAAGCGAGTTCGAGCACCTTGTCGTAGCCCGCGAGCGCTGACTCACTATCACCCTGGAGAGCAGCAAGGTCCGCGAGGGTTGCGAGCGCGTCCACATTTTCAGGATCTGATTCGAGTACCGTATTCAGAGCAGCTTCGGCCTTCTCTAGCTCGATCCCTTTGCGAACGAACACCTGTCCCAGTGCCAGCGAAATCAAGGGGTTTCCCGGGTAGGTCGGCTCGGCGTTTCGAACAATCTCGATCGCTCGATCCAGCATATCGTCCTCGTCTAGAAGAAGATCGATCTGCTCCTTGACAAAGATGTCTCTCCCACTCGACTCGACTTCATTGCCGAATGCGGCAAGCATTTCCTGTGCGGCGGCCACTCCGCTGCGGAATCGCAATCCACGCCCGAGCGCATCCACCATCCGTTCTTGAAGCAAACGAAGAGGGAATCCCTCACTTGGAGGGATGGACAAATCGGGTTCGTTTCCGAGGCTCGCCTGGATCTCGATTGCAAGGATCTTCATCTCAACTGAACTCGCAGATCCTTTCTTTTTAGGAGACTTGAATCGGTGGATCGTAGCCGCTTCGCGCACTCGGCCCTCGGCGAGGTGAAGCCGGACCAGCCGCTCCCGTGCAGCGGAGAGCGCCGGATCCGACCGCATCGCCTGGCGGTATTCCTCGACGGCGCGATCAAAATCACCGCGGCCCTCTGACGTACGTGCCAGGTAGTAGCGAGTCGGCGCATTGTTGGGCCACATCAGAGCGGCTCGTGCCAGCTCCCCAAAGGCAGTTTCGTAATCTCCTCGCTCAAAGGCGACGCGGCCACGGAGCATCGGACCGTGCACTTCAATCGGTGTTCCATCGGCGATCGACACCGCCTCGTCATAGCGCCCAGCGAGAATCAACGCGTCGGCATAGCGGAATCGCAGGTCGGCAGATGCCTGGTCGCCGAGGAGCTCGAAAGCTTTATCGAATGCCTCGAGTCCACCCGTGCTGTCACCCTTTTCGAGCCGGAAACTCGCGAGACTGATCCAAAGCCTAGCGGCTCGAAGTGGCTGCGCTGGCTCGGCCTGAGTCGCGGCATCCAGTGCATTTTTCAAGATTGATTCCGCTTCTGCAGGCGAGCCGACCGCCACCAAGTGTTCGACGAGCGTGTCGCGGAGGTGCTTGTTGTCCGGGGCGTCCTCAAGGGCCGTACGAAGAATTTCGATAATTTCGTCGTATTCCCCCAGTTTGGTGAGCACCGAAACCGCCTCGTTCAAAAGCTGAACGGAGGACGGGAACTCGGCGAGGCACCCCTCGATGATCTGCTTGGCCTCTTCTACTTCATCGGCCTCGCGCTTGAAACTAGCTCGCACGGTGCACCAGTAGACTTCTTCATGCTTGGAGAAACCCTCGCTTACCTCTTCGGTGTCGTAATCGTCATCGAGCGCCAAATCGAGATCGAGTAGCGGGTCGACGCCTACGACTGCTGCTGCTGCAATTGAACCTCCAGCGCCTTCGCTGCTTTCCATCTCGGCGGTGTCGGGGTCTTCAGCCGCGAGCTCGGCCTCCTCTTCGGTTCCAATGTCCGCGGCCAGGAGTCCCGCCTCTCGGATGAGTTCATAGGCCTCGTCGGTTTCACGTACCCCGAGGAGCCCAACGACCTTGAGCCTGATGGCCTCCTGGTTGCCGGGAAAGTCGTCGATAATGGTCTCGATCTTCTCGAGCGCGTCTTCATAGAAGCGACGGGTTTGCAGCAGCGCGCGGACTTCGAGGAGCCTTGCCCCCAGGTCTGCGTCGTGAGAGTCGGTGCGTTCTTTCCTGAGACGCTCGAGAATCTCGAGGGCTAATTCGTAGTTGGCTCCCCGGTACGCGTCGAGAGCGAGCTGGTGGGCCGCAAGAATCAACCACTCCGGATCGGATTGCGCAGCGTCGAGCGCCCATGCAGCGCGGCCCGGTCGACCGACCAGGGATAGCCCCCGCCCATAGCGATAGAGGATTTCGCCGTCGAGTTCTCCCGCGTCGATCAACTCCGTGAGGATCTCCAACGATTCATCTATTAGGCCCTCCCTCTGCATCTGCCTGACTTCCCTCAGTCGATCCTCGACCGATTGGGTGCAACCCAAAAAGAGGAGAGTGACGAGGACGCACAAGCCGAGAGAGAAGGCGCGAGCGCGAGAGAGAAGAACAGTGGGGAGCCGGAGCGGGCGCTTGCTGCTGAAGATTCTCATGCACCAACGTTAGCATGCCTCCGTGGACTTGATCACGGAGGC
>Ga0209632_10005916_pt1 | contig 10474 bp, 8 predicted proteins | sample COG_10_FD_184754 | JGI IMG/M metagenome (GOLD analysis project Ga0209632, IMG submission 184754) | Pelagic Microbial community sample from North Sea - COGITO 998_met_10 (SPAdes) (version 2) | ecosystem: Environmental > Aquatic > Marine > Neritic zone/Coastal water | place: Helgoland, sampling...
TAAATAAAACAATTTTCATTATGAATCAATATTTATACGATATCCTTCTATTGGGATTTACTCATTTATTTATTATTATGATATTAGAAAATTTTTTATTGGCATTTTATGTTGAAAAAAAATTTTCTGGCACGATTACAGATAATATAAAAGAAATATTTTATGCAATAAATGAAATTGATGAATTTGATACTGACATAACAGCAGACGCACACATTAGAATAGATAATACGGTAGAGAAAATTATAACAAAAAATAATATAACTAATCCTACTGATTTAAATATGTTGCTAGAAGGTGTAAATGGAGTGAAAAATATACTAAATGAAAAAAATACTAAATTTAAGGATGAAATTAGTAATACAAAATTTAAGGAAATTCGAAATAAAGAGAATTTTACAAAATTATTAAATAATTTCGAAACTGAAAGAAATAAGAATAATAAGAACATCAAAATTGTTGTTATTATTGTAAATATTATAGTATTAATAATTGTTGTATGTTTGATATTTTATGGAAACTCTAATAAAAATAATTTGCAAATTAGATGGAAGTATTTAATTATTTCAAATATTGTTAGTTTTATTATAATAGGAATTCTAGATGGTATTTTTATAACATCATGGAAAGGAGAAATGTATAATAAATATGAAGTAACTAAAGAATTTATAAATTATATATTTAATTAAAATAATTAAGTTGCAAAACATTTCTCATTTCCATTATTCTTATTATTTTTACAAAGTCTTGTTAATTCCGTATTTTTATTAGATATGTTATCGCACATATGTTTTGAAATACATTCTTTCCATAAACATTCCATATCATTTTTTTTATCATTGCAAAATTTATTTACAGTTGGTATGTTATATGATTTGTCTACTATGTATGGATCTGAGTAATTATCAACACCATAACCCCTTCTGTGATATCTAAATTTACCATCATTATCTGTTCCATGTGTACCTCTAGCCCATAAATAAAATGCACTATATGGATTACTATATTCTGTTCTTAGTAAATAATAATTAACTATAAATGCCTCATAGCAAGTTATTAAGAAACCTATAAAAAATACTGTTATAAATATATGTGTCCATTCTAATTTAATTTTATTTTTAGTATAATATTTATTATTTATATAATAATAAAACAGTAATAATAATGTTATGATAATTAACGGGGATATAATTATAAAGGTGCTTTTTAAATTCAACGCCATTGTTTTACCTAATTCTATATTCTGAGTTTCAATCTGAGAGTCTAATCCCGTGTCTCCCATTCCTTTAAAAATGTTTTCTTTTATCTCTGTTTTTAATTCTTCTTTACTTTTTTCTAACTCATTAGTAACTGACTCTAACTCATTAGGAACTGACTCTAATGAGTTAGTAAATTCCTTTATATCACTGCTAAGGGAATTAAAGAATTCAAGGTTATCATTTATCGTATTTTTTTCAAGTCCCAGTAACTCATTTCTAAAAAGAATATCGTGTTCTTTTAAAAAATTAAGTATCGTTTTATTTGTTATTTTACTTATAAATTTAAATTCAATAATTGCAAATAAAGTGTAGAATACTATCGCATTTACACACGATTCGAATAAAATAGTAAACCATAATGTTTTCTTTTCATTATTTATAGTAAATAACTTACTTATAAAATGTGGTTTTTTAGTTTTATTTATAGAATTTAACAATTTCATAATTAAAAAATAAAATTATAATTAAAACTTTTTTTTATCTAGTTATATATTAGTATTATTTATTTTTTTTACTTTTTATTTTTTAAAGTAAAAAAAATAAATAAATATAAAATGGATTCTGCAAAGATGGATTCCACCAATGACAATACTATAATAGATCAGTTAAATAACGAAATGACACATCATCAGTTAGAGAATGCGATATTAATTATTCCTTCTGATAAATCAACTTCGAAAACCATGCTTAAAAAACTAGATAATTATTTAGATATAAATAATATCAAAATAATACATTCTAGTATTTCTTCTGGAAAAAACACAAATATAATTCTAGAACTAAGTAATTATTTACAACAACCATCTGATATTAGTAATTCACAACCCATTCATACTGAATTATATTCTGCAAAATCCGTTTTAACTGAAACTGATACAATAGAGAATCAAATTAAAGAATATTTAACAGTTGTAACTAGTATTGCGGAAACAATTACAAATCATAAAAACAGATGTCCTTTAAGTTCTATTCAATCTGAAAATGAAAACATATTATCATCTCTTAATCATCAACTCAGAACTCCTTTACATACAATAACATCTGGTGTTAGTGTTCTTGAAACAAAAACACAAGATGTTGTTAGTAAAAGAATTTTACAACATTTACTTAATTCCTGTTTAGAATTAAACATTTATATTAATGATATTATGGATTTTTATATGTTAAAAGGGGATTCCATTTCTATGGAATATACATCTTTTAAACTAGAAACATTATTAAAAGATGTAAATTCTTTCTTTATTAGCGATATCACAGATAATAATATTACATATAAATATCAAGTTAGTCTATTATTAACAAAAAAAAATATTAAAACAGATTATAAAAGATTAAAGCAAATAATACATTATTTATTATCTAATAGTATTAAATTTACAAAAGATGAAGTCATTTACTTAGAAATTAAAACAGATAAAGAGTCTCATATAATGTTCACTTTAATTGATACTGGTTGTGGTATAAAGGAACAAGAAAAAACCAAAGTATGGAATCCATTTTATCAAATTGACGACCAATGGATGACAAATCAAAAAGGATTAGGATTAGGATTATCAAATGCTAAAATGCTTTGTAAAGAACTAGGAGGCGATATATATTTTATAAACAACCCTTATAATAAAGGCACTGCTATACAATTCTATATTAAAAATCACATTACTAAAATAAAAAGAGAATTACCTAAAATACCACCGATGTCTAACCTTAAAATCAACATTAATCCCATTGATATAGATTTGTCAAGATTATATCCTAAATACGATGACTTTAAAATATTGATTATAGAAGACCACGAAATGAATGCTGAATTATTGAAGTTGATGCTAGAAAGCAATTTTAAAAAGAAATATATAAAAAATGAAATCGATGTCATAACGGATTCTAGTTTGGTTATTGAGAAATTACTGGAATTTCAAACTGATAATTATTATGATACTATCTATATGGACCTTAAAATGCCTACACTTTCTGGATTTGAATTGTTGAATATTATAAATGAAAATGAAGTATTATCAAAAATATATAATAACCGCATTATTCTAATAACGGCACTGGCAAATGATAAAGAAACCGTTAAATTAAAAGCAAACCCACTCGTTAAAAAAATATTATTCAAACCTATACGGATTAGGGATTTGTAGAGGGGTATGTGCCTGTTATTATATGTGTGTTTATAACTTTTTTTGGGTTAAATTTAGGTTTATCTTTAATGTTTGGGAGTGTTGTTTCTGGGTCTGGGTCTGGTGATAAATTCAAATTTGTATTAATCAATGATGGAGCAGGCTTGACAAACGTCATGTTGCTTTCATGATTTAGGTTCAGTAGAGCGCCCATATAGAACAGTGTTTCACGTAATTTTATTGGAAACACCACCTTACCCCCTGGTTTTACCTTATTAATAACTAGTTGTTTCAGCTCATTGCGCATGGAAAGGAACTCATCGGCGGTATGTAGTATATCTCCAAGGGGGCAAAATTCAACGACTACTAAATCGGCCATTGGCAGGTCCTGTGTGTTGGCGTAGTCTATCATTGACATTTTGTACGACCTGTCATCATTTGTTAGATTTGGACCAACAAAGCGCACAATGGCGCCTTCTGGGACGTCGACAATGAATCCTTTCCTTTTCCATTTTTCTTCGGTTTTTGATTTTTCATCTGCGCATACCACCAGCACAATGTACTTACCAACGAGCTCGTCTCCTGCTCCTGCTTCAGCATCTGGTTTAGTACCTGCATTCATTATGTTTCTATGTGAACCTTTTTTACTTCTTTTACTTCTTTTACTTTTTCCTCTCTTAGTTAAACCTCCTTTCCCTCTTCTAGTAGTAGCAGAACCTCTTTTTCCTCTCTTAGATGAACTTCTTTTTCCTTTTTTTATTTTAGACGAACCTCTCTTCCCTTTTCTTTTAGTTGATACACGTTTTCCTCTCTTAGATAAACCCATTTTATTTAATGTTGTGATTAAGTATTTATTAAGTAATTATTTATAATATATAATATATATATATATATATAAATAATTAAAAATATGATATCTAGGAATAAATCCATTAAGGAAACATCACTGCTTGTAAATGAATATTACAAAAATACATTTGAAAAAACATTTAATACTAAAAAAAGTTTATTAACAAAATCAAAACATCATAATAGAAAACAATCTAAATCTAAAAATCATCTTCGCAAACGAACAAAGAAACGCACCAAGACGCAATAAAATATAATACAATAAAATATAATACAATACAATACAATAAAATATAATACAATATAATAATATAATGTTGGTCACTCTTTAACCTTCATTAAATCCGTAATTAGATTACGGTTTGTAATAATATCTAAAACAGTTCCATAACCTAATATAGAATGTGCTGTTAAGAGTCCTCCTGTTAACGCACCAGCAAATCCAAGTGTACATATATCTTGTCCAGTTAAATATAGATTATGTATTGGCGTTTGTGGTCTTAAATAGGATACTTCTGAATATCGATTAGAAGTAGATTCTAGACCATATCCTTCTCCGTCTAAACAACCTAAATAATGTTGATTTGTTAAAGGAGTTCCCATTTCATAATGAGTGATTTTCCCCTTTGTTTTAGGATAATATTTATAAAGTCCTTCATTAATCATTCGTTTTCCCATAATATCTTTTAAATCTTTATATTCAATATTCCGATGCATACATCGTTCTGATTCCCATTGTGTAAACCATTCTTTTTTACCCATACAAAGCATTATAACACTGCTTTTATTAGGATATCTATCGTTCCAACTAGTATCTTTTGCTGATGCACTTGATATAAAAAGAGGCATAGGATTATCACAAATATCTTCTTCAAATTCATCTAGCAATTCTTCATAATCTCGATTAGGATATATCCATAAATTAGAATCTCTTAATTCTAATTCTTCGGTTGTTCCTTCCAAATTAACGAAACAATATATAAATCCTCCAGAACTTCCAGTTTTTTTAATAAAATCTTGATATTGTTTAACATGATATGATGTTGTATCTGATACCAATTCAATAGGTATAAGTTTATTAAATGTAGTATTTAATCCAACCCCACTTACTATTTTGTCAGCATATAGTGTATCACCATTTTCCATAACAACTCCCTTCACTGTATTATCTTTAATGATTAATCTTTCAACACCGCATCCAACTAGAACTCTACCGCCACTCGCTTCAATTGTTGGAATAATATTCTTTGTTATTTCACTAGGACCTCTTTTTGGAAAATAGCCGCCTTCTAAATAATGATTCACAATACCTGCATGAATGAAAAAAGGGGCTGTTTCTGGAACTTGACCATAATCTCCAAATTGACCTGTTAATACAGCAATAAGTTCTTTATTTTGTGTAATCGAACTAATGATATCAGTAGCAGAACACTTTACATAGTTATAATAATCCTTTTCCCAATATTTAAGATAAGATTCTAATAACTTTCTAATCCACGCAGATTGTATGATTTTCATAACAAAAAACAAATTATTACATGTAGCTTTCTTTACTACTTTAATATATTCTCTAATATTGGATTCTTCTCCTGGAAACTGTTTTGATAAATCTTTAATAAAATGCTCTTCTCCTGCTCTAAATAAATATTTCCTATTTTCAATATAGATTTCATCATATACATCATTGTTGTTTGCTCCTAATTTACACCATTCTATAGGATTTTTAGTGATTAAATCTAGTATCTTTTTTTGTTTATGAATATTTCCAATGTAATGAATACCTGTTTCATGTTCAACTCCGTGATCTTCAAATACGTGGCAACACCCGCCAGAAATAGTATGTTGTTCTAATACCAATACACGCTTTCCTACTTTAGATAAATACGCAGCACACGAGAGACCTCCAATACCACTACCGATTACAATAACATCAATCATATCAGGGATTTTATGCGACTTATATTTATCTTTATCAATGACAACTCTATTATACGACTTTGGATTGATGTTATCCGTGTGTTTAACTTTTTTATACTGTTTTGGATGTTTACTGGATAATTCGTTATAACATAAAAATAAGGATGGTATAAGAATCCCTATTATATACGCATAACGGTAATTATAAATTAAATTATAAATTAAATCATAACCATATTTAATAATCATTTTGGCACAAATTGTAATAATAAATAGTATTTGAATAGTATTTAAATAAAAAAATAAAAAAAAAATAAATTAAAAATAAAAGAAAAATAAATTAAAAAGTAATCTAGTAAAAAATAGTAATTGTAAAATCTATGTAGAACCATACGCAAATACTACAAATATTGAATATCTTATTCATCTTACTTTATAGGATAAGAAACTTTTGACACACGTTAATCACCTTACTATTTCTGTCAATTCATGTTCTGCAACAGTTCCACCATCACCATATTCATCTTCGTCTTCGTCTTTTTCTCTTACTAACCGTGAGTTAAATAGTCTATTATATATATATAATGTGTTATTATTATCCCGAAGTTCATTGTATTCATTATTATCTTTGGTGTTTATATATGTTTCTTTAAACGCGTCAAATATGTCTTTCCCAACACATATTTCGACTGCGTTATTATTGGGGGTTTTGACGTTGTTATTATCGAGGTATGGTTTAGGGTATGCATTTATTAAATATGGACCATACTGATCGTTATAACATTCCATATTAAACCCTCCACCTTTCATAGATTTTAACCTTTTAACTTTACGCGATTTAGGTCTTTTAACTTTACGAGATTTTGACCGTTTAACCTTACTATGTTTTGTTTTACGAGATTTTGACCGTTTAACCTTACTATGTTTTGTTTTACGAGATTTTGACCGTTTAACCTTACTATGTTTTGTTTTACGAGATTTTGACCGTTTAACCATAATGACAATTAATAAATTATATAAATAAATGTATTATATTATAAGGAAATAAATTAAAAATAAATTAAAAATAAAAAAAAATATAATTATTGTAAAATAGCACCAATATCTTCTGGCATTTCTTCAATATGAGTTTGGTAAAATTGTTCAATATTTTTAATTTTTTCAGTATCATAATTTGTAACAAAATTAATACCAACACCTTTTCTACCAAAACGACCACTTCTACCAATACGATGTAAATAATTCTCAATATTACTAGGAACATCATAATTAATAACAATAGAAACTTGTTGCACATCAATACCACGTGCTAATAAATCAGTTGAAATAAGCACTCTTGTAGAACCACTTCTAAACGCAGCCATAGTTTCTTCTCTTTCCTGAGGAGTAATGCCACCATGAATATAAGATACACTAAAATTTGCTTCTTTCATTTTATATGTTAAATCATCCACCGATTTCTTACTATTACAATAAATCATACTTTGACTAATAGTTAAAAGTGTATAGAGATCACATAATGTATCAAACTTATAACTATTTTTTTGAACATCAATATAATATTGTTTAATACCTTCTAATGTAAGTTGTTCTGATTTTACTAATATTTGAATAGGATTATTCATAAATTTTTTTGACATATCAAAAAAATAAGTAGGCATAGTAGCACTAAATAAACATATTTGACTATCTGATGGTGTTGATTTCAAAATATTATAAATTTGGTCTACAAATCCATCTGATAACATTTCATCTGCTTCATCAATAACAATCATTTTAATAGTGCTAACTTGTAATGCTCTTTTATTTATCATATCTAATACTCTTCCTGGAGTACCAATAACAATATGTGGTTTCCTAGGTTTTTTAGAAAGAGCATTAATATTTTCAGTTGTTGAGATTCCTTTAATAGATAAATTATATACAATATCCATATAACTACCAATCTGCCTAAACACATTATTAATTTGTAATGCTAATTCTCGCGTATGTGCTAATATTAACGCTTGTGTTTTATTTTCAGCCACATTAATACGACCTAATACTCCTAATGTAAAAGTTGCTGTTTTACCTGTTCCAGATTGCGCTTGTGCTATAACATCACGACCACTTAAAACTGGACGCACAGCCTTCTTTTGAATAGGACTTGGTTTTTCAAAACCATACGAAAATACACCTCTTATAATCTTTTCGTCAATCTCTAAATCTTCAAATTTTTCAATTTCTTGAAAGTCAGTTTCAAGTTCCGGTTCGCTTTCTTTTTTTTCTTTGCTTTCTTCTTTTGATGTTTCTTTTTTTAAAGTTGTTTTAGAAGACATAGTTTAATAAACTAATACGCTAATAAACTAATATGTTTAACACTATACCTTTTAAACAAAAATTCTATATATAGTATATAAAAACCCGATTTATTTATATTAGTTTATATTAGTTTATATAATTAATACTTTCATAATATTGCTTAAATCATAATAACATTAATTATTTAAATAAGAGTTTTAATAAAATGTTATTTTTTTCATTTATTTTTAGTTATTAATAATGAAAAAATAAATGAAAAAAATAAAATTGAAATTTTATAAATAAATCATTTAAACAACTTAAAAAGTAATTAGTACTAATTAATTATGAGTAGTAAAACAAAATCAAATACTAAATCGAATTCTAAATCGAATTCTAAATCTAATATTGAAAAGAAAATTACATTACTTGAAGAAGATATGAGTGTAGATATTTCACCAGAAGTGTATGAATTATATTCAGACCCTGCTAAAAAAGTATCATATTTTGATGCGTATAAAAAAATTTTATCAGCACTTTGTAAAAAATATGATACTGATGTCGAAACTTTACATAGTGCAATAAATCCAGGTGAATCTTTTGATGATTTTGAAAAAAGATATTTGAAAGCAAAGAAAAAGAATAATAAAAGCGCAACTAAAGAAAAAGGAAGAGTAAAACCAGTTGATGAAAATGGTACGGAGTTAATTCATTTTAATGATACTCAAACTAGTTCTGCTGGTCATAAATTATTTAATACTAAATATGAGACATTAATTCAAGATGCTGATCATAAAAATGAAACATACTTTAAAAATGATAAATTTCATAAAGGTGTTTATAAAGTTGAAAAATGGAAGTCTTTAAGTAAAAAGGAACAATCTAAATATGATAAGAAAGCTGCTAAATTAAATGCGATTTATGATGAAGCTTATGAAAAACAAAAACCTGAAGAAAAACCGAAAAAATCGTGCACAAGTTTTATGTTATTTTCCAAAGATTATAGAGAAGAAAATAAAGAAGAACTTGCCGCATTATCATTTGGAGAAAGTGGTAAAGTTATCGGTGCTAAATGGAACGCTATGAAAGAAACCGATGTAAAGACTGTCGAAAAATATAATGATTTATCATTAAAATTAAAAGAAGAATATAAAATTAAATTAATTGCGTATGAAAAGCGACAAATTGAACTAAAAAAGAAAGACGCAGAACAAGAACCTGACGAAGCTGGTCCAGCTGATGAAGAAGAATCAGATGATGCAGAATCAGATAATGAAGAAGTAGATGAACAAGCACAAGAATCTTTAGCAGAAGTTATATCTGAAACGAATACAGTAGATAATTCTGTATATGATGCAGCTACTGACTCAGATTCAGATTCAGATTCAGATTTAGATTCAGATTAATCGTTTTATTTAATAACATTTTCTTTAATAACATTTATACATTTAAATAATTCTATAAATATTAAAAGGTGTCCTATTATATCTTTTGAATTATAAAACATATTTTTTAAACATATATTATTTTTTTTTACAACTGTTGATTTTTTAACATTATCAAGACTATTTACAGAAGTATATATTTTTTTACTTTTTTTTTTTAAATTTAAATCATTTTTAGTAAGATAATTTCTAGCAAGCGTAAACTCAGACATTTTTAATAATTTAAAATAAATTTTAATTTTTCTATTAACTAAGTTAGAATGTTTATTAAATAATTTAGCGGTTACATTATTATTTAATAATCCGCGTGCCCGTAGTTTTATAATACTTTCATGACACTCAATAATGTTTGAACAAGTAATATGATCCTTAGAATATTTATTAAAATTTTGCTCCCGTATTTTAAATGTAATATTTAATAGGTGATAAAGAGCCAATTTTTTGAGAGGTGGTAATTGTTTAATAAGTGGTTTTATTTTATGGATATCATATTGTCCTATATCACCGCCTATAGGAATCATTATATATACTACTAAATCAGAATAACTACCAAACACAGTAAACGGATGATTATTGTATTGTTTTGTAAATACATTTAAAAAAT
>Ga0209632_10005917_pt1 | contig 10469 bp, 13 predicted proteins | sample COG_10_FD_184754 | JGI IMG/M metagenome (GOLD analysis project Ga0209632, IMG submission 184754) | Pelagic Microbial community sample from North Sea - COGITO 998_met_10 (SPAdes) (version 2) | ecosystem: Environmental > Aquatic > Marine > Neritic zone/Coastal water | place: Helgoland, sampling...
ACTGGAAAATCATTGACGTCTGGTGGAAATATGAATGTCAACATGGAAGAGATTGAACCATTCTTATATGTAATCGGAGGTCTAATACTTGCCCTTGGAATATCATATGGCGTAAATCACTTATTTAAAAAATTCAAAAAGGATCAGTGAACTAGTATTATCTAACAATTATTTTATGAAGTACCGTGATTGTATTTCATAAAATATAACAAGTGAATCGTTGCTATTTGTAATGTATCAGATCTAAGGAATGTAGATTAGATTACATAACGGAAGATGTATTCATTAAGTCCATAGCACCGTGAGTATCATCTGCAGCTGGCTTATATTCAATATGACTGGGACCAGCAGATTCTACTAAAGGGGCCATTTGTCTAACGACCTCTTCTTCTAAAGTGATGGGGAATTGATTGAACGCAGATAAATGTTTTCCTTTTTTCATTTCACTAGGTAAATATCTACTAATAGCAGCAGACCCGGTTGTCACACTAGAACGTTGAATTAATTCATATGCAGCAAATAATGCAACAACACCAATTACTGGATGTGTATTTGCAAATATAGCGAGTGCCATTAATACGACTACTATATTGCCATAAACTGTGTCAACGAGTGCTGCCATCTTTGGGTGTGTTTTAATATTTAAAACAATATATACGATAAATACCACTAATAATGCAGTATGGGGATGTTTGGCTTTCTTAAGTAAAGATTTATAGGATTCCATATATCATATTATTATATTTTTTATTTCAGCAAGTGCATTTTCTAAATATTATTAAAAATTGATTAAATATAATTGCAGCAGTTATTATATACATTAGAAATGAGTTACCTGGGGAAAAAAGGGTATTCTATTTATAAAAAAGATCTTAGTGATAAAGAACAAGCATACATACGAAAAGAATTAACCGTGAAAGCGTATCTGCCTAAATCACCGATACAACCTGAACCATTTCCAGTATATAGAGAATCGCCACAAAAGTTTTATGTACCTAGATATTTCGGCGTGGATACTTTTGGGGACATTCAAACCAATAAACTATCGCTAGGAGAGGATATAGATTTGGAATTTAATGGAGACTTGAGGGAGTATCAGGTAAATATTGTTAATAAATATATAACGGCAGTCGGTAAAAGTGGTGGTGGATTGTTAGATGTTGATCCTGGCAAAGGAAAAACAGTAATGGCACTTAATATTATTTCAAAAATAAAGAAAAAGACATTGGTCATCGTACACAAGTCCTTCTTATTGAATCAATGGATCGAGCGAATCACACAATTCTTGCCAGATGCACGTGTTGGAAAGATTCAAGGACAAATTGTTGATATTGAAGACAAGGACATTGTGATTGGTATGTTACAGTCACTTAGTCAAAAAGAATACCCCGAAGATTTATTTGATTCATTTGGATTATCTGTTTACGACGAAACACATCATTTAGGTGCAGAGGTGTTTAGTAAATCAATGATGAAATGTATTACTAACTATACACTAGGTTTATCCGGAACAATGCAGAGAAAAGACGGATTAACCAAAGTATTTAAAATGTTTTTAGGTGGCATTATACACAAAGAAAAAAGCAATACCAGTGAGCACAAGGTGATTGTCAAGGCGATTCATTATAGTACGAATGATGAAGAATTTAATGAAATCAAATATGATTATAGGGGTAATCCATTATACAGTACTATGATTTCGAAATTATGTAATTACAATCATCGGTCAGAGTTCATTTTAAATGTAGTCAAAAATGAATTAGCTCAAAATAATGAGCAACAAATTATGATTCTTGCTCACAATAAAACACTCATCACGTATCTATACAAAGCGATTGAACATAGAAATATTGGCACAGTCGGGTATTATATTGGGGGTATGAAAGAAGAGCAATTAAAGGAGAGTGAAAATAAAAAAATTATAATTGCCACTTATGCGATGGCATCTGAAGGATTAGATATTAAAACACTAACTACCTTGATTATGGCATCACCCAAAACGGATGTGTGTCAGTCGGTGGGTAGAATTCTTAGAACGAAACACACTAGTCCGTTGGTTGTGGATATCATTGATAAACACGATATATTTGTAAAACAATGGCAAAAAAGACGACAATATTATATGAAACAAAAATATAATATCATTTCTACTGACAATTCTAATTATGCCAATAATGTATGGGATACGGTGTATAATCCTGACAAGGGAGAAGAAAGTATTAAAAAAATTAAAAAAAAAGATGAACCGTTAAAAGGTGTATGTTTGATCAAACTTCCATAACTATAATTTAATGAAAAAATATTTATACATTTTTATTATACGGAGGTGTATCTCCTGTATGTTTCCAAGAATTCATACAATCATTTTTTGGCGTGAACGGGGGAGGAGACGCTAGTGCTGAGTCACTACTCTTTAAATCTCCACCTAGAGAATACGAAGGTGTACTGGCTACATTAGACAAGTATTGACTATAACCACCCTTCTGCTTTCTTTTGGCAGTCTTTCCCTTCTTGGCAGTCTTCTTTCCCTTCTTGGCACTCTTCTTGACACTCTTCTTGGCACTCTTCTTGGCACTCTTCTTGACACTCTTCTTGGCACTCTTCTTGACACTCTTCTTTCCTTTCTTGGAACTCTTTCTTTTGCCACCACATTGACTATTTAATGCGCGAGTAATAGGTGGATATCCAGATCCAGCAAATGTAGAAAGATCTTCTCCTTCACTGGGTTTATACGAATAAAAAGGATTTCCCCCTTCTCCAAAACTTCCACCCAATTGGGAGGTAGAAGAAGAAGATGCACCCATATTAGTATCTGAAGGTGCACCAACATTTTCATATTTATCGTGATCCATTAAATAACCACCGTAGTTAGATTCGAATGATTGGTTTTTCGAAAATCCATATCCACCTCCTCTGTATTTTCTTCTGGATTTGCGCCCCTTTTTATGTTTTTTCCCCCCGACCTTTACCATTTCATACATACCAGTTCCATTTAATGCATCTGCGCTGGTGACAGAACCACCGCATCCAGTAACAGCCCCTTCACTACTAGAGTAACCAGGGTTCGAAAAATGGGAATTTTGAGAATTAACTAATCCTGCTTGAGCAATAATTGACATATATATATACTTTGCATAAAAAAGAATACAAATATTCTATAATCCTACTACTATACTTCAAACTATATTCTAGACATATCTGTCTTGTTTACAATCCTACATTTATCATTCACTTTGATTGGAATATATTTATTCAATCGTTTATTAAATATACATTCCATATGAACGCATTTGTCTAATTTTACAAATTTATCTTCGTTAATATTTTCGAATTCGTCTTCATCGTCGCTTTCTTCTAAAGCATCAAGATTGTCATTTTCTTTAATATTTCTAAATATAGAATTCATCATTTTACTTGTTTTAAAATCAGGTATAGCCGCCATATCGTATGATTCTAATTCTCCATATCGATTCGAGTAATACAAATAATAGACATCATTTTGAATATCGGGTTTTACTGCAAAAACGACAGTTTTCTCTCCAATATCAAAGTCTTTATACAATGTACTATTGTATGTATGTGTCACGGCATTCTTGTTTCTATTTTGGATACAATAGGTAACATACGGTAGATTTTTACAAATGATCATTGCTTCTTGTAAGTCCGAAGTAATAATCGGCAACCCTAATGCAATTCCATTTGTGGTGACAATAGACGATTTTATCTCCGTATTTAATATATTATTAATAAGAGTCAACTTATTACACTCGGTCATATGCTCTACAGTTTTGCCTTTATAATAATGAATATTTTCGATTGAAAAATATCTCCGTGTATCAATCGAAAACAATGTTCCATAAAAAATGGTACCGAGTACTATTGCCTTTTCAAATATCTGTGGGACAATGAATACATCGCGAATATTTCGTTGCATCCCCGAATTGATCTCAAGGAATATACATACTTTTTTATCCTCAAAATAAGTAAACCATACTAAATGTTTTTTTCCTTTGGGAATGATGGTATACAAGTCACTGAAAACTTTCTTATGGGTATTTTCATAAGAAAGTTTTAATTTGGGCAATCGCTTTAATAAGTTATTTTTATCTTCTCGTGTCAACTTCATTACTATGTATCATTACATATCTTTAAATAGATTGTATTATAGTTAGAATGTGGAGTAACTTCCAGAAAAATGGTTTCCTGGGGGGTTTTCCCCCGATAAATTACTCAAGGGTACTAAATTATCCACGGGTAATACGTCACTTGGCACTGCTTTCTCTTTTCCCGAACTAAGTTCTTTTAGATAATTTTTCAGTTCGTTCTTCATATTTTCATTTGACTCCATGGATATTTTCGGAGTCTCTACAACTATGTTTGTTTCTTTCATCGTGTCAAATAATTCTTCATATTGTTTGATTGGTTTATTTACTAAATCTTTCACTTTTGGAATCGTAAGATTTGTCTTAAAAAAGGTAAACAAGTAATGAACCAATACAATGAGTATTAAGGATATTACACTTATTTGAATGATCCAAGGCAACATAATATTATATATTAGTTATAAAGTTTTAGAAGCGATAAAAACGTAATCATTTCTTCTTTGATTGAATGAGTAATGGACGTTTCGTCTGTGTGAAAATGAAACGTCTTGTTGTTTTCGATATATAATGTAAGCAAGCTGTTTTGATGTAGTTTGTATTTATCAACAGTTATTTTATTATATTCAAGGTTTATTGGGATATACATACTTTCCGCCCTTTTAACGTCTTCATTTTTAATAGCGAAATGTATACTGTCGGTTAATGCATAAGTAGTGATTGTTGGAAAATATTTCATTTTATAAATTTTATCATAAATAATTTCATAAATAAAATCGTTACTCTCAAATTGCAGCTTTTGAAACGACTTTACATAGTATGGCTGGATAGTAGGTGTATGTAAAAATTTGTTTTCTAATGGTGTAATAAGCATATTATATTATATACAGTAAACCATTTAAACCTATTGTGCAAAACAATAGTAGTATGGTAAATGTTATTATTATTGATAAAACTGGAGAACTGAAAGTATGCAAGATGAATAATGAAAACGAAATGAACGAAGAATTGTATAAGAAATGTAAGTTTAAAAAACCCGACAATTTTGAAAAGAGACATACATGGAATAGTAAGAAAGACAAATATTCTTTCAAATCAGTGTCCGTATTTGCCAGAGATACAGGTAAAGCAACTACTGAAAATAAATATGATTTCCCTCCCCCGGTCGACAATATCCTGTATTTTGGGTGTGTTGCTCTCGTAGCTTCTGACGAAAGTGGAATTGTCGATTTGTCTGTAGAAGAATGGGAGAAGTTTTATGAAGAGTTATTTGGAGGATTTGAGAATTTGGCAGACACGGCCAAAGAGGACGAGGAAGAAGAAGACGAACTTGAAAATGTACCAAGTGAATTGAAAACAAAAAGTGGGTATTTGAAGGACGACTTTGTGGTAGACGATAATCTAGTCGAGAATTGTTCTGGTACAAATAGTGGCGATGAGGGTACGTGGGACGATACATCGTGTGAGTTGGAATATGAAGAATATTCTTATAGTGACGAGGATTAGAATAAAAAATACAATATTCGTTACAATAAATACATCGTAAAATATATATTACATTTCGAATATGTATTTTACCAGAAAGGTATAATTTTCCTAGTTCTTTGAATAAATTCGCCCATATGACTCGTTTTGATCTCTCTGTTTTTACACACGGTTGTTTGTGGATCTATTTTACAATCAATGCGCTCCCGATACATTCTATCGATCGCGTGTAGATGATATGTATTTTTGTTATCAGCCGAGTATGGAAAGAACTTTCGATTCATTGGTATAAAATCTTTCACAAGCGTGTTGTTACATGGAATAGACAGGGTTTCATTACAGTGTGCAATTTGTACAAATATATCTAAAATTTCTTCCCTCTGAAAAACTGTTTTTTTTTCAATTTCACAAAAGAATATATCGGTTACTTGCTTCATTGTCATATTTCCGTCTACAGTTACACAAATTTGTGCACTGGCAGTAGTATGTAATTCGAATGTATAACTCATATTATGAATTGCGAGATGTAGGTAGTAAGATTGACTTAATAGATATATTATTATCAAATATTGTTTATGAATTAGATGATTCAATTTTAAATCTTCAAAGGTGTATTTGTAAAAAAATTGATTAAATGTATTTGATTATATTATAATTAAATTGTTGAAAATATGCGTAAAATTGAAAATCCCGCAGAATTTCGCAGTAATATTGTTATTAAATTAAATGATTTGCTGCAAGACAGTGAATCATGTAAAAATTTAGAAAAGGGTATTTATAATTACTCACTTGACCATGCAACAAAATTAAATGTGGTAAAAAAATGGGATAATATTTATTTTGTAAAAATTTACTTAGATCGAATCAGAACTGTTTACACAAATCTGAAAGCTACTACTCTACAAGATCGGATCAAATCAAAAAAAATGAAAGTCCATAAATTAGCATTTATGACACATCAAGAAATGCAACCAGATAAATGGAATGCACTAATTGAAGAAAAAAAGATTCGAGACGAAAATAAATACGAGCCTAAAATCGAAGCATCTACCGACGATTTTACTTGTTGGAAATGTAAGTCAAAGAAATGTACTTATTATCAATTGCAAACACGATCTGCAGATGAACCAATGACCACATTTGTTAGTTGTTTAGAATGCGGTAATAGATGGAAGTGTTAACTGTTAAGTGCTAAGTGCTAAGTGTTAACTGTTAAGTGCTAAGTATGTAAAAAATAAAAAGTAAAATGTAAAACAATCTTATTCTTGTTTTTTATCGATATAATCAAATAATACAAACAATTCATCAAAGTGGAGTATGTGTAGTATTTTTTTAAAATTGCCAAGAATCATCAATACACCGAATGCAAATAAGTACTCTTGTGATTTACTATCAATGCATATTTTTCCTTTATGGTGAAATATATACACTAATATCAACCCCATCATAATATTGTAACCTATATGTAACATTTCTTCTGTTAACGAAAATACAGTATCCGTTGCGTTACCAGGAGAATATGCGTAATATTTTTTGCTTATAAAATGAGACGCTAGTATGAAAACCCAAATAAATTTAACTAATACTGCAAGTGGTAATATTTTGTTTAAAAAATTATCGTCTGCGAGAATTGTTTTTAATCTCATCGTATTATTATACAATATAAAAATATTTTTATATTGTATAATTGTTTCAAAATCGGCGTTTTACATCATTCAATAGTGGAATGGTTTAAATAACTTCGAGATCTTTTAAATGCCAATATTCAGAAGTATTATTGGGCAAAGGTCTTCGAATAATAACAGGGATCTTTTTCTCTTCCAATTCTTTTAACGCGATTAAATAGCCATCGATAATTGGTGCATTCATCGTAATCATTGGTTTCGCGCCATTATTCAATTGTTTCGCTCTGACGCCTAGAATTTTTGTCTTTTCAAACTTGGTCAATATAGGGACAGTTTTATGTAAATCATCGACAATGATATTGTCTTTATTACGTTGGACCTTTGCTAAATTATAAATTTCATCATAGTTGTTGATTTGAGATTCGGGATGAAAATTCATAATATAGTTTTCACGAATTTCCGAGTCAAACTTCTGTAAATAATCGTCGTCGTCATCATCATCATCGGATTCATAATCGGAATCGTTTTTCTCAAATACAGTTGGGATTTCAATTGTAGTTTCTAGCATTTTTTCACTAGCATTCGTTTTTTTCGATGACTTATTTACTGCTTTTGCAAGAAGAGGTTTTTTCACTTTATCATTATCTACTTCTGGGTCTATGCTAAAATCACTATCATTTCCATCGTCCAAGTCATCGTCCAAGTCATCGTCCAAGTCATCGTCCAAGTCATCCTCCACTTCATCATCCTCCACTTCACCATCCTCCACTTCACCATCCTCCACTTCACCATCTAATTCATTTTTTTTTTTAGTAAATGTTGGCTTTCCTACAGAGACATCATCGTCAGACATATCGATATCGCTACCTTCATTTTCAGACAGTTCTAAATCACTCATCACTATAATAATATGATATAATTTACTTTTATATTCGCGATTCAATTTTATTAAAAATAAAATAATATAATAATATCGTATTCTATTTTTACTGATTTACTATTTTTACTATAACCTATTTTTTTTCCGTTTTCCACACAGTGTCACATTTGGCGCATAAATAAATATATAACATATTTACATCGTCGTATCGAATATATATGACTTCTCTATTTGCACCTTCTTCCTTGTTACTAGAACATTCGCTATTGGGACATTTAATTGAATTAATTCTAGGTAAGGTCGGATCCAATTTTGTATATTCATTAATAATATGATTGTATTTCTGCTCACTTCTCTTAAGTTGTGTTTTGGATACACATATATTGCTATGCGTCAGGGTGTCATCCTCATTTCCACAATTCCTACAATAATATACTAGATTATTATCGTCATCAGAAGAAATTCTGATGTAATACATGTTGTCGCATTTATTGCAAAAGTGCATTGTCTTTGAATATTATACATATAATTTTTTATTTCCTTTATCAATTTTATATATTAATTGCCTTAAAACAATTGTATGCGGTTTTCCAATTAATATGTTCATCTAAATGATATATTCCTGTTCTCACGTGCTCAATGCCATTATCTTTCATCTCTAGAATAATGGTAGTTAGATCGTCTTTGTTTTTCTTATACTGTGAAACAATATCTTCCTTAAAGAGGCTTGTATAAAATTTCATATCCTCACACACATCATCATCTAACACACTATTTATACTAAAATCAAAATTTCGATATTTGATAATCTTATTATATCGCTCACAATCCCCATGCATTTCGGTATATCCGGGTTCGTGCAATAATGGATTTGCGTCTAAAATACTCACAATTGTCAATAAGATACTTCGAATACTCTGACATCCGGTCCATTGATCACCTTTCCATGTATTTAAAATAGATAAACAAACCTTACCACCTCTATACATATTTGGGTGAAATCTTGTTTTTCCATCGGCGTTAATAAATTTCACTTTGGGAGGTCTATGTGGAAAATCATATGGAAATTCAAATTTGTAGAAATAATTTCCACCAAAGTACACTGAGTCTTTTGGACCACAGATATACGCATACCCAATCAACATATTCGTCTCATCGTGCTTATAATAAATACCTTCGTTGTCTAGTGGTGATTTCCGCAAATCACGAATGTCACTTATCAATCGTTTGACTGTTTCTTTTGTCACTGTTACACTGTTATTGGATTCACTCATTACATTATAATAGCATCATTGTTTTATATATGTTCAGCAACATATTTATTCTCTAGGCGTGAAAAGTATAATGGCGATTTTCTGTTTAGACAATTCCCTATGCAAATCATCGAAGAATTTTCCATTATGTTAATGCAGATGATTAGTATTGAAATATATCGGGATAAATATAAAAAATTGACCTAAAAATAAAATATATATATATACCATATTATGTCAACCATGAAGAAATCATTTGATTCTTATTTAAATTCACACTATTCGCAGAAGGGGGAAGGACACACGCATACACGAATTGGTGATGCTAATTTGTCATTAAAAGGTGGGGTATATACTATAAAAAATCTTTCCGAATTTCATCAAAAATATGTGAAACACGTTTTTGAAGATGGAAAATTCGAATTCTTGACAGAAAAGCAAAATATAGAGTCTGGTCCAGTGCTTGTTGACTTTGATTTTCGATATAGCACAGATATTGAAGAGAAACAACATAAAGTGGACCATATGAACGACATGGTTGATTTATATTTTCAAGAAATAGCGGGTCTTATGGATATTCCTTCATCTACGCAAATTCCTGTTTTCATTTTTGAAAAGGAGAATGTCAATATGCTAGACGAAGTAACTAAAGATGGTATTCATATGATCATTGGCATTCATATGGATCGCACTCTTCAAATAATGTTGCGACAGAAAATTCTTGCAAAACTACCAGACATTTGGGGGGAGTTACCATTGCAAAATACCTGGGAAGAAGTCCTAGACGAGGGTATTACAAATGGTACTACTAATTGGCAGTTGTATGGGTCCAGGAAACCAGGAAATCAGGCGTATTTGCTCAAGTATCATTATGACTTGGAATTAGATAGTGCCGGAGACTGGTGCTTAGAGATCAATGATGTGACAAAATTCGATTTGAAGACCAGGTTTTCTGAATTATCTGCACAGTATCGTAATCACAAGCAATTTGAAATGAGCACGTCTATAGCTGAAGAATATAGTCGGTTAAAAGATAATGCAAAGAAACGAAGTACAAATAAAACAAAAAATAGGCTGAAAATTGTCGATAAGAAACAAAGTGACATTCTCTCTGTAACAAATCGAG
>Ga0209632_10005920_pt1 | contig 10465 bp, 10 predicted proteins | sample COG_10_FD_184754 | JGI IMG/M metagenome (GOLD analysis project Ga0209632, IMG submission 184754) | Pelagic Microbial community sample from North Sea - COGITO 998_met_10 (SPAdes) (version 2) | ecosystem: Environmental > Aquatic > Marine > Neritic zone/Coastal water | place: Helgoland, sampling...
CTTTTAAAATTTCTGATTTGTAATTGATTGATAGTTTAAATTTTTTTACACCATAGTCTGTAAATTTTTCAATAATATGATCTATAACTGGTTTTTCTTTTACAGGAATTAATGGTTTTGGAAGCACGGTTGTGAATGGCTCAAGTCTACTACCTTTTCCACCTGCCATAATTACAGTTGTAATTTTATTAAGTAATTTTTTACTAGATTTAAATTTATTTTTAGATTTTATTAATGAAACAAAGTCTACAAGTTTTTTTTGCTTATTGACTACAGGAATAATAGTTAATCCTAACTTAATTAGTAAACTTTTAGCCTCAGTTTCTTTATATTTATTTTCATAAAAAAATTTAGATTTTTTGTTGTAAATATTATTTATTTTATTTGATAATTTATAATTCTTTAATAAATTTTCTCTTATATCTCCATCACTTAATGTTCCAAGTAGTTTGTCCTGATCATCAACAACAATTACTGCTTTTAACGCATTTTTTTTTATTTGTTTTAAGGCTTGTCTAATAGTTTTTTCAGGAGTTATCTTATATATTTTCATAATTTAAATTTAATAAAATTTTACAATTTTAATTTTATTTTAAATAAGCCTTGGTTGTACCGATTTTAATTCATTACTAAGAAAATTGTTCAATTATTGAACAATTTAATATAATTAATTTCTGTTTACAAGGTTAAAAAAAATGTATAAATTGTTCAATAATTGAACAACATAAGCTTAAAATTAACATTTAATAAGTAATAAATTTGAAAAACATTTTCTCATTAAAAAAAAAGGTGATCTATGTTCTTGGTGGAAGTGGATTAATTGGAAGAGAAATAGTCGACGGAGCATCTCAATTTGGAGCAAAAATAGTAATTATAGATATTGAAGATAGATTAAAATTTAAAAATAAAGATTTAAATAGTCTAAAATTTGAAAAATTAGATATTTCGAATATTAAAAATCTTAAAAAAAATTTTGATAAGATAATTACGAATAATGGAATACCAAATTCATTTATAAATTGCAGTTATCCTAAATCTAAGGATTGGAATAAAAATTCTTATAAACATGTAAAAATTGAAAGTTTTAGAAGGAATATAGATCTTCATCTTAATACCTACATATGGATTGCAAAAATTATTGCAGACAAAATGATAAAGAATAAATCTGGAAGTATCATTCAACTATCATCTATATATGGAAATTTGGGGCAAGACCCTACTTTATATGAAGATACTAAAATGAGTGAAAGTATGACTTACACAGCAATAAAAGGAGGGATCATTAATTCTGTAAAATCAATGGCAGCCTATTATGGCAAATATAATATTAGAATAAATGCTTTAAGTCCTGGAGGAGTTTTTGATAATCAAAATCCAAAATTTGTAAAAAGATATTTAAAAAAAACACCTCTTAACAGAATGGCAAAACCTAAAGATATAGCAGCAGCGGCAATTTTCCTTTCATCAGATGCCTCAACATATATAACGGGAACAAATTTTTTAGTCGATGGTGGCTGGAGCTGTATATAAAACTTAAAAATTATATTAATTATGAAAATAACAATATTTACATCTAGTCACACCAGACATAATTATTTATGTAATCAGTTATCAGAAATAGCAGATGAAATTTTTATAATTCAAGAGGTAGAAACACTTGAGGTTGGAAAAAAATTAAGTGAATACAAAAGAAAATCTAATTATCTTTTTAATCATTTTAAAAATATTTATAAAGCTGAAAAAAAGTTTTTTAAAGAATCTTTTTTAAAGTTCTCAAAGAAAACAGTTAAAATACTTACAATGAGACATGGAGATATAAATTTATTAAAAAAAAAAAATATTAAAGATTTTCTAAAAAGTGATTATTATATTATTTTTGGATGTTCTTTTATAAAAGGACCATTGGCTGACTTTTTATTAAAAAAAAAAGCTATCAATATTCACATGGGCATATCACCTTATTACAGAGGTGCCGATTGCAACTTTTGGGCTATTTATGATAAAAATCCAAGTTTAGTTGGTGCAACTATTCAATTACTATCAGAGAAATTAGATGATGGTTTAATTTTATATCATGCAACTTCAGATTTTCACAAAGATCCTTTTGTTTACACAATGGCAAGCGTAAAATCTGCAATATTATGTATAAAAAAATATATAAAATTAGGAAAAATAGAAAAACCTATTCGTATTAAAAATAAAAAGCAGAAACAAATTAGGCTTTCTAAAAGGATAGAAATCACAGACAAAATCTTAAAAAAGTATTCTAAAATTATAGTCAAAAAAAGTGATTATACAAAAATTGATTTAGTTAGACAATCGAACCTAAATTTAAAAAATTTTTACAAATAATTTATGAGCATAAATGTAGTTACATATCACTATGTAAGAGAAATAAAAAAATCTAAATATCCAAATATTAAAGGTTTAGAATTTACAGAGTTTAAAAATCAAATTAATTATTTAATTAAGAATTATGAAATTATTTCAACAGAAGATTTAATAAATAAAGATTTTAATAGTAAAAAAAAAAATTTAATATTAACATTTGATGATGGTCTTAAAGATCATTATAAATATGTTTATCCCTTTTTAAAAAAAAAAAATATATCTGGATCATTCTATCCTGCTGTAGAATCTTCATTACATAAGACAATATTATATGTTCACAAATTACAATTCATTTTTGAAAAAGTTTATGATAGAAGGTTACTTCTTTCAGAAATTTTAAAAATGATAGAATTGAAAGGTATAAAGGTAGATAATATTCTTACAATTCAAAAAAAATTATCCAAAACCAGTGATTTAAGATTTAACGATAACAACACAAATATAATAAGAAATTTACTTCAATATATTTTACCATTAGAGTTATCAAACAGTATTAAAGATCAATTGTTTAAAAAATATGTAAACACTAATAATAAGACGTTTATGAAAGATCTTTATTTATCTAAAAAAGATATTAAAGAAATGATTGAAAATGGGATGCACTTTGGATCGCATGGTAATAAACATGTATGGCTTGAATATTTAGATAAAAAACAACAATACAGCGAAATCTCAATTTCAAAAAAATTTTTAATAGACAATGGTGTTGATGGGAATTATTTATCGATATGTTATCCATTTGGATCTTACAATAAAACTACCATAGATGTATTAAAAAAATTAAATTTCAAGGTAGGCTACACAACAAGTGACACAAAAGTAAAATCACCTTATAAAAATTTATCTTTACCAAGATATGACACTAATGATTTTAAAAATTTTTATTAAAGTTAAACATTTGATTAACCTTTATAAAGATGTAAATATTTTAAAAGATAATCTAATCTATTTTTTTAATTCATCTTTCATATTGTTTACCCTAGTAAACTAACTAAAATCATTTTTTATATAATATTGCCATTGTAGCAAATGGATGCTCATAACTGCCAAATTCAATCGTATTTAAGGTTGAATAAATATTTTCAAGAGTTTTCTGATCTAATATATTATCTTCAAATACTTTTTTACTTTTCATATTTTCCAGTATTTCTTTTACAGTTCTACTTTCAGGAAAAAAACTCATGTTTTGCTTAAGATTGTAATCTTTTGCTTCTTGCATTGCTTTTTGACCATGATCATAGAAACCATAATCTTCTAAAATATAAGCCCCACCCGAATTTAAATATGGATAAAAATTTTTTATATTTTTAAACATTGTTTCTAAAGCGTGTAAAGAATCATCTATTATATAATCAAATTTTCCATTTTTTTTTAAAAATTTGTTAATTTTTTTATCATTAAGAATATCTATCTCATGATATTTAACTCTTAAGCTTTTATAAAAAAATTTATAAGGTTTTTTTATATCAATTCCATAAATTTCAGAATTGGGAAAATAATGGTGCCAGCTTGCAATAGAATGTCCATTTGCAACTCCTATCTCCAGGATTTTTAATTTTTCAAATCTTCTGTCACTAAAAACTTTTTCATATATATGTGCTGAATTTAAACCTAATTGATATTCAAAATTTTTTAGATTTGGCCTTTTAATCCATTCTAGGTAATTTTTATAAATTTTTTTTTTTGAATTTTTATAAAGAGCGTCATACGTTTTTTTTCCATCTAATGATCCCTTATCGGTTCCAAATTTTATAAAAATATCATCTAAATTATCAGGACTGTTAAGAATAAGTTGATCAAGATCAATCTTGTTTTTTTTAAGTATGATATTAACTACTTTTTTTAATACATAAATTAAACCATAGTTTTTTAAACCAATAAAAAAATTTTTAAAAAGGTATTCAAATTTCATAATAAATATTTATAATTTCATAATCTAATATCATTAAATATTAATCCTTTCACTAATTTAAATAAATCAAATAGTAAATTATATAGAGATTTGTTAGAATTTAAATTCATGAAAAAAATTTTTATTATATTTATTTTAATAACAACTAATATTATTTTTTTTAATAAAAAGATAGTAGAAATATATTTTTCTTACAAATTTTCTAATTGGGTAGAAAAAAAAATTATTTTTGATAATTTTAATATTGAATATCCAGATTTAGTATCTATTAATGGATTAAAAATAAAAAATTTAGATTCATTCTTTTACAAAAATGTTTTTGAGGCTGAAAAAGTAGATATCAAATTTGATTTAAAATCTTTATTATTTAGTGAGTTAATTATAATTAATCATTTAAAAATAGAAAAACCAAAATTTTTTCTTGAATTAATAAAAAAAAAATCAAACTCAACAAATTCAACTCAAGATACAAGAATTATTTATGAAGATAATATAGGATTAGCTAAAAAAATTAATGAAAATTTACCAGATAAAATCTGGCCAGCTAAAAAAAAAGATGTGAATTTTTTAATATTAAGAAGTTATATACCTGATGGAAGAGCTTATATAAAAATATCTTCGATAACTAAACCCTTTGAAATTTCATTATCTGACTTTAAGTTTATTGATGTTGGAAATCATAAAAAACATCAACATTATAAGGAAGTATTAAAAATAATTTTTTTTGATATGTATGCTAGTACAAAAAGTTATAATCTTAAAAAATTATTAAAAAAAATATATGATTTTTAATAATAACTTACTCTTTTGAAATTTATGCATAAAAAAAATTCAACTAAACTGTGGAAAATTATTCAGGAAGCTGGCGATTATTTGGTTGGCCAGTTGCCAAGCCATCCAAATCATCCTAAAGGAAGAAACGCCTATGCCCATGTTGCTCTATGTGTCAAAGAGAAGTTTGGCAACTCATATAAAGATATTCCTGATGAACGGTTTGATGAGATTTTGAAATATATTGAATTTCTTAAAGAAAATCCAAGTTAGTTTTTTTGAGAAATTGTTTCTAAAAGTTGATCAATATCACTCTCTTTAGTATTCCAAGCAGCAACAAGTCTTACAGCTTTACCATCAAGTTCTTCCTGGTTCATCTTATAACCCTCTGAATTTAGATGCTCGATGATAGGTTTTGGAAATTTAGCAAATACTTCATTAGCTTCAGTTGGATAAACTAATTCAATATTTTGATTTGAGTTTAATCCTTCGCTTAATTTTTTTCCCATCTTATTTGCATGTTTAGCATTTCTTAACCAAACATCATTAGATATATAAGCCTCTAGTTGAGCTGAAACAAAACGCATTTTTGAAAGTAGATGCCCTGATCTTTTCATTAAGAAGGGAAGATTACCTACTAACTCTGGTTTAAAAAATATAATGGCCTCTGCAGCAATACATCCATTTTTTGTAGCACCAAAAGATAAAACATCTATTCCAGACTTCCATGTCATTTCAGCAGGAGTTGCATCAAGTGACACTAAAGCGTTAGTAAACCTTGCCCCATCCATATGCATTTTTAGATTATGTTTATGGGCAGTTTCAGATATTGCTACAATTTCATCTAACTGATAAACTTCACCTGTTTCACATAATTGAGTAATACTCACTACCGAGGGTTGTGTGTGGTGTACGATACCAACTCCCCCAATATTAACTAATAATTCTTGTGGTGTAAATTTTCCATTAATTCCATTTAAAGGTACAAGTTTTGCCCCACCTGTATAAAATTCAGGGGCCCCACATTCATCTGTATTGATATGAGATAACTTATGACAATAAATACTTCCAAAAACTGGCGTCATTGTTGATAGAGCAAGAGCGTTAGCGGCTGTACCTGATGCAATTGGATAAACAATTACATCTTTTTCAAAAATTTCTGAAAACTTATTTTGTAGATTCGTTGACCACTCGTCATTACCATACGGAGTGCTGTCTCCTTCATTAGCTTTTATAATTGCATCTAAAACCTCAGGACATGCACCCGCTACATTGTCAGAGGCAAATTTAACACGCTCTCTTTTTGTTTTAATTTTAGATGACATAAGTATTATTGTTTTGGAAAATAATTTTTTAACTCCCCTTCTCTATAAACATCTGCTGTACAGCAATGTAATCCTCCACCGAATGCATAAGCATCCCTCATTTCAACTGGAATAACTTCCATCCCTAATTTATCTAGCTGTTCAGCCTGGTAAACTTCACTCTTTTCAACACATACAGTTTTTGGATCTAGTACTAGAACATTCATGGATAACCAAGTAGATGAATAACATAGTGGTGGTGGTTCATTATGTGCAGGTTGTGCGCTATCAATAATTTCCCATCCATTATTTTCAAAAAGTTTTCTTTGCTCCTTTGGAAGTTTTCTTTGTGGATTATTAATTATCAAGCCTTCTTTGATAGGTGTAAATGTTGCATCAATATGAATTGGGTATGGGTCACCAGGAAAGTTAACTGCATGAATCCTATGATCTTTGTAGTGTCTTTTAAGCCAATCAATCCCTTTAAGATTTGTTGTAAAACCATGCTGAACTACTAAATCTTTACCAAATCTTAAAACATCTGCAGCATCAAATAAAAACTCCTCTTCAGTAGTTACAAAAAACTTATCCTCAGTCCATTTTAATCTTTTTTGAATTCCTATTTTATCAGATAAATAATCTTTTCTATAGTCCGCATCAGTCAATCTTGGTTTAGGAGCAGCTTCGTGCCTCATATTAGGATCTTCGTCATAATATTTTTTCAACAATGGTCTGTAACAAAGGTACTCGAACCATCGACATCTATAGCTCATCGTTGCTTCTAAAATTTCACTTCCAACTGTCAACAAGACATCTCTGGGTGGCATACATCCAAACATTGTATCTGCCTCCCAATCTGGTGTTGAGGTTTTTTTACTAAAATCTATTGGGTCAGGTCTATCAACTTTAATTCCTCTTTTGATCAACATATTAGAAAAGTCATCTAGTAACTGATTTGCTTTATCAACTGTATCTTTTGTTCTTGGTCCAAACTGACCACGCATGTCAGAATCTTCTGGAACCTTAGCATCTAGTGCTGGTTCTGGTGCTGGAATACAAGTGCCATCAGCCTTACCCACAATTACATGTTTTAAAGGGTCCCACTCATTCCAGCTATTAACTATAGTTTTTTTTTCACTCATAATTTATGATTTAATAATATTGTGTTCTGGACCAAAAGGAAACTTAGTAATATTTTCTGCACTATTTTTTCCTATAACCAGGATATCATGCTCTCTATATCCTCCTGCTCCTGGTTTTCCTTCAGGTATCATAATCATAGGCTCCATCGAAACTACCATATTTTCTTCTAATACTTTGTCGTTATCTTCACGTAATTCAAGACCTGCTTCTCTTCCATAGAAATGAGATAGAACACCAAATGAATGACCATAACCAAATGTTCGGTAATGAAGATAGCCAAGTTCAGCAAATAATTCATTTAACTCATGACAAATATCTGAACATTTTACACCAGGTTTAATTAATTCTAGGCCTCTTTTATGAACTTTGATATTTGCTTCCCATGCTTTTAAAGAGACATCATCAATTTCATCAACAAAAAGAGTTCTTTCTAGAGCTGTATAATATCCAGAGATCATAGGAAAAGTATTTAAGGATAAAATGTCACCAGATTTTAGTTGTCTATTAGTTTTTGGGTTATGTGCGCCATCTGTATTCAAGCCTGATTGAAACCAAACCCAAGTGTCCATATATTCAGCATTAGGGTAAATTTTTGCAATTTCACGTTCCATTTTATCTCTACCAGCTATTGCAATTTCAAGTTCACTTTCTCCAACCTTAATATGCTTTTTTATTTCTTCTCCTCCAAGATCGGCTATCCTTGCTCCATTTTTAATAATTTTTATTTCTTCAGTAGATTTAATCATTCTGAGCTGCATCAAATCTTTTGAAACATCACTAAAAACTGAAAATGTAAAAATAGAAGTTAGTTTTTCTTTTAAATCTAAAGTTACATGATCATTTTCAATACCAATATTTTTTGGTGGTTCATCTCTTCCTATAATTGAAACTATTGCTTTTAAAAAATTATCTCTTTTCCAGTCAGTAAAGATTACATTATCACAATGAGATCTTCTCCATGGTTGACTAGCATCAATGTTTGCTGAAATTGTTGAAATTTTATTAGGTGTCACAATACAACCATAAGGTCTTCCAAAAGAACAATAAATAAAACCTGTGTAGTAAGCAATATTGTGTATTGAGGTTAAAATAATCATATCAAGATTATTTTTACTCATTAGAGTTCTTAGATTATTTAATCTTGATTTGTATTCTTGACTTGTAAAAGGAAGTTTTGCTTTTTCACCATTTTTTAGTGTAAAAAAATCTGGTCTTTCCATTTTTTAATTTAAAGCAATAAATCTTCTATTAGTTTTAATCGTAAGACTATAATAAATAATAGACATAAAAAGAAAAAAGCCACCTATTATTGTATTTGTAGATGGTATTTCATTAATTCCTAAAATTGGAACCCACACCCAAAAAATACCTCCTATTACCTCTGTTAATGAAAGCAAAGTAAGTTCTGCAGCCGGTATAGCTTTTGACCCAATAGAATATAGGATTAATCCCACACAAACCAATGTTCCATGTATAGAAAACAAAGCACTATTATAACTTGTAGAAAAAAAAACCATATCTTTAGTTAAGATAATTGTTGCTGAAACTGTAAAACAAAAAAAACCTGCAAAAGCAACAGTAGTAAATTTTGGTGTTTCTTTTCTCCACCTTAATGTTACTGAAAAAACAGAAAACCCAATTGAAGAAACCATTCCAAATATAAGACCTAATAAAGAACTTTTTTGTGTGTTGCCTAGAGCAATAATTATAATTCCAATAGTTGCAATTATAATTGCTATCCAAACATTAATTGATATTTTTTCTTTTAAAAATAAAAAACCTAATAATGCAGTAAAAAAAGGCATTGCTGCTAGGCAAAGTAAAGTAATAGCTGCGCTTGTATTGGTGATTGAATATATAAATGTTATCATGGCAATTCCAAGTCCTGTTCCACCAACAATACCAGACCAACCTATTCTAAGATAATTTTTATAAAAATTTTTTCCTTCCTCAAAAAAAAGGTAAAGATTTAGAATTAAAAAAATTGTTAATCCTCTTGCAAAAATATACTGCCAAGGAACTAGGTTTGGATCATTCATGTGTCTAACTACCAGGGGTCCAAAAGACCAAATTAAACCTGCCAACAAAACAACAGGAATAGCTATTTTTTCATTTTTTAATTCGATCATTAATTGATACTTAATGGTAATTTTTTTGTACTACAATAAAATAGCTCTATTTAAAAATATTAATATTTGATCCAACTGGAGAAAAACAATCAATTAAATCTCCTTTTTTAAATTTAGATTTCCCATCTCTAAATAGACCCCATACATTTGATTTAACAAATGATTTGATTCTGAAGGATTCTTGACCTTTCAAAACATGTAATTCTAATTTTCCATCATTAGTTGAAATTAATCTTGCTTTTAAAAATCTAATAATCTTTTTACTTTTGGTATAATTATTTTTTAATTTAGCCTTAAATGGTTTTTCAGGCTTAACATCTAAAATATTAAGAAGATAAGGGTAAACAAAGAATCTAAAACAAGCAGATGAGGAAATGGGATTGCCAGGTAACCCAAAAATAGCTTTTTCATATTTTTTAAACTTAGCAAATAATACTGGTTTACCAGGTCTAATCGAAACACCTTTAAAAAAATTAGATAAACTAAAATTTTTGATTATGTGTGGAACAAAATCATGTTTACCAGCAGATACAGCACCTGATGTGATGATAATATCTATTTTAGATTTTAAACTTTTTTCTATTTTTTTTTGAAAAAGTTTTTCATCCTTATCTCTTAAAACTCCACCATCTATAAAGTTAAATAAAAAATTATTAGATAAAGACTTAATATAATAACTATTAGAGTTTCTAACTTTCCAATTAGCAATATTTTTATTATTAGAAATTTCATTTCCTGTTGAAAAAAATAAAATATTGGGCATCTTTTTAACTTTAATATTTGCTATGCCTAATGTTTTAAAAGCTAATACATGA
>Ga0209632_10005926_pt1 | contig 10460 bp, 6 predicted proteins | sample COG_10_FD_184754 | JGI IMG/M metagenome (GOLD analysis project Ga0209632, IMG submission 184754) | Pelagic Microbial community sample from North Sea - COGITO 998_met_10 (SPAdes) (version 2) | ecosystem: Environmental > Aquatic > Marine > Neritic zone/Coastal water | place: Helgoland, sampling...
GAATTAATGAAGAAGCAGAAAAAGCAGCAGCAGATGTAAACGAAGCTGGAACAGACCCAGTAGTAGGAGGAAAAAGAAAGACAAAAAAGAATAAAAAGAAGATGACAAAATCAAAGAAACATTTTAAGAAACAATCCCGAAAGATATTAAAGAAATTATCAAAGAAGAAGAAGAAGGGAAAGAAGCATTAAATTATAATAAAAAAGATATATTTATTTATTATAATTTACGAAAGAATAGTGGTGTCATTATAATTATGACGCATTTTAAGATAGCAGCGAAGACAAGCGAGGACATCAATCATAGAATTATGTAAGCCTTCGACAGTAGCACCATCAAATAGTTTGGCATATAATTCATTAAGACGAGGCCATTTTTTGGAGGGAGCATATTTGGGATTTTTAGATTCAACAAGAATATTGCAAAGGTCAGTGCCTTTTTTCATAGTGCAATATCTATCAATCCCGTGAACCTTCTCATACATTTCATTGAATGTCATAAAACAATGAGGTGCAGATTTAAGAATAGCGGGTCTATTACGTTCAAGTTCAACGTGAATCATTTTTTCGTCAAAATCCAAATTATGAGCGACAATGCCTTGGCAAAACATGTAGGCTTCATAGAATTTTTCAAGAACTTCAACAATGGGTTTACCATTATTGCATAACTCTCTGGTGATTCCAGTAAGTTCATAAATTTTTGCAGGAATTTCAACAGAATCGTCGATATTAATGTAGGAATCGTATTGTTTAATGATTTTTTTCTGGGCTAAATCATAGATGGCATAGCTTAATTGTAAAATATGAGGATATTCATGAATAGGAACAGGGTTAAGTTTCTTACCTTTGGGTAAGAGACCTGTGGTTTCTACATCAAATATTAAAAACCGAGTTTTAATAATTGGAGGAGAGACGCAAAAAGATAAATCAGTCATTGTGGACATATTGGTAAATATAATTATATAAATATACTTATCAATAAATAGAATCAATTTTATGCAATTTTATATCATATAATTCATTACAAAGATTTCTAATTTTTTGGTGTAAATTGAATAAATTATCGGTATGTTCTCTATCAACGAAATTTAACAAGGAAAAATTAGCCAAGAATTCAGTTTGTAGTATTTTATGAATGTCCATCCCAATTAAAGATTTTAGATATGTATCATGTAAATAGATATGGATATTTTCTTTCAAGAAATCATTCCAACCAAATACATAATCTGACCATTCAGACGATTCAATGGGTGGAGGAGTGCTGGTAATAGTATATTTATGTTGGTTAGATTGAATGAAACCAGTAACAGAATCTTCATTGTTCTCAACACGATAATTATAATATTTAACAGGAACTTGTATAAAAATGTAATTATTAGCTTTTCGCCTTAAATGTTCTCCAAATAAGACGTCGCAACATTTATCGTCAATAACATTAGGGTATTTATTAACAATATCCATGAAATTGTGAATAATATCAATATTAACACAATAACACCAATATTCGTGTCTATGTTCTCGATGAGTTTTATTAAAAGTGCTTTCATATAAACCTGCTAAATGAAGTTCATTATTATTGGTCAATTGATTTTGGGCATTAATTAAATATTGAGCGAAATGAAGACTTCTATTAGGTTCGTAGGTATCATCGTCATCACTAAACATAACCCATTTATGTGCAGACCCAATTTCGTTAGAAAGTAATTGAAAATGTTTCATTTGAGAATGTTTTTCGGGGCGAACACAAACATTTAGGAAGCCACAATTAAAGATTACAGTGTGATTTTTGAATTCATTTTTGCATAGGTTCTCGATATCATTATTTTCAAACGATATCGATAAATAAATAGGTATAGGCATAGTTTGAGAAATGAGTGATTTAAGACATTCAATTAAATAAACAATTCTATGAGGTTTTGACATGTGCGATGCGATAAAAATACAGAAATCTTTAGGAGTTATTTCCATTTTAGCGTTTACAATAATAATATATATATTTTGATAAAATTGGACGAAAACAAAATAATAGTGTTGTTTTTATAAAAATATAAAAAGTGTTTATATATTATATTATAATTTGTTAATGAGTGCTACTACAGAAATACCTACTAATGACAAAGATGATAAATTATTATATTTAATAACCTTTCGCAAAAGTTTAAACGATATATATGTTAAATATGTGTTTTTAAATAATAACTTTATATTTGCAGATGATAACCAATCCATAAAATTTACTGAAGGTTATAAATTAGATACAAATGAACAAATTAATGGTGATTTCAAAGATAAGATTGATATCGAGGAACAAACTGCAGATAGTTATATTTTATTATTTACAAAAGATGGCGAAATTTCACATAAATCAGATTCGGTAATAATAACGAATGAATTAATAACAGGTAATTTTGAAAAAGTAAAATTGGAAGATTTTATAAGTCATGATGCTATAACGGATATAGTAAAAGCGTTTGAAAAACAAACACAAATTCAAGAAAATATGAATAAAATAAATGGATTTATAAGAGAATATAATACCACCATAAGTGGTAATGAAATACATTTTGATGCTATAACTAAAAACGATAATGATATTGTTAATACAAACTTTAATGGAATATTATCAGCATATAATAAAATATTTAATGATTTATTAAATATAACTTATTTTAGAAAATTTGTATCTGTCAATTTAAAAAATATAAATAAGGATATTGTGCAACAAACTGCAGATATAAATAAATTATACGATACTTATTCTAAAAATATAAAAAATATATTAGGTAATATCGAAATAGATTTATCAAATTATAAGAATAAAGGAGGAATAAACGAACAAGTACATAAAAATTTATCAGAAGTAAATAGAAAACCAATTCCTTTTATTAAAAATTTAACAGAGAAACCAGTTAGCACAAAAGCTTTTACAGAATATTTATCCGAATATAAAAATAAAAATTTCCAAAAAAACGATAAATGGGCGCCAGAAACAATAAATTTTATATTAAATATAATTGATAAATCATTACAAGAATTAAGCGATGATAAAATATCTAATTTATTAAAAGATTTACATACCCAAGAGAATAAACAGAATATTAATACTCTTATTCGCAATAGTATGAAAAATAATGTTTTAACATTTTTAAAATTACGTAATGACCAAAAAAACTTAAATACTTATAATCGTCGTTTTGATATTCAAATAAATAAATCAAATAATCATAAAAATTTAATATTAAAATATAATGATGATAATAAAGAATATTATATTGAAAACGAAGAAGAAGTATTAGTTCCTAATAAAACTGAATTTCCAAATGCAGTTGGTAATAATATTAACATAACAGATTATAAGAGAAAATATATATTTGGAGAATTTACCAGAATTTTTACTCCCGAATTAAGTAATGAAAAAATTGCAAAAGAAATGACAATAATTACAGATATGCTAAAATCGGAATCTCCAAAACCAGTATTTATTATGGGTTATGGTGCAAGTGGAGCTGGTAAAACAAGCACATTAATCTATTTTAATAAAGAAAAGAAAGATGGTATATTAATTGAATTATGTAATGAATTGGGTGAAAGTAATGATTATGAAGAAATTAATTTAGATTTTTATGAATTTTATAATTCCGATTGCACAAAAAAAGTAGGCACAGATACAAATGTGTGTTCGCCAAATGATAATGATGAAGGCACAGGTAAAACATTTATAGAGAACCCAGTTTCAAATTGTAAGAAAACTATAAATTTTAAATATATTAATAAGAATGAATCATTCGAAAATGAAGCAACATATGGAAGAGATAATTATGGATTTTTATTAGCAAACGAATATAATCATAAAAATCATCATGAATTTCGAGTTGGTAAAGTAGGCGATGGTAATGGCAACTTTCCTCAATGGAGTAAAATCGGAGATGTTATTAGATATTTAATTGATACTGACCGTCATGTAAAAGCAACTACAAATAATCCGAATAGTTCTCGTAGTCATTCATTAATATTTGTTAATTTAAAGAAGGGCGACAAAAATGCATATTTGATAGTAGGAGATTTCGCTGGTGTAGAAAATGAATTTAATTGTGATAATCCTACAGTTCTCACCGCATTTCAAGATATTAAAGATGATAGAACGAATAAAAGATTCTATGAAAATGAAAAAGACGGACAAATATTAGACCCCATTGGAAGTGAAAAAAGTTGCAATGAACCTCAACAAATGCAAAGAGGAGGTGCTGAACCAGAAGATAACACCGAAAATGAAGTCGGAGAGTTATTTGATTTCGAACACCCTAATTATAATAAAATCAAATCACAAACTGGTCATGACCTGAATGGAAACGATAATCATATTCGACTAATAAGAAGAATGGTTAATATTAAAAAATTTAAGGAAAATGAACCTACCAAAATTACAGATGAATATATATTAGCACCTACAGATATAGTTAAAATAGATAATTATAATGCAAAATATGGTGAATATAAAAAATCATATACTATTTTAAAATCATTAATTTTAAACGAACAAGTGCCTGAAACAACTGTTTTATTTAAACGAATAAAATCAAATACAATAGTGAATGAATATAATGCTTTTTTTGATAAGTATTTAAATCATTCTAATCAATATCCAGGACTTTTTAGACAAACTGGTGAAAATGTAAGTTCTAAATTAAAAGCAGGAGCACTTGATAATAATAGCACTCGTTATATAGATACTGCAGCGATAACGAGGACATTTACTGGCATTAAAAACCATATGAAGAAGTTTAACAAAAATTATCCCGAACTCGAAAAACACAATTTTTTTGATAAATTATTAACGACAGAAAAATTAGACAATATAAAAGGTAAAAAATTTTCGCTTGACCCAGGATATGAAGATTATGGAATAAAGTTATTAGAAGAATACTTAATTAACCCTACTAAACAAAGCGACGAATTTAAAGAATATTTTGCAGAAAGCACATTGAAGGTTGATTTTAAAGAACAATTTAAATCAACTGAAAATTTACAAAACATAATAGAAGAAATATATGGAAATACCTATAAAATAAAGGAAAATGAATTATATACAGCATTTAGTAGTGGAACACCTTTCAATAATAACCAAATAATTGATATAGGTAAGATAGTATTTGACCCAAAATTTTTTGAATTTATTCGAGATGAAGATTATAAGAGAACAGACCAATTAATGTTAATGCAACAAGTATGCACTCATCGCAGAACAGAAGGATATTTTATAAATGATTCGTTGAAAAATGCTCGTGATGTAATTCGTATGGCATTAAAAATAAAAAATAAAGATGCATTAGAAGTAGTGCCAAATTATATAGATTTCTGTTTTGATAAATATTGTCCAACTCATGAAAATTGTTTTTCATTAGACAATGAGTCGAAAAATATAGATTACGAAAAGAGTGTAATATTTAATAAAATATTTGAATATTTGGATGATAAAGATTATTTAACAATAACGGAAAAAGATATTCCTGAAGGCGAAACCTTTCCAGATAAAAAAACACAAGCTGGAAAAAATAAACTTAAAGAATTGCAACAACAGAAAATGTATGGAGATTTATTAATATGTGTATTTTGTGTATTTAATATATCATTTGGAGCGAATAATCCACCTCCAGTTCCTTATGTGGATATAAATGAATTAAAAAGAGTTGTTTATGCAAATCCATTTAATGATAAAGCAAGTTTCGTAAAGGAAGGCAGTTCCTTAATAGAAGCAATTGATAATGGATTTATTGATATGATTACAAATGAAAATGGAGATGAAATACCGCATAATAAATTAGAAGAATTAAAACAATCAAAATTACAAAAACCAGATAAAAGATTAAAGAGTCAACCAAAAGCAAAAGATGATATGACAACATACGATATGTTTAAATTCTTGTTAGAACATTTTAAGAACGCTACTAAAAGTGCTGAAAGTGTTTCTGGTGGCTCACTCGATGATGAAAATAAAAAAATTGTAAGATATATAAATTTATTAAATCTGGATATAACCCGATTAGAATTAGTAATATCTTTTGCAGAATCGGATGAGAAAGATATTAAAAAAAATACAAAATGGCAAACATTTAAATCTCAATTTTCTAATTTTTTTAAAAATGATGTAAATCAAGACATCAAAAAAATGGATAACTATCAAACTATGAAACAACAAATTATAAAAACTTATGGACTTTTAGCCGGTGAAACCCTTTTTACTACTATAATGAATTCATTTTCACAAAAATATTCTAGTACCAAATTTCCAACCATAACAATTTTTCAGAATAGACGCGATAACGATACTACTAAAGGATTTAATGGAGATTTTAATGGAGATATTAATGGAGATAGAAGCACTTTTCAGAAAGAACTTAATACTATTAAAATAGAAAAAGAAAATTTAATAAACGCCAAAGAATCATTAGAACGACATAGTGCCATCGCAAAAGATATAGTAAATCAAGGAATGCAAAATGAAGCAGAAGCAGCAGCAAAAAAAGCAGCAGCAAAACAATATACACCAGCACCAGCACCAGCACCAGCACCAGCACCAGCACCAGCACCAACTCCACATGTGGTTGATAAAACTACTTTGGAAAGTAATTGGGGATTTATAGATGGTGATAAGGAAACATATACAAATTATATAAAAGACTTTATTGACCAAATTGATAACATTAATGCTATATCTGCAGTAGGAACCATAGAATTTATGGATAAATTATCAAAATTAGATATGGTAGCAACAATTTGTAATGATGAAGATGAAACATTAATACCAAATTTTGAAAAAAATGATATAGTTTTAAGACCCTTATATGAGAAACCATCTGGTGGTGATTCAAAACGTAATACCAAACGAAAAAGAATTCCAAATAATAGAACACGAAAAAATCGAGTGTAAACAAACCATTATTTAGAAACAATGATTAAGTAGATATAGACAAAAAAATATATTTATTATGTATAATAAACCTAATAAATAATAATGAATAGTAAGATTTTATCAGATTTACAAGAAAAATTAAATGATGCAGTTATGTTAGAAAAAATAAGAAAATACAAAATAGCCCCTCGCAAAAATGAACGAACAAATCAAAATTTTGAAAATGATTTACTTAATAAAATAAATAAGATTCAACTTGTGATTGAAGCAAAGCGAAAAGAAGAGGCAAGAATAGCAGCAGAAAAAGCTGCAGAAGAAGCCAGAATAGCTGAAGAAGCAGCAAGAAAAGCTGCAAAAGAAGCAGAAGAAGAAGCAGCAAGAAAAGCTGCAGAAGAAGAAGCAGCAAGAAAAGCTGCAGAAGCAAGAAAAGCTGAAGAAGAAGCAGCAAGAAAAGCTGCAGAAGAAAGAATAGCAGCAGACAAATTAGCAAAACAATTAGAAGCTGAACGAAGAGAGCGTGAAATAAAGAATATATCTACAGCTGTATCGAGTGCTATTGCAATTAGTAAATACAATGAAGATGAAAGAAAAAGAAAAGAAACAGCCGAAAAAGAAAGGTTAGCAGCTGAAGAAGCAGCTGAAAAAGCAAGATTAGAAGCTGAAAAAGCAGAAGCAGATGAAAAAGCAAGAAAAAAACAAGCAGAAACAGCCGAAAAAGAAAGGTTAGCAACTGAAGAAGCAGCTGAAAAAGCAAGAAAAAAACAAGCAGAAGAAGAAGCTGAAAGAAAAAGAATTGAAGATATTGAAAAGTATAAGAAAGGTTTAGCTACAGCATTATCTGCAGGAATTTCAATCAGTAAACGAGAATATGATTTAGAAGTAGAACATTTAAAAAGAGAAGCGGAAAAAAAGAGATTAGCAGAAGAAGCAGAAAAAGCAGAAACAAAAGAGAGAAAAGAAGTAGTAAGAAAACAATTAGAAAAAATACAAGAAGAAGAAAGATTAGAAAAAGAAAAAGCAGAAGCAGATGAAAAAGCAAGAAAAGAACAAGAAGCTAAAGACGCTGAAAGAAAAAGAATAGAAGAAATTGAAAAGTATAAGGAAGGTTTAGCTACAGCATTATCTGCGGGAATTGCAATAAGTAAACGAAAATATGATTTAGAAGTAGAACGTTTAAAAAAAGAAGCAGAAGATAAGAGATTAGCAGAAGAAACAGAAGCAAAGAGATTAGCAGCAGAAAAAGCAGAAGCAGAAGTAGAGAGATTAGCAAAAGAAGAAGCAGAAGAAAGAAAAAGAAAGGAAGAGGAAGCAGCTGCAGAAGCAGAGAGATTAGCAAAAGAAGAAGCAGAAGAAAGAAAAAGAAAAGAAGATGAAGAAGCAGAAGCAAAGAGATTAGCAGAGAAAGCAGCAGAAGAAGAAAGAAAAAGAAAAGAAGATGAGATAAATAGACAAAAAGAACTACAGAAAAATATAGCAACATCAATAGGTATAGCATTGGCAATACAACAAAAAAATAAAAATGTAGAACCTGAACCCGTTCCAGAACCAAAACCAGTTCCAGAACCGAAGCCAGAACCTGAAGACATAGACATAGATGCGATTGCAGCAGCAATATCAGGATTATTGTTAGCATTATATAAGCAATCAACGAACGAAAAATCAGACATGGAAGAGGAAGTGTATGGTGATATAGTAGAGGAAGAAGAAAAGGTAATAGATGACCATTTGCATAAGTTATGTAAAAATACATTTTACGAAACGTTTAATCAGCCAAGTAGAATTGAAGGGATGCCATATAAGACACCTATATATGTATCACATGATGATGAATATTGTTATGGAACATTAATATCAAAAGAAATAGTAGAAGATAAATATATAGATAGATCAGTAGAACAATTAAAATGTCCTTTTAATAAACCATATACAGTAGGTTCAAATAAAGAAGAATATAAAATAGACGGAGAGGAATGTTCAATAACAAAAGCAAAAAAGGAAAAAGAGAAACCAATAGTAAAACCAAAAGAAACAGATGAAGAAGATACACGAGAAAGTAGAGAAATAATAACGAAACAAAATAAGGGCAAAAAATCAAAACAAACCAAAGAACAAGATATATTAAAATCGGTAGGAATAGCAGTGGCAATGGCAACAGACCCAAATAAGAGAATAACCAGGTCAATGACAAAAAAGGTGGACACGAGTCAATATAAATCAAAAAAGAATAAAGTATCAATACAAAATACACCCGAAAAAGCAATTGCAACAGGAGTTTCAGCGGCATTAGCAAAATCAATAACTGTAGTATAAATTTTATTTATGTGTAAAAAAATTACATAAATAAAAAATGATAAATATAATAAAATGACGAAATATGTTCTCGCAAATGTAGAAATACCAATACAAATATTAGAAGATGGCACAATAGAATCAATGGAATCATATGCAAAAATTCATATAATTCGTGAAATAGGTTCTCCAGAAGAGATAACATCGAATCCAGCACCAGTGCAAGAGCAAATTGAAAAATTATTTAATGAAAAAGAATCAAATAATTCGGTAAAAGAGGTAGAAAAAATAGAAGAACCCGAAATGATGGTTTTAAGGGAAGAAATTAATACAGGTTCTCGAAGTCCTTTAAAGAATACCAGTTTCAAAAACAAAAAGGTTTATAAACATAATGTATCAGTAAAGGTTCGTAGATAGTTTAGTTCAAGTAGGGGCGTTGATTTTTTTCAACAACCAAAGGTTCGGGTAAATAAACTTTCTGATTTTCAAATAAATTCAAACTGCGTGGAGATTTGAAATTGGGGTCAACAGGTTTCTGTGGTTGAACAAGATTAGTAGAACCAATGCCAAACAATTGGGATTCAACATCACAGTAATTAGAACAAAGCTCACTACGTGCGGTTTGCGCGGGCAATAACCCTTGACCAGGGTGATGATTAGTGTGAGCATGACCAGTAGCAGAATGTGTATAACTGCGATAATCACCAATAGATACATTCATTCTTTGTTCAGCTGCGTAATTTCCAGGAGTGTTTTTATTAGAAGTAGATGCCATAATAATGTATAGATATACAATAGTTCTATAAATTATTTATATAAATGTTAATTTATGAAATTTGTCTTAACAAACTTTTGTAGCATTCGCAATCTTCTGTAAATCCTTCTGGATTGACTAAATATTGTGAAACACATGAGTGAAATTTTTCTAAATAATCATAAGAAAAACATACTGCCAATCCTATATTTGCATCAGTTGATATCATTTTTGCAGCAGCAATTGTGTAAATATTTTCAAAAAATACATTACTTTTTGTTTTGTCATAAATATAATCCATTGCATTACTCGCTGCCTTTTCATCGAATTCAACTTCATCTCTGGTTTCAGCATCAAATTCTTCTCCTAAATGTTCTGTTAATTCATTGACTTTATTTGCATATTCATTCTCATTCATGGTAAATAGTTCTCGCAAACAATTACGATATTCATAGTTATTTGTGTATTTAACTTCTTTTTTATATTGATACGGCGGGTTCTCCATATT
>Ga0209632_10005929_pt1 | contig 10454 bp, 7 predicted proteins | sample COG_10_FD_184754 | JGI IMG/M metagenome (GOLD analysis project Ga0209632, IMG submission 184754) | Pelagic Microbial community sample from North Sea - COGITO 998_met_10 (SPAdes) (version 2) | ecosystem: Environmental > Aquatic > Marine > Neritic zone/Coastal water | place: Helgoland, sampling...
AGACTCCCGATGCGGTTCTGGTGGCAAACCGAGAAGATGCCCAAGGCGTCAAGAAAATTGTCGATCAACTGGAGGCTCTAGGGCGCAGTGAGCGCCTTGCGCATCGCCGCGAGAGGCGCCCTTGGGGCAGTTTCGAATCCCTTGCAAGCGGGATCGGGTTTCAGGTGAAGCGAATCCTCGTTAATCCACGTTCTTCGCTTTCACTGCAGTCGCATCAGCAGCGTGCAGAACACTGGGTCATGCTCAGTGGCGTTGGTCGGGTTGAATGCGACAATAATGTGATCGACCTGCAGCCAAACGAGTCGACGTTCATTCCAAAGGGCAGTAAACATCGGCTCAGTAATCTGGGAGACACCCCTATCGAGCTAATCGAGGTGCAGGTCGGCGACTACTTAGGCGAAGATGACATTGAGCGTTTCGAAGATAATTATGGGCGGTTGCCACGCTAGCGACAGTAAGGCAGCCGAAGCGCAAAACTACTATGAGCCGCAAAGGCTTTCATTGGAACGAGGAGTTAACAGTGGGGCTCATTAATAAATGTTTGTTTCCTGCGGCGGGTTACGGCACACGATTTTTGCCAGCGACCAAGGCGATGCCAAAAGAGATGCTGCCACTAGTGACCAAGCCTCTTATTCAGTACGGAGTAGAGGAGGCGCTAGCCGCTGGCATCACAGGCATGGCGATTGTGACGGGGCGAGGTAAGCGCGCGATCGAAGATCATTTCGACATCAGTTTTGAGTTAGAGCATCAGATAGCAGGTTCCGACAAAGAAAGCTTGCTCGATGGGACGCGTGAACTGATCAACCGCTGCACCTTCTCCTACACCCGCCAAAACGAGATGCTCGGTTTGGGTCATGCGATTCTTGTCGGTGAAACATTGATCGGCAATGAGCCTTTTGCCGTGCTGTTAGCCGATGACTACTGTCTGACAGAAGGCGACTCGGTGCTCGCCCAGATGACTGCTCTCTACGCACAACATCGCTGCTGCATCGTTGCTATTGAGGAAGTGCCGCTTGATCAGGTGTCTCGTTACGGTGTGATCGCAGGCGTAGAGGAAAAACCAGGATTGTATCGAGTGACCGACATGGTAGAGAAGCCCGAGCCGGCGGCGGCGCCGAGCAATCTTGCCATCATCGGCCGCTACCTTTTAACACCAGATATATTTGAGGTGCTGCGCAGTACAGCGCCTGGCCGAAATGGCGAAGTTCAGCTGACCGATGCGCTGCAAACTCTCGCAGCGCGAGGCGAAGTGCTGGCCTGCCGCTTCGACGGCAAACGCTTCGACTGCGGCAGTGTCGATGGTTATATCGAGGCGACGAATGCGCTGTATCAGCGCTCAAAAAATCAATAGCGTTGGCCTGCTTATCAAACGAGCGCCGAGAACTCATCAGGCTGCGAACAATCAGCGCGCAACCACAAACAAGAGCGACGAATAAATGACTCAACAACTGGATTGCTTCAAGGCGTATGACATACGTGGACGCGTGCCCGAACAGTTAAATGCTGACGTTGCCTACCGTATTGGCCGCGCGTTCGCCGCGCACCTGCAGCCTTCTCGTGTCGTTGTTGGTTTCGATATTCGACTTACAAGCCAAGAGCTATGTGCGGCGCTGAGTCGCGGGCTGACCGAGGGCGGTGCCGATGTCACCAATATCGGTCAATGCGGCACCGAAGAAATTTATTTTGCGACGAGTCACTTAGGCTGCGACGGCGGCATTATGGTGACCGCAAGTCATAACCCCGCCGACTACAATGGGATGAAATTCGTACGCGAAGGCTCGCTTCCCGTCAGCGCTGACACTGGCCTACTCGCGATAAAACGCCTTGCCGAGTTAAACGAATTTGCCGCACCGGCGACTCGAGGCTCCATCGATTTTGCCGACCTGCGCGGCGCCTATCTTGCAAAACTGCTGAGTTTTGTCGACGTCGAAAAACTACAGCCATTAAAAACTGTGTGCAATGCAGGCAACGGAGGCGCAGGCGCAACGGTGGATTTGCTCGAATCGCTGCTGCCTTTCGAATTGATTCGCGTTCATCATGAACCGGATGGAAATTTCCCCAACGGTGTGCCCAACCCGATGCTCGAAGAGAATCGTGCGCCAACGACCGCTGCGATTCTCGAGCACAAAGCCGACCTTGGTATCGCTTGGGATGGCGACTTCGACCGCTGCTTTTTCTTTGACGAGAACGGTCGCTTTATCGAAGGCTACTATTTAGTTGGACTGCTGGCACAGGTCTTTCTAGAGGCCGAACCCGGCGCGAAAATCGTGCACGACCCAAGGCTTACGTGGAATTCCCAAGAAATTGTCGCAGCGGCAGGCGGTACGGCCATTCAGAGCGTGACAGGGCATGCATACATGAAAGAATCGCTGCGCGAACACCTAGCCGTTTATGGTGGTGAGATGAGCGCGCATCATTATTTTCGCGACTTCTATTATAGCGACAGTGGCATGGTGCCATGGCTTTTAGTCACCGCGCTGATGGCCGCAACAGGTAAGCGATTGTCGCAGTTGGTAGACGAGCGCATGCAGGCGTTTCCCGCCAGCGGCGAAATCAATCGCACTATCGCAGACCCCCAAGCCTTGCTTGCCGCTGCTCGGGCGCGCTACGAAGCCGACGCGTTGGCGGTCGAGAATATCGACGGCCTAAGTATGAGTTTTGAGTCGTGGCGCTTTAATTTAAGGCTGTCGAACACCGAGCCTGTAGTGCGGCTTAATGTCGAATCGCGCGGCAACGAGGCATTGATGCGGGAGAAAACAGCTGAGCTGCTCGCACTGATGGCGCAGCCCTAGCGAGTGCCAACCCCTGTGCCATTATCGGCTGGTGTAGGTGGCAAGTTGCCGCTAGAATCTCGCGCTTTACTTTCTCACTAACATTTAACTTATAAGCTAAGCGCCAGCGACTAGCAGCTGGTTGCGGCAAGGATACAAGCATGTCTACATTCGAAAACGTCACTATCGTCAAAGCTGCTAATGTCTATTTCGACGGCAAGGTGACAAGCCGCACGATCAAATTCGCCGACGGCTCTACCAAGTCTCTTGGCCTTATGCAGCCGGGCGAATATGAATTTGGCACCGCGAAGCGAGAGATTATGGAGATAATGGCGGGCGAACTTGAGGTGTTGCTGCCTGGCGCTAGCGAGTGGCAAAAAATTTCGGGAGGAGAGTCCTTCGAAGTGCTTGCCAATGCTTCGTTTAAGGTTAACGTAAAGTCTGTGACCGATTACTGCTGCGCCTATTTAGACGACTAATCAGCTGATAAATTGCCAGACCAATTTGCAGAGCAGCGGGCTAACGCGGCGTATTCCAACTGCTAATTTTCTGCACAAGCGCACGCGTTGACGCATCGAGCGTCGACGCGCTTTCTACAGAGGCCGCGGCTTCGATGTTTTCTTGATTAATTAAAGAACCAGCCGATTCACTCAGCGCTGCGTAAACCTCTTTAGACAGCCGCTTGCCTAATTCCACGCCCCACTGATCGAATGCATTAATATTCCACAGCACACTCAGCGCAAACACTTTATGTTCGTAAAGAGCGATTAGCGCGCCCAAGTTGTGCGGGGTGAGCTGTTTGAGCAGCAGCGTAGTGCTGGGCCGGTTGCCTGCGATAGTTTTTTGCGGCTCCCAATTATCCGCCCCAACGTCGGCGCTCGTCTCATCGCCGTTCATGAGTGCCATGCTCTGGCTGAGACAATTGGCGAGCAGTTGACGGTGTCGCTCGTCTCCGCCATCCACGCTCGCAGTCGCACAGGCGATAAATTCGACCGGCGTAAACTCGGTGCCTTGGTGGAGCTGCTGAAAATACGAATGCTGGCCATTGGTGCCGGCACTGCCCCAAATTATTTCTGAGGTTTTAAATGGGAGTGCCGCGCCCTCGCGACTCATCGATTTGCCCAAGCTTTCCATGTAGAGCTGTTGGAGATAGGCCGGAAAAAGGCTTAGGTCTTGGCTATAGGGCACCACGGCGGTGCTTGGGCTTGCGCCGTATTGCCGATACCAAAAGGCGAGCAGTGCGGACACCACGGGCAGGTTTTCGCCCAGCGGCGCGGTCTCGAAATGCCTGTCCATCGCATAGGCACCGCCCAGTAACTCTTCGAACGCCGCAAAGCCAACGCCGAGGGCGATGGGCAGGCCAATTGCCGACCACAGTGAGAAACGCCCACCGACCCAATCCCATAGGGGAAAAATGTTAGACGCCTCGATGCCAAAGTCACTCGCTGCTTGGATGTTGGCAGACACAGCCACGAAGTGCCGAGCGACGGCTGCCTCGTCGCTCGCCGCCACCAGCCAATCGCGCGCGGCTCGGGCATTGGCGAGAGTCTCGAGCGTGCCGAACGTTTTTGAGGCGACGATGAACAGAGTGGTCGCGGGATCGAGTCCCTTAAGCGTGCGCGCAAGATGCGCGGGGTCGACATTGGAGACAAAGCGAACGCGTGGCCTGTTTAGCGCGAAGTCGGCGAGGGCATCGACGACCATGGCCGGCCCGAGGTCCGAACCGCCTATGCCAAGGTTGACGACTGTGTCGATTGTCTGCCCGCTATAGCCTGTCCACGCGCCCGAATGAACCCGGTCAACGAACTCGCGCAAAGAGGCAAGCGTCTCGCTAACAAGCGCCGAATGCGGTGCATTAGCTGATTCGGGACTACGTAGCGAGGTATGGAGCGCGGCGCGTCCTTCGGATTGGTTTATTTTTGCGCCACGAAAAAGGGCATTAACAGCGCCTTGCATGCCACTCGCCTCGGCAAGCTTGGTCAGTGCAGCAAGCCCCTCTGAATCGATCAGGCTTTTAGAATAGTCGAGGTGAAGCTCGCCCATGCTCAGGCTAAGCCGCTCAGTGCGTTCGCTGTCGTCGGCAAACAGTGCTTGCAGCGTGACCGAGTTACCCTCGGCGGCGCCGGTAGCGCCAGGCAGAAGTCTGCTAGCGATTTGGGTGAGTCGAGCATCAAGCGCATCGAGTGCCACACGGTCTCTATTGAATGTCATACACATGCCTTTGAATCGTGGCGGGCGATGTTCGTCAGATTGCCCAGAATGCCAAAGTCCTCATGCGGCAGCGACTCTTCAGAAATCGTTTGCTGCCAGGCCGTCCAGACCCACAACCTACTTTAGCATAGACGGGAGACCGCAGAATCTTCAACCCTTCAAATGTCCTTAGAAAAAATCCTTAACTAGGCTATTGAACCGCTCGGGGTTTGTGGTTAAACTGCGCGCCTTGTTCGACGGAGCTCACATCGAGCCTCATCAAGCATTGTGCCGCTATAGCTCAGCCGTGGTAGAGCAGCTGACTTGTAATCAGCAGGTCCCGAGTTCGACTCTTGGTGGCGGCACCACTTTTTTCCTTCTTGCTTCACATCCTTTTTTCTCGACTCTCTTGTCTAGGCTCTCTCAGCGCCTCAGCCTGATGACATCTCAGCTCCAAGCTGATCCCCATGCCTCCTGACCTTTGCGCGGTATGCTCGTTTCGCGTTGTCACGCTGGCAAATAACATCGGTTCCTGGTCTTTCAGTCTTTTTAGGCTCTTTAACCCTTCTTTGCCGAAAGACGCCCACTGATCTACACTTACTGTCCTACTTTTTCGCGAGTTAACAGGCTCGCTATTAGACTTGAGACCTGGCCGAAATGACCGCGACAGCACCCCTTAGTATTTCCGAAATTCAAGAACTCGTCGCCGAGCATGGCGCGTCCGTCAGTCAAGGGCGCTCTATAGGCGAACTCATTGCCGATGGAGAGCTACCGCGCCTTGCCGACGCGACGGTGCTCAAGGGCAAAGTATCGGACTCGGTGTTTGGCGAGTCGCTGGTTACAGCGGATGGGCGTGAGCTTAGGCTCATGTTTCGTAATAATCGAATATCGACTCATGACGTAAACCGAGGCGCTATTCCGTTCAAAGACCAAGTGCTGGCGCTCAATCACGACCATATGCGTAGGCTTGTTAGCGGCGCGATAGGCTCCTCGCAGTGTGAAGTAACTGGACTTGCTGCCACCTCTACTGTGATTCCCGCGGAGAATCTCGAGCTGGTTATGCTCGAAAATGTCCTGCGCCGCTATATGGCAAAGAGCTCGACGTCGACATCGCTCTATCAGCACTGGCTTGCGGCGAAAGAGAGTGGGGCGCGCGTGCTGAGGTTTGCCGGCCACGAGCTTACGGTAAACAGCCTGCAGCCAAATGGCTGTCTGCCTTACCTTCTCGACACGCCAAGCAGCAAGGCGGCGGTGGATGAAACGATGGATGCCGAACAGCTGGTTGCGATGGGCGTTTGCACCTCGGGACAATACGCACAGATTCGCAATGCCTCGATTATGGCTTTTGGCATCGTGACAGAGCATCTGCGCGAGCGCGGCATGGTGCTTGTCGACACGAAAACCGAACACGGCATTAATCGTGAGGGTGAGATTGTTGCGGCAGATGAGCTTTACACGATGGACTCCTCGCGCTTCTGGCGGCTCGACGACGCAGGCGAATTGCTTACACGCGATGGCGAGCCCGTGTCGTTCTCGAAAGAATTCGCGCGCGGCATGGTGACCGAACGCGATCAGCAATTCACTCAGACGCAGGCGAATGAAATCGCCGTCCGTTATATCGAAGGCCTGCAACATTTGTTAGGCATCGCCTTTGTCCCCGACTTGCGACCACGCGACGAACGTCTGGTTGAATCGGTTAATCTCATTCTAGATTCGCTAACCTAGCTTGCCCCTTTTTGTACCCTGATTAGGAAGCATTATGCACTCTCCAAAGACGCCTATCTTGCCGGAAAAAAGACCGTTTACTGCACGCAGGGTTTTTACTGTGGCAACGGTTTTCATTTCGCTGCTTGTGAGCGGCTGTGACAATAGCGCGTCCTCAACCTCTGCCCAATCGCAGCCAAGCCAAGGGAATATTGTGACCGACACGCGCCCGCTTCCACCCACTCTCGACGACTATCGCCGCGCCGAACAAATGCTTGCACCCAATCTAGCACCGCTCTTAATCGGCGAGATTCGCGCGCATTATTGGCAAGAAGACGACAGGCTTATTATTCGCCGTAGAACCGAGGGCGGCAGTGAGTATGTCGTCATTGACCCTGCCACAGCGTCTTCTCGCGAGCTATTCGATTCTGCGCGCGTCGCCGCGCTTCTCGAACAAGTCGTTAAAGACGGCGCCGCTAATGCTGAGGACTCGGAAGAGACAAACGCAATAGATGAAATAGACGCGGCCGATTTAAACCTGCGCAATCTTGTCTTAGAAAACGAGACGCTTCGATTCGAGTTCGCAGGCGATACCTTTGCACTTGATCTCGAAAACCTGCCGACGCTCGACGCAGCTCTCGCGCCGTTACCAAAACCACCGCCGCACCAATACCTGTCGCCTAACGGCGAGCGCGCAGCGTTTATTCGCGAGCATAACTTGTGGATACGCAACTTTGGTGATGGCGATGAAGTGCAGCTTACCTTTGATGGAGAAGCAGACTACGGTTACGCCACTAACAGTGCGGGCTGGATCCAAGACCCGGGCCCGGTGCTGCTGTGGTCGCCTGACTCTTCTAAAATCGCGACCTTTAGACAAGATTCTCGCAAGGTAAAGACGTTAACACTCGTCGAGACTGCGGTAGGTCGGGGCAGGGTAGACACATGGAAATACCCGCTGCCAGGTGACGAGCATGTGTTTATGCTCGAGCGCGTCGTGATACATCTCGACGAGCCGCGCCTCGTGCCGCTCGCAATACCCGCAGAGCCGCAGCGCTCGACAACGACTGACCATATTGCAGGCCGCAACGGCGAATTTTTAGACGTCGAGTGGAGCGCAGACAGCGCCGCGCTCGCGTTCGTGTCGTCGTCTCGTGATCACAAAATTGCGCAGCTCAGACTAGCTGATATAGAGACAGGCGCGGTGCGTGATGTTTACAAAGAGGTGACCGAGACCTATTACGAGTCGGGGTTCGATGCCGAGAATTGGCAAGTGCTTCACGCAAGTAATGAGTTTATTTGGTTTTCGGAACGGAGCAACTGGGGGCATCTCTATTTGGGCGACCTCGCCAGCGGCGAGATCAAGGCACCCATCACGGCAGGTGACTGGGCCGTGTTGCAGATGCTCGAGGTGGATGCAGCGGCACGCACAATCACTTTCCTCGGCGCCAATCGAGAAGCCGGCGATCCCTATTTTCACTATCTATACCGAGTCGATATCGATGGCGGCGAGCCGCAGCTCCTTTCGCCCGAACCCGCTCATCACGAAATTAGCCCCGCGCCGAGCGGCCGTTTCTTCCTCGATAGCTATTCGACGCCGACAACGCCGCCGATCACTGTGCTGCGCAGCGCGACTGGCGAGGTATTGCTCACGCTCGCCGACACCTCAACCGATCGTTTGAGAGACGCGGGCTGGGTTGCCCCTGAGCCATTTGTGACAAAAGCGCGCGACCGGCTCACCGACATTCACGGACTGCTTTATCGGCCATCTACTTTCGATGAATCGCTGCAGTATCCGGTGCTGAATTACCTCTATCCGGGCCCGCAGACAGGCAGCGTTGGCAGCCGCGCTTTTAGTGCCGCGCGCCGCGATAAGCAGGCCGTGGCCGAATTAGGCTTTATCGTTGTCGAGCTCGACGCAATGGGTACGCCCGGCCGTTCCAAGTCATTCCACGATGCGTACTATGCCGACATGGGCGATAACGGACTACCTGATCAGATTGCCGCGATTCGCGAACTCGCCGAGTCGCGCCACTGGATGGACCTTGACCGCGTTGGAATCTGGGGCCATTCGGGCGGTGGGTTTGCCTCGACTGCGGGCATTCTGCGCTATCCCAATTTTTACAAGGTTGCGGTGTCGGGTGCGGGCAATCACGATAACCGCAACTACGAAGACGATTGGGGTGAGAAATGGCAAGGATTGCTAGAGACAATGCTGGTTGAAGAGGCGGGCGCAGTAGCCAGCCAGACGACGAATTACGATGGCCAAGCGAATCAGCTTCTCGCCGACAGACTTCAAGGCAAGCTGCTTCTGGCGCACGGCCTGATGGACGATAATGTACATCCGTCGAACACGCTGCTAGTGGTGCAGGCGCTCATCGACGCGGAGAAAGATTTTGACCTCTTGCTGCTGCCAGACGCGGGTCATGGCTTTGGTAATTCGCGCTACTTTATGAAGAAGCGCTGGGACTATTTCGTGCGTCATCTCGCGCAGGTTGAGCCGGTAGCGGAATTCCGCTTTGCGGCGAATATCCCTTAGCAACAGGCGAAAACTGTTGTCTAAGCGCCTATCGTAAGGTTCAACCTGCTGGTTGAAACTTGCGCCAGACGCTGGCGCTAGGGTAGCCTCAAGGCGCGCTTGATGAGGGCGAATGAGCCAAATAAGAATAATAACGAGAGGCGCCAATCTGGTCGCTAAAACCAATTTCAGCCGATTTTAGTAAAAGGGGCAGACAATGATCCGAATCGAAAAGAAGGCCGCAGGGCTACCGATAGGGCTAGCAATAGGGCTAGCGATAGGCGCATTGCCACTAGTCGCGCAGGCGCAAGACGCGGCAGACTGGCAGCCACCTAAGCTAGATTGGGGCGTGCCCGATGTTCAAGGTATTTGGAATTATCAGACGCGTTCGTCTCTCGAGCGTCCCGCAAACTATAACGGCAAGCTCGAGATTACCGAGCAAGAAATGCTCGAAACGATGGTCTCTACGCCGGATTATATCGCCTTCCTAGAAGCAACCGGTGCCGAAGCGCCGGGCCCCGAAAACGTCGGTGGCTATAACGGATTCTGGATTACGCCGGGCGACACGCTGTCGTTTATGAACGGATTTTACAGAACGTCGATAATCACTCAGCCCGACGATGGGCGGATTCCTTGGCGCGAAGAAGGCAAAGCGCTAAGGGCCTCACAGCAGGAAGACCTGCCGATGGGACGCGCCGAAAGCGATGGCCCAGAAGGTCGGACATTATCGGATCGCTGTCTCGTTAGTTTCTCGTCTACCGCGCCTTTTTTGAGCAGTCTTTACAATAATAATATGCAAATTGTGCAGTCGCCGACGCATGTGATGCTGCTCGCCGAGATGGTGCACAATGCACGCATCGTAAGCATCGACCAAGAGTTTAAAGATCTGCCCTACGATAAATGGCTGGGGGATTCCATCGGCTATTACGAAGGCGACACGCTTGTGGTTGAGACTAAAAACTTCAATCCTTGGCAGGTGCAAAAAGAGCGATTGATCTCGGAAGGCATTCACCTCACCGAGCGCTTCACGCGAGTCGAAGATCAAAAGCTGCACTATTCCTTTACAATCGACGATCCCGAACTCTACTCCGAGCCGTGGACCGGGGAGCTGCCGATGTATGGCGACTCCGAGCTCTACGAGTATGCCTGCCACGAAGGTAACTATGCGATGCGCGCAATCCTTGCGGGCGAGCGTAGGCAAGAAGCCGACGCGAAATAGCCGGCGAGCGCGAGACTACAAAGCGTCAGGTTCACCTACTGCCGCTGATAAAAAT
>Ga0209632_10005932_pt1 | contig 10451 bp, 11 predicted proteins | sample COG_10_FD_184754 | JGI IMG/M metagenome (GOLD analysis project Ga0209632, IMG submission 184754) | Pelagic Microbial community sample from North Sea - COGITO 998_met_10 (SPAdes) (version 2) | ecosystem: Environmental > Aquatic > Marine > Neritic zone/Coastal water | place: Helgoland, sampling...
TCTCTTCGGAATAGTAACGGCGGCTATCTCGCCCTGCATAATGCACGTCGCACAGCTTGCCTCCGCGTTTTTCTGAAATTTGATTGATTAATTAGTCGAGGGATAATAGCCGGGTATCAGCTAGATTAGCGACACCGGTATTAGGAAATCTTCTTCTTATGTCACTTAATAGACGTTTAGCTTCAGAGATGTTTCCCATGCCTTCGTGAGCGAGCGCCAACCCATAAAGCGCATCTGGGAGCTTCGCCGAATCTTGATGTTGATTACTGATCACCTCATAAGATTCTACTGCCTCGTCGTATCGATTCAGGTAGAGATAGGCCTGCCCTTTCCAATAGTGCGCGTTGGCAACAAAACGACCCTCAGGATAGATGCTCAGGTACTGATCGAATTCAGCGATTGAAAGATCGAAATTGCTCTTGATTACCGAATCATAGGCCATCTGATAAAGCTGCTGTTCACTGAGTACTGCCGGCTCTAACGTGCCCCTGCCTATATTCCGCGTTGCCGGTACTCTGCTGGGAGTTGTTGCTGATGACAGTGGAGCTGGCTGCGCCTGTGGTTGAGAAACAGAATCTGGACGAGTAGTAGAATTTGATCTTTGCGTTAGTGGCACTGCGCTAGCTGCAACTGGCCCTGCGGAAGTAGCACTCGATTCGAGGCCACTCAATCTGTCATCGACATTGGTATAACGACTAAGAGAATCGCGTTGCATTTTGCGCAGCTCAAAACTCTGCTCCTCAACCATCGCTCTTAAAGACTGCACCTCGGTCTGTAGATCACCAATCTGATCCAGCAAGAGCGACATGGCATCATTGTTATTGCTGGAGACGGCAGCTGAATTGACTGAGCGAGATTGCCCTGGAATGAAGGGCTGTGATTCGACTACTGAACCAACCCCTTGGGCTACAACGGATGAACATAGCAAGTTTGCACAAAAGAAAATATGCAGCTTACGCGTTGCAGCCTTCAGGGTGTGATTCATAGTTTGCTACTACCACGTAGTTAAGTGCTTATCGGGCAACAACTTCCACGCGACGGTTACGGCTATAAGCATTGTCGCTTTGGCCAGCTTGCGCAGGTTGTTCTTCACCATAACTAACCACTTCAATCTGCGAACGCGAAGCGCCATTTACGATTAAGTAGTTAAGGATGCTATTGGCACGACGCTCGCCCAAGGCTAGGTTATATTCGCGCGTGCCGCGCTCATCAGCGTGCCCTTCAAGACGAATTCTCTCGCCTGAATTTGCAGCAAGATGTCGGGCGTGAAAAGTGAGGGTCTCACGATCCGCAGGTTTGAATTCGGCAATATCGAAATCAAAATAGAATACAGTCTGGCGCAGAGCATTCTCAGCTCGAATTTCTTCCTGTGTCAGTTGACCCGAGGTAGAACCTGCGTTTGTGCGCGCAGAGCTAGCTGTCGACGAACCGCTGCCCGAAGAACCTTCCTCGCCCATTGCACCTTCTTCAGTGTCACTGGTTGAACTACATGCCACTAAGGCAAATAGTGAGATAGCCATTAGGCCCATTTTAATTGTTTGTATGCTTTTCTTGGTCACTCTTTGAGTCCTCCAAAGACTTAAATCGTTATCTAAAAAACCTGCCGCTCACTGCACTTTCCTGCTTAATTTAGGAACGGAGACCAAGCTGGTTCCCGCACATCGCCCTGCGTGGATGGTAAACGGAATCTCACCATTCCGTCAATGGATACGGCGTCTAGCACCCCTCTTCCATTGAATTTCGTGGCATACATTATCATACTGCCATTCGGCGCTATACTGGGTGATTCATCTAAAGAGGTGCTCGTCAAGGATATGACTCTCAAAGTTTCGATATTGAGCACTGCTATCTGATAATCCGGGTCCTGACGCGTCTCGCGGCGCACATGCACAAGATTCACACCATCGGGAAGAAACATGCCATTAAGGCATTGAAAACAGTCATAAGTTAGCCGCTCTACTTCAAAAGAACTGGCTCCCAGATCGATCTGGTAAATTTGCGGCTGCCCAGTGCGCTCTGACATGAAAACGATAGATTTGCTATCGGCAGTCCAGCTTGGCTCTGTATCAATTAATGGATGATCTGTAATCCGAGTTAACTGGTTAGTCGTGAGGTCTTGCACATAGATATCTGGACTACCGTCCTTGGATAGCACCATTGCCAGCTTGGTGCCATCGGGCGAAAATTCGGGCGAACTGTTTAGGTTCGGATAGTTCGTTATTTGACGCCTTTCGCCGGTGGCAATATTCTGAATATAGATTCGCGGCAGGTCAGTCTCGAACGAAACGTAGGCGACGTCTCTTCCGGTCGGCGACCAACTAGGCGACATAATAGGCTCGACAGACTCCAACAAAATCTGTGCACGCTGCCCGTCGTAGTCTGCTTTCTCTAGACGAAAATTTGTTCTTTCAGGGTTCACGTAATCGGCAACCACGTACAATATTTCGCTGGTGAAGGCGCCACGTGTACCGGTTACTTGCTCAAAGACCACATTACTAATCTCGTGTGCTATATCACGAAGCTGGGTCACACTTCCTGTGAGAACTTCGCCTGCAAGTTTTATCTCGCGGTTGATATCGAAGAATTCGTATTGCACTTGAACTAATTGACTACCGGAAGTTCTATCGATCTTGCCAACCAATAAATAATCCTGAGCCAAAATCCGCCAATCGCGGTAAAACACCTCCTGTTCTTCACTCGGCATACTGAGCATGTTCGAGCGAGACAGAGGACTAAATTCGCCAACCTGTTCTAAGTCATTCATAACTATCTGTGAAATATCTTCACTTAACACACCATTGCCCTGCCAAGAAAAAGGCACAACGGCTATAGGAATTGGGTTGTCTGAGCCCTGTGTGATCTGAATGCTTAGTTCCGCGTATGCAGAAAAAGACATCAAATATAGACTGCCCACCAGGATGATTGTTAGCGATTTGCGTAGATTCAATTCAGTAAATCCTCGGGTTGGAATATCAGTGAAAGAGACCTGAAATTCGCATTAAACACATTAATAGGCAATGCCTGTAATTCTCTGAACGGTGCGGCACTGTAAACCGCATTCTCTGCGGATCTGTCGAAGGCTGGATCACCACTGGACTCAGAGATGAGCGCATCAATCAACTCACCTGTAGGCAACATCCTAATCTGCAAGATCGCCCGCATACCATTCCTGGCACTAGGCGGTCTTGACCAAACACTCTGCACAGCTTGTTGAATTATCGCCGTCCCACTTTGTACCATTTCGAATTCTGAGGTGGCCAGTTCAGCAGCAGCAGCGTCCGCCCTCTCTTGCTGTCTCTGCCTATCACGAACCTCTATCTTGCGTTGCTCCTCGGCGAGCTCCCTCTGCCTGCGCCGCTCTTCCTCAATCTCTTCTTGCTCTTTGCGCTCGCGCACAAGTTGCTCTGTATCCAGCCTTTCCTGTTCCTGACGTTGCCGCAAGGATGCCAGATCTCGCGCCACTCTTTGTTCTTCCGCCCTCGCGTCTGCTTGTTCTTTCCTTAGTTGTTCTGCGTCAACAGCTTGCTGCGCGACTTCCCGTTCTTGAACTCTCTGTTGTTGCTGCCGCCGCTCCAAACGCTTGCGCTCGTTCGCAACCTGAGGATTCTCTTGAATCAGCAATGCCTTCACCACTGTAGGCTGGACTAATTGCAAAGCCTCGGAACTCCTACTGCTTTGCAGATATAACAGCAATGCCAATATTACACTGTGAAAGGTCACAGCTACCACTACCGAGAGCGGGTAGCCGTTGTAGATTACAACATTGTTGAACGTACCTTTCATTTGTCGTTTGGAAGACTCACTACTGAACACCCAAGGGCTGTGTAATAAAATTAGGGTTCGCGACCCCGGCCGCCTGCAGCGTTGTGATCAGACTTACCATCGCCCCCCAACCCGCTTGTGTATCACCCTCCACCAGAACCTGTATAGTCGGATTCGCGGCGGTGATTATGCCTACTTGCTGTCCCAACGTTTCCAAAGTCACCGGCTGACGATCTTCACCGGTTGCCCCAACGCTAATGAAGTAATCTCCCTCGGCGGTAAGCGAAACGACCAACGTTTCTAGGTTTTCATCGATGGCCAAGGGCTCATTATTCGCCTCCGGCAGCTCCACCTCGATGCCCTGATTAAGCAAGGGAGCGGTCACCATGAACACGACTAGCAATACCAACATAACGTCGATAAAAGGCACGACGTTAATCTCACCCATAGGTTTGCGTTTCTTACGGACAATTGTTTCCATCAAGCAAACCTATTCAGTAGCCGCGCTTATTCAACATGTATCTGCCGATGCAGAATACTCGAGAATTCGTCGGTGAAGGTAACGTAACTGCCGGTGATGCTATCAACATTCGCCGTATACCGGTTGTATACGACCACCGCTGGAATCGCTACGAACAGGCCCATGGCAGTAGCGATAAGCGCCTCAGCAATGTCAGGTGCTATTACCTGCATCGTTACCTGAGCCTGACTGGCAAGCCCAATAAACGAATTCATGATGCCTATTACGGTACCAAATAGGCCGATGTAAACTGAGACTGATGCGACAGTTGCCAGAAACGGCAGATGCTTCTCGAGCTTCTCCTCTTCTCTGGAATAGGCCACACGCATCGCTCGCTGCGCGCCCTCCATTATCGCTTCCTTGTCCATGTTAGGCTGCTGACGCAGACGCATAAACTCCTTGAAGCCAGCGCGAAAGATACTCTCCATGCCCACGAGCGGAATATCCTCCTTCTGCATCTGACTCCCTTCTTTATAAAGCTGACTCAGGTCCATGCCTGACCAAAAACGGTTCTCGAAACTAAGTACTCCCTTAGCGGCAGCCGACAGCACCATCGCGCGCTGAAATATCATCACCCAGGAAACTATCGAAAGCCCAAGCAACGTAAGCAGGACTAACTGCACCGGCAGGCTCGCTTCCAAAATTAACACAGTAGGTGTAATCCCTTCGTTCACTATCTTTCTCCAAGTTGGGTATCTGTTTTAGATAACCCACAATCGACCTCGGCTACGCCGCAGATTGATGCAGTTAATCCTCGCGGATTGAATTCTCAGAACCTATTACTATTACTATGACAATTAAAACCCGCAGGAAATCCGCGATATCAAAGGGATTATTCGGCCAAAACGAAAAATAGTTTTGTGAAAAGGCATTTAACTGACTAAATGTAACCGCGGGGAGGTAAATCGAGTCATTACGGGGATGAATCATGACAAAAACGTGGCAATACAGGGTAGTGCAAGAAACTGCCCCAACAGGCGCACTAGTAAATGAACCCTAGTCAGTCATTCTCCGGTTGAGCCAGACCCTGATTATAAATGTCAGCCATCTGCTGCGAGGGTTTAATGCCGAAATGGCGGTACGCGAACTGAGTGACTACGCGCCCGCGCGGTGTGCGCATGATGAAGCCCTGCTGTATCAAATAGGGCTCCAGGACATCCTCAATCGTGTCCCGTTCTTCGCTGATCGCCGCCGCGAGACTGTCTATGCCAACAGGACCACCTTCAAACTTCTCGATCATGGTCATCAACAGGCGCCGGTCCATGTGGTCAAAGCCATTCTTATCGATGCTGAGCATATCCAAGGCTAAACCCGCCGTTTCCAAATTCACTTCGCCGTTCATCTTCACTTCCGAATAGTCTCGCACCCTGCGCAGCAATCGATTCGCGATGCGCGGCGTGCCGCGCGACCGCTTGGCGATCTCTGCTGCACCGGATTCGTCGGTCTTTGTACCTAGGATTTTTGCAGAGCGACTCACGATATGGGTCAATTCTTCTACCGAATAGAACTCCAGGCGCTGAATGATGCCAAAACGATCTCGCAGTGGTGAAGTGAGTAAGCCGGCTCGCGTGGTTGCACCAACCAGTGTAAACGGTGGAAGGTCTAACTTGATCGAGCGCGCTGCAGGGCCTTCGCCGATCATGATATCTAACTGATAGTCTTCCATCGCCGGATAGAGTATCTCTTCGATCACTGGGCTCAATCGATGAATTTCATCGATAAATAACACATCGCCCTCGTCTAGGTTGGTTAACATTGCCGCAAGGTCACCAGCCTTTTCCAGCACCGGCCCCGAAGTCGTCTTTATTGAAACCTGAAGCTCATTCGCGATGATGTTCGCCAGCGTAGTCTTTCCCAGACCCGGAGGACCGAATATCAAGGTGTGATCGAGTGGCTCTTCTCGGCCTCGAGCGGCGCTGATAAAAATACCCATTTGCTCTTTGACTCCGCTCTGTCCGATATAATCTGTCAGCACTAGAGGGCGTATCGCACGGTCTCCCGAATCTTCTACAGGTGCCGCCTCAGGCGAGATGAGTCTATCTTCTTCCATTGCATTCTGATTCCGTTTCAATCTAACGATCAATATTTACCTAAACGATTAAGCCATACTCTTCAGTGAGCGCCGAATTAGTTCTTCCGATCCTGTAATTTCTGGGTTTGCCTTTAACACTGCTGCGATAGCATGGGCTGCCTGCTGTGGCTTATAACCAAGAGAAATTAGCGCCGTTTCAGCGTCGTTGGTGATCGAAGCAGATACTTGCACTTCGGTGCTACTCGCTTCGGTATCGTCATCCCAGTCTTTGAGACGATCGCGCATCTCAATCAACAATCGCTCTGCGGTCTTCTTGCCGATGCCTGGCATCTTCACCATTGCATTGATATCGTTACCGCGAACGGCCCTCACAAATTCGTTGGCTTGCATACTAGAGAGGATGCCCAGAGCCATCTTCGGGCCCACGCCATTAATCTTAATTAGCGAGCGAAACATCGACTTGTCTTTCTCTTCGAAAAAACCATAAAGCAATTGCGCATCTTCACGCACGACAAAGTGAGTGTGCAAAGTTAATTCTTTTCCAAGCTCGGGCAGTTGGTAGAGCGTGCTCATAGGTACCTGCACTTCGTAGCAAATACCAGCCACATCGATCTGAATTTCTGGAGGTTTCTTGTCAACTAGAGTGCCGCGTATTCTTCCTATCACCTGAATCTCTTTCTACTAAATGATTTTGCGCCAGCCATGCGAATCAGACTGGCTTCGGTATTGGCATGACAAATAGCTACTGCGAGTGCATCCGCCGCATCTTCGGCTATGTTATCACTTATCGCCAGCAGCGCTTTAACCATGTGCTGAATCTGCAACTTGTCCGCACTGCCAGAACCAACCACGGCCTGCTTCACTTTGCGGGCCGAGTATTCAGCCACAGGTAGATCATGTGAGAGACAAGCGACCATCGCACTGCCCCGTGCCTGGCCGAGCTTCAATGCAGAGGCTGCGTTCTTGCCCATGAAGACGTCTTCAACGGCTGCCTGCTGCGGAGAGTATTCCTCTATCACCAGGCAGATTTCTGAAAATATGGTTTTTAGGCGTTCAGGCAGCGACGCGCTGCTTGTTTTGACACAGCCGCAGTGGATGTATTCAAGTTTATTGCCGACAGAGTTAACAAGACCATAACCCGTGATACGGGAACCGGGATCAATGCCGAGAATAATGGCCATTTTGTTCCTCAGTCTGAATACGCGAGAACAGACAGCGAGTGAAGAATGTGATGTCTGCTTCGATGCTTGGCAGGCGTGCTTGTTTAACTCTTACTCTTAACTCTTTTCTAACTAAAGTTGAGCAGCTATCTCATCAGAAATATTGGCATTGTGGTAGACGTTCTGAACATCATCCAAGTCTTCCATAAGGTCAATTAGCTGCACGAGTGTCTCGGCAGAACTCAGATCCAGATCAGCTTCTGTTGACGCCAACATGGTCATCTCAGCAGAATCCGCCTTAAATCCTGCCCCATTGAGAGCATCTTGCACGGCACCGAAGGTTTCCAGCGTCGTCATCACATCGATACTGCTATCTTCATTGGTCACGATGTCATGCGCACCTGCGTCCAAAGCAACTTCCATGATCTTCTCTTCATCGCTGCCTGCTGGAAAACTAATAATGCCGGTTTTCTCGAATAAATAGGCAACGGAGCCGTTGGTTCCAAGGGTGCCACCGTACTTTGTAAAGGCATGACGCACCTCAGCAACGGTGCGGTTCTTATTATCGGTTAGCGTTTCAACGAGCACCGCAGTTCCGCCCGGGCCATAACCCTCGTAACTTAGCTCTTCTAAGCTATCACTCTCGGCCGTGCCAGCGCCGCGTGCGACCGCACGATCGATAGTATCGCGAGTCATATTCGCACCAAGCGCCTTATCGACTGTAGCGCGCAGACTTGGATTATCAGCTACGTCGCCACCGCCCGCTTTTGCCGCAACAGTAAGCTCGCGAATTATCTTCGTAAAAATCTTGCCGCGCTTCGCATCCTGGCCTGCTTTTCGGTGCTTGATATTGGCCCATTTACTGTGACCTGCCATAACAACCTCACTCTCGATCTTATGATTCTTATCTAAGTTTCTTTCTACCCGCTATTTATAGCTACTTTATAGTTATTTTATAGTTACCTCTGCAACAGTTCTTAAGACTGTTTCTGCGCAGCTTGCTCTCTCAATCTGATATTGAGCTCTTTAAGCTGCTTCGTTGAGACATTACCCGGCGCCTGGGTCAGTGGGCACGCCGCTGACTGCGTCTTCGGGAAGGCGATAACGTCACGAATCGACGTTGCTCCGGTCATCAGCATGATGAGCCTGTCCAGACCAAAGGCAATTCCACCGTGGGGAGGACAGCCGTAACTCAGCGCTTCTAGTAAGAAGCCGAACTTTTCCTGCGCCTCTTCTTCGCCTATGCCTAGCACCTCGAACACGGACTGCTGCATATCCACCTTGTTGATACGAATCGAACCGCCACCGAGTTCGGTACCGTTTACTACCATGTCATAAGCCCTAGAGAGCGCGCCCAGGGGATCGGCTGCCAGCTGCTTCGCATCAACAGATGGCGCCGTAAAAGGATGGTGCAGTGACGTCAGGCTACCATCGCTCGCGGTTTCAAACATGGGGAAATCGACTACCCATAACGGCGCCCAGCCTTCTTTGATCTGCCCAAGGTCTTCTGCCACTTTAATTCGCAGTGCACCCAATGCCTCATTGACCACTTTCGCCTTGTCCGCGCCAAAGAAGATGATATCCCCAGTCTGCGCGTCCAGCTTCTTCATTAGCGCGTGTACGACGTCATCGGGCATAAATTTTAAGATCGGTGACTGTAAACCGTCTAAGCCTGCGTCTATGTCATTCACCTTAACCCAGGCCAAACCCTTGGCGCCATAAATGCCAACAAACTTCGTATATTCGTCTATTACCTTGCGGCTAATGCTCGCGCCACAAGGAACACGCAGCGCAGCAACACGGCTCTGCTCATCGTTCGCCGGCCCGCTAAAAACTTTAAATTCGACTTCTTTCATTAGATCCGCGATATCTACAAGCTCCAAATTGATCCTTAGATCTGGCTTGTCGGAGCCAAAGCGGTGCATAGCTTCTGAGTGAGCCATGCGAGGAAAAACCCCTAGATCTACATCGAGATGCTTCTTAAATACATCGCTGATCAGCTTCTCCATAACAGACATAATCTGCTCTTCATCCATGAATGAGGTCTCAACATCGATCTGTGTGAACTCCGGCTGACGGTCAGCACGCAAGTCTTCGTCTCTAAAACATTTCGCGATCTGGTAGTAACGGTCCATGCCCGCCGCCATTAGAATCTGCTTAAACAGCTGCGGCGATTGTGGCAGCGCGAAAAATTTATTCGGATGGGTTCTACTAGGTACTAGATAATCACGCGCACCTTCCGGTGTTGCCTTGGTCAATAGTGGGGTCTCTACATCGACGAAGCCAGTGTCATCTAAAAAGTTACGCACGGTATTGGTGACTTTCGAACGAAATCGCAGCCTTTCCGCCATTTCTGGGCGACGTAGATCGATGTAACGATAGCGCAGCCGGATGTCTTCGCCCACCTCAGAATGCTCGTCCAGATGTATAGGCGGTGTTTCAGCTGCATTGAGTATTTCTAGCTGCTTGCCCAACACTTCGATCTTGCCCGTTCCCATATCATTGTTCACTGTGCCTTCCGGACGCAGGCGAACGATCCCAGTTACTCTGACTACGAATTCATTACGCACACCTTCAGCAATGGCGAAACTTTCTACGGTATCTGGATCATAGACAACCTGGGCGATACCTTCTCTGTCTCTCACGTCGAGGAAGATAACCCCGCCGTGATCTCGGCGGCGGTGAACCCATCCGCATAATTGGACTTCCTGACCCACAAATGATTCGTTTAGTTCACCGCAATAGTTACTGCGCATAGCGTTTTCCTGTTTCAATATTTTTCTTTATGTTGATCCGCCTTTGAAGCGGCTATTTAGTAGAGACTGGCCTTGTAGCAACTAGTGCCCGATCTATTAATTAACTAACTAGAAGAGGTTTTTGAAGGCGTCTTTTTGCTGTCTTTTCCCTTATTTTTTGTAGCTTCTTTGCTAACTGCCGCTTTCCCGTCTCCCTTGCTTGGGGGTGAGTCAGGTTTTTC
>Ga0209632_10005933_pt1 | contig 10450 bp, 10 predicted proteins | sample COG_10_FD_184754 | JGI IMG/M metagenome (GOLD analysis project Ga0209632, IMG submission 184754) | Pelagic Microbial community sample from North Sea - COGITO 998_met_10 (SPAdes) (version 2) | ecosystem: Environmental > Aquatic > Marine > Neritic zone/Coastal water | place: Helgoland, sampling...
GATGAAGTCCCTAGTCTTCATCATTAGAAATAAGGTATTTCTGTAGTCGATATTTTTAACTTTGAAAAAGTCTTGTGTTTTACTTACGAGAAATCCTGATGGACCATTATATTCATCATGGAAAAATAATCTTAGTTTTCCAATTATTGAAGCCAGGAGTTTTGACTCGGACTTTATTTTTTCCAAGTATACTTCTATTGTAGTTACACATGATATTTACCGTGATATTAGCGAAATTGTACTCAAACGAATAATTAAAAATCAAGTACCTGTACTTGTTTTAGCAGACGGAATTATTGAATTTAGAAATTCTTGGACACAAAACCATAAGAATAGTACAGGCGTGTACAGTCCGATCCTTGGCCATAAGCTTGCTTGCATAGGTCCTTCACAATGTAGATTTGTTGAATCTTGGGGAAATCTCGGGAAATGTGAAAATGTTGGTTTTCCCAGATTCGATAATCTGGAATTTAATTTTCCAACTAACCCAAAGCCACCTAAGATATTGATTTGTACTGCCAAAACTCCATGGTTTACCTCTGCAGAAAAAGAAAAAATCGTTCATTCTTTGTCGGACTTGAAAGATAAAAGTAAATTCTACGAAAAAATAGGTCTCTGTAATTTTGTCTGGAGGCTTACCGGGGAATTACCGAAAATTTTCAATATCAATTCTAGAGATCATATATCAATTTATGATGATATAAATCAATCGACTGCTGTAATAACCACACCGTCTACTGTAATTTTGGAAGCAATGTTGGCAAAAAGACCAGTTGCTCTTTTAGATTACACTAATAGTCCTACTTATGTACAGGTTGCTTGGACTATTAATCATTCCGAGCAAATTGAAAGTACTGTAACGGAACTCTTGGAAATAAGAAAAGAAAAAATGAATTTCCAAAATGTTTCTCTCAATGACTCGCTGCAACTTAAACAGAGTGCAAATGAAAGGATGGTAGAATTAATCGAAAAAATGGTTTTTTATTCTGAAAATTGTAAAGTTAACGGGAGGGATCTTAAATTGCCTCATAAAATTCTTGATGATTAAGCTTTGAAAATCCTTTTCATATCACATAGTTGTAAAAGGAATGGTGCTGTAAAAGTACTCTACCAAATATGCAAATATCTTAGTATAAATAGAATTAAAATATATATACTTTTAAAAGGAGAAAAAGATCCAATAGTAGAAAATGAATTTTCAGAATATTGTACTCTTTTAAATTCATTAGAAGAAATATTAAAGCGTATTTCAGAATTCGATCTTATTTACAGTAATACGGTACTAAATGGGAACGAAATAAACGAATTAGCTAAATTTAATATTCCTATTTGTACACATGTTCATGAGTTGGATTATGCACTGTCTAGTGTTAACCCCACCGTACTTGAGGCAACATTGGATAAAAGTGATTTCTTTTTTGCCTGTTCTTCTGCAGTTAAACAGTCGTTAATAAAAAACTTTAATATATGTAAAAGCGTTTATTTGATTTATAGTTTTATCAATGATAATATTAGCAGTAATGTGCCTAGATCTAACGATGGTTTCCTTAGGATACTTACAATTGCAAATATGGATTACAGAAAAGGAATCGATCTTGTACTAAACTATGCTTACCAAGAGGTTAATTCATCTATCACCAAGAAAATTCATTGGGATTGGGTTGGTGACAATTCAATTTTCTACAAAACTCTTATAACGAAACCTAATTTTAGTTTAAAGTTACACCAACCCAATCACAATCCGTGGGAAAATTTTAAAAAAGTAGATTGTTACTTTAGTTTATCAAGGGAAGATCCTTTTCCACTCACAACTCTTGAGGCACTTGCCCGGGGGATTCAAGTTTTTGGAATAAAGAATTCAGGTGGATCAGATGAATTAGAAAAACTTGGATTAGTCACAAATTTTGATCCTGACACACAAAACATTTTTAATTTCATTAAAGACAATCTTAAAAATATTAAGAAACGAATTCCTTCCAGATTTTTGGGCTATCAGAGTGCACACGAAATTTATTCTATTATTCTAAACGAATTAAAATTTTATAAATATGGATATCAGATTCTGAAAAAGACTCCGAAAATAAAAATAGAATATCCAAAATTTAAAAATCATCATAAAATAACTGATAAGTCACATGAATCTTTTGATGACTGTAGTTTAGTAAGTAAAAATGAATTTAAAAAAAATTACAATCATGCCAAAAGTGAAATCCTAATTAGCATCATCACCCCTTTACATAATCCTAAGGAATCATTTTTAAGAGAATTGCATGATAGTCTGATTTCACAAAGTAACAAGAATTGGGAATGGATACTAGTTGACGATAATTCAGAAGATAAAAACGCATTTGATCTAATCGATAAATTTAAAAAAAGAGCAAACATTCACTTTTTTTATAATGATGTGCATAGACATATTTCATATACAACAAACTTTGGTGTAGAAAAATCATCCGGGCAATGGATTTTTTTTGTAGACCAAGATGATTTACTTGCCCCCAATACCGTAGACAAACTGATTGTTAAAATTGAACAAAACCCAACTTTAAAACTAATCTACACAGATGAAGATAAAGTAAAAGAAGATGGCTCCCATTTTGACGCCTATCACAAACCTGACTGGAATCCTTTTTTGCTTAGAAGCCAGAACTACATCTGTCACTTACTTGCTGTCTCTAGGGAAATTTATCAAAAAGTTGGTGGTTTGAGAATCGGGTTTGAGGGTGCTCAAGATTGGGACCTTTGTTTGAGACTTAGCGAAATACTTTCCGAGAATGAAATTTACCATTTTCCAGAAATTTTATACCACTGGAGGTCTCATGAAGGATCAACTGCTCAGAGTATAGATCATAAAATAGATATTGTTGAAAAAAGCTCTTTTAAAACACTAAACGATTTTATGACTAGAAATAAAATTGAAGGAAATGTGACTAAACAATTAATACATTGGGATATAAGTTATTCATTTAGCATTAAAACTAAAGTTACACTAGTGATATATGGAGACTTCTTTCCTTCAGTTTTCAAAAATCTATTGAGAAAAATTAATACAGATAATGAAAATAATATTCTTGTTGAACTAATTATTCCTAATCATTGGGAGAAAGTATCCTGCAACCACAGGAGGGTTTCAACACAAAAGTCAATTTGCGAGCAGGTTAACGGCGATGTAATAATATTAATTTCTTCTGAAACAGATCCAATTTCACCTGATTGGCTAGTCCAAATGACTTCCTGTTCGATTCAAAACAAAATCGGCTTATGCGGTGGGAAATTTATTCATCCAGCATCCAATCGAATCATATCTTGTGGTATGTCAATTAATCCAAACAAAGAAGTTGTCTCTCTTTATGAGTCTTCTTCTGTAGATGAACTTGGTGATAAATGTAGGACTAGTATTCAACAAAACTTAACTGTTCTTTCTCCTTTTTGTGTATGTGGAATCAGAAATAACTTTAAAGGTTTACCATACAACTTCACAGAACAGGGAATTGTTAATCAGTGTATTGCTTTGGATAAATCTGGGTTTAAAAATGTTTTTCTGCCTAGAGTGGCCTTTTATAAACACGATATTGATCATAATTACTATAAGTTGAATCAAACTTACAAATGTGAGAATTATGAATTGGAATACGACAAGTCGATAGGACCTAATGTAAAGGTTGTCAATGGAAAGCCACAGTTTATAAACTGATTTCACTCTACTATATCGTGAAAAAACGAATTATAATTCATTGTGGACTTCCCAAAGCTGGAAGTTCTTCTATTCAAAAAACATTATATAAAAACCGAATAAAATTGTTTAGAGATGGTATTTTATACCCCCAAACAAATTATTCTTTATCACGAAGTAATCATAGCAAAATAATTACCGATTACTTTCTCTATAAATCAGATAAACTTATTAATTTTCTTAAAGAAAACTCTCACATTGCGAATAAGAATAAAATTCAGTCCATTATAATTTCAGGTGAGGGTATATCTAATTTGAATCGATCGCAAATAGAAATTTTACGAGAACTTACTTTTAAATATTTCCATGAATATATCTTACACTTTGTTTTGTACCTTAGGCATCCTTACACATGGGGTTCAAGTAAGGTGCAACATCTATGCAAGTGGAGTGATGCTAATTTATTTGAAATTATTAAAAATTATAAAACAATAAGTTATAGAGATTTAACAGAAAAATTTATGTTTCGAAATGGTTCTATTCTGTCAGTATTAGAATTTGAAAAACAAATTACAAAACCAAATTCACTATGTAAATATCTAATTAAACTAGCAGGTTATACTAAATTTCCTAAATATTTACTCAATGAAACTACAGTAAGGAATTCTTTGTCCTTTAATTCGTTATTGAAATTAGATTTGCTAAAACAGTTGAATATTATCGAATCATATGATGATTTAAATAACAAAGATTTTGATAATGAAGGTCCACCTTTTTTTTTCCCACCAAAACTCTTTTCAAGACAATTTGATAAAAGTAATGAGGATTTAGTTTACATTAAAAAAAAATATAATATATCTTACTCTGACGATTATTCTTTTCTAGAAAAAAAAATTGAAGTAAATGATTTTTCAATTTCAATTGAAGATTCAACAAGATTATTATTAAAAAAATTAGATAATAGTAATGAATTGAATCGAATAAAAGTGTTAAAAGAAAAATATTTAGAAAAGGTGAGAAGTCTCTATTTATGACTACTATTTTATCTATACATATACCCAAAACTGCTGGATCTTTTTTTGGCGAAACTTTAAGTTTATCTAGATCTCAACTACTTTTTTATAATTATGGTGCTAACAGTCGAGCAACCCGATTGATTTATCAAGGTAATGTTGTTGAGTTTAACAGTCATGAGGAACGAATCGAGTTCTTCATAGATAAAAGTATTATTCACCATAATAGAATGTCAATTATGCATGGACACTTTCATGGAAGAAGGTTCTTGGATGAGTTACCAGATGCAAAGTTCTTATTTTGGTTACGAGAACCTGCACAAAGATTAAAATCTCATTTTGAATTTTGGAATCGATTAGATTATATTAATGCTCACAATCCAAAGTATTACGAATTCAAAAGTAAAAGATTAACTTTTCTTGAGTTTGCTACTTCAAAGGAATTTACTAATAGACAATCATTTTTTTTAAGAGATGTCCCATCAGAAAATGTTCTTAAATATGGAGTCGTAGAGAAGATGAGGGAATCTATGATGAATTTTACTGAAATATTAGGTATTGATCCGTCAATAATTAATTATTCTTACAAGAATGCAAATATGAATAAAGAAAGTTTTTTATATGATATACCTAAAGATGATTTAGAAAAAATCATTGTTGCCAATAAAGAAGACTATTCTCTTTACAAAAATGTCCTTTTAGGAAAACTACCTAAAAAATTATAATGTCTTTATGATTGTTAGTATTCACTTACCAAAGGCGGGGGGAACGACATTTGGTTCAATATTAAGAGAAATTTATGGTAAAAGTTTATTTCTCGATTACTCCAAACAATGGTCTAAAGAAGATACTAAAAATAATTTTTACGAAAAGAAGTTAGAATGTCTTCACGGTCATTTCGAACATAACGCTTTTGATCATTTGTACCCTGATACAAAGAAAATTATTTGGTTAAGAAACCCATCAGAGAGAATTTATTCATTGTATAAATATTTAAAGTTAAACCCAGATCATGATAATTCATATTACACTCCCATCTATAACAATGCTTTTACCTTTAATGATTTTATTAAATTGGAATGGGTTCAAAATAATTTTAAAAACTACATTAAGGATTCATTTCCAAAGGACTTTTATTTTATTGGTTTTTTGGAGTATTTTGATTCTTCTCTTTCGGAGTGCTCGAAATTTTTAAATTGGAAATACATACCAGAATATTCAATTTTGAATAAAAATAACCAAATAATTAACTCATCTGATACGGTTCTCAAAAGGCACATAAACAAGTTCCTTGACTTCGAAATAGATTGGTATGAACAAGCATTTTCTCAAGCGACTTTTTAATAAATTAGTTAACTTTTATGCTAAGGTTTCTCGTAAATATTATGTTGAGGATTATGTTCGGGTTTATCCCAATAACCATGTTTTTGATTTAAATGGCGATGAAACTCATTTCACAGATGAACACTGGAGAAACTACATTAATCACCGAAAGTTCTATTATTTTGCATCCCAGTTTGTTAAGAGAGGTTCTCATGTTTTAGATGCAGGATGTGGAAGCGGCTATGGTTGCAAGATTCTTAAATTAGCAGGTGCGAGTAAAGTAACTGGTATCGATGCATCAAATCATGCTCTTAACTTTTGTAAAAAAAGTTACTCTAATTATGCGACCTTTTCACTTGGAAGCGTTACCAATATGAAATCGATGCTTTCTAATTCATGCGACCTAGTCGTTTGTAGTGAAGTACTAGAGCATGTTAAGGATTTTGGAAGAGAGGAAATGGCGTTAATCGAATTGAAGCGCTGTCTAAAGAAAGACGGAATTCTTACCTTTGCTACTCCTAACGCGGAAATTTTTCCTAAGCATGGGTTTTACTTCAGTGAAATTGTTGCATTATTAAAACCTCACTTTGAAAAATTTCTTGTTTTTGAGAATGGATTAATCCCTAGTGGTAATGGTTTGTCATTGTGGAAAGAACGACTGACGAATAACTCCAAAGGCAAAATCTATACAAAATCAATTAAATTGAAAGAGACAGTTAAACATCTAAAAAATGAAAAACAATGTCTTAAAATGACAGACATTGAACATCCCTATTATTTCTACGACTATAAATTAGATTTAAGTCATCTCCATAACACTCATTCTTGGATGGTATTAAGTATTAAGGATTAAAAATCTTTTATAAACATTTTTAACTTTCTAGACCATAATTCAGTTGGATTACGGTCGTAGTCGAAAATCATAGACTCATGAGTGTTTTTCCAAGCATCAATTCTAGTTATTTCGATGCCTTGATTCTCTCACATTTACAAACAATTCGAATTTGTGGCTTTTCAAACGAATTAAATTTGTATTGTACTCTTTTGGTCTGGGGTTGAACAACAATCTTCTTGAATGAACTGCCTAAATACACCAAAAGATTGCAATGTATATCTGCATTATATTCGATGTAGAAATTGATTTCTGATTTATCGGAAATCCTGATGTAACCTAAATTAGATAACAATTCGTCATTAATTCCTAAATAAACTGCTTGTTTTGTTTGGAGTAGTTTACCTGAGGTTTGCCATCCTCTTAAACCGTATATAAAACAACCATTATAAATTTGACCTGAAATGGTTAACCAAAGATTCCAAAATCCAATTTCCTGGAAATATAATTTTGCTAGTGGTTGGATAAAATCTATGAATGAAATAGCACTTTCAATATCTTGTTTCTTTAGCAGGTGATTATGAAAGGAGGAGTCCTTAAAATTCTCCAAAGTATTATCGTAAAAATTAAATTGATTTAAAATGAATTTATTAGATGGTTCTTCAAGCTTGAATGTTTTTTATGATTCTAGACAACCATTCAAGAAAATTTTTCTCTAAAGTAAGATTTTTATAAATTATAGTATTTTGTTTAAGTTTACATGATATAAGATCGAACCATTCACCACAGATAGAGCCTGTATTATAATAACCGTAATGTATTTTCGAGTCATTGGTATTTATTGGGTTACAATGTGTATTTGTTCGATGCTCTACATGCAACTTATCAGAATTAATACGATTAATGATATGTTTTATTATCTTATTGGTTTCCTTGTCTAAGTCATCATCGCTATTAAGGTTTGTAGACTACTTAATCGGCCAAAAAAAAACCTCCCATGATAAGAATGAATGAAAGATATCTATTTTTGATGAATAGTATTTTACAAATGAAATAAAGCCTTCATATAATAATTTTTCTTTTGTTTTGTATTCAAGTTTTCTAATAAGGATATTTTTGCAAATATATTTGTATAATTTTTTTTGCCGTTCAAAAGTTCTATCTTCTTGTAAACTTTCTTCCCACAAATAATCTATTCTTAGAATGACATAAATTCTTTTTTGCTTTCAATTCGAAATCAAATAATCAAATATTTCTGTATATTCAGTTTCAAAGTTGGATAAGTTAGGCTTAAAGGAAGCATACAGAAGCATTACTATTATAGAATTAAAGCCGCATTCTTTAATAAATTCTAAATCATTATCAATTTTATTTTTTGAAATGTTACTCCAAAAGTTAACCGAACCAAAATCGCTAAGATAATTTATGACTTTTATTCTCTTACATGGCATATAGTATAGAAATTGTATTAATTCATATATTTATCAAGCATATCTTTAATAATTCCTTTCTCATAATTTGATAGAAAACCGATTTGTTTTTTATTGAAATTAAAGAGGTTATTTGGTGAGTAGTCTTTAACTTTATATTTTTTATATGGATTAATATCACTTATTTCTGGAATAAAATTTATAATATCCTCATATGTTTGATCGGTTTCGTCACACATTTTCTCGTAAGTCAACGAAAGTGTTTCATATCTATTCTTTATTTTATTAATATGTTTATTTATAAGAATCCATCTTTCTATATTCGCTTTTATTAAATCAATTCTATTTACTTTAAATGTTCTATTTGAAGTCATTCTTGAAGTCATGCTTGCACATGTAGCAAATGGATCTCGAATAAATGTAATTATCTTATAACTTTTAAATGTTCTCAAAATATCTTCATAGCGTATGATATTCGGTGGACTCTTTTCTACAATAAACTCAATTTTAGAATTTATTTCTTTCTGGATAAAAAATTTTTCAAACCAAATATTTTTTACTTTATTCCAATCAACTTTTTTTTTCTCTTCCCATCGACTTGGTCCAGATAATTCATCTACAAGCCATTGTCCTTCAGATTTTGGATTTAAAATAAAAGTTTTTTCTGAAGAGTTTAAAATATGTGCAAGCATTGTTGAGCCAGAATTTGGAGGCGTAAAAATGAAAATTAGTTTTGGTTCTTTATCCATGTATATTTTCAAAAAGAATTTTGTCATAAATAATGAAATCATTAAATAATTCCATAAATATATCTTTGGTATAATCGGTCAACTCGATCTTTTTATTTGCAGAGTTAAGATCTTTAAGAGTGAAAGTTCTGTTTCTATTTCTATAAGTTAATTGGTCCAAAATAAAATTGTTAGTTTTGTGCAAATCATCGAAGTTACCAATATGTTCAAAATCACATGATATTTGTAGCGCATTATTTAAATCTAATTTCTCTAACCTCCTATTATCACTAGTGTCGGTTAAATATCTTACCTGCCTATTATCAAATACTTCGTAATAGTTCTTAAATATTTTATCGGCTAGACATTTTAAATGTTTTTCATCCGAATAGTTAATGTTATTTAAATAATCACATAGTTTTTTTATTTTCTTTGGTGCGCTATGTATCTTATTGTTTGACTTCAAGTTACGAACCCAAGAAATATGTGATACAATATGATCAAATGGATTCCTGATTATTGTTACTGGTATGTAACCATTCATTTTTACACTTTTTCGTACTCGTGGATAAGGAATGTGACCTGATATAAATAGTTTATTGCTGAAATGTATTTTCGGATTAGATGAATTCTCAGCGTGACTAACTGACTTTTCTTCGCCTATTGCTTTAACTATCGTATCGTTGATTGAAGTGCCACCGGTTTTGGGAATGTGTAAAAAAAATATTTTGTTCATTTAATAATTTTATTTGTTATCAAAGAAAAACATCTTTTTGCGAGTCTTTTAGTTTCGAGTACATCAGGTATTTCATAACTTCAAATCATCGTTTATGCTTAATTGACTAATTTGAAGCTAAATAACCGGAGCGCAAATGTTGCAAAACCTTTTTTTTTACTAACTTTAAGTCGATAAAATGTTGATAAATACACACCTCTAAGATACACAAATTTGGATGATAACTTTGATGGGTGCCAACGGCTATATTGGTCAGACGATGACCAATACCCTTGAGCATAATCAAATCTCATTTACTTCCCTATCAAGTGTTGGTTCGGATTATTACAATGCCAAAAGACTTAGGAATTCTTTAGAATCCAACCAATCCAGGTTTTTGATTAACTGTGCTGGTTTCACTGGAAAGCCAAATGTGGACGCTTGTGAATCTACAAAGTATGAGTGTCTTCAGGGTAATGCAGTACTACCTGGAATTATCCGAGAAGTTTGCGAAGATTTAAATATACGATGGGGGCACATTTCTAGCGGGTGTATATATTCTGGAAGACGAGACAATGGGAAGGGTTGGACGGAGGAGGATGAGCCAAATTTTTCTTTTCGTTCTCCCCCCTGTAGTTTTTACAGTGGTACTAAAGCGTTGGGTGAGGAAGTTTTGGAAGGGGCAGAGAACTGCTTCATTTGGAGGTTACGTATTCCGTTTAATCATGAGCCGAGT
>Ga0209632_10005935_pt1 | contig 10447 bp, 6 predicted proteins | sample COG_10_FD_184754 | JGI IMG/M metagenome (GOLD analysis project Ga0209632, IMG submission 184754) | Pelagic Microbial community sample from North Sea - COGITO 998_met_10 (SPAdes) (version 2) | ecosystem: Environmental > Aquatic > Marine > Neritic zone/Coastal water | place: Helgoland, sampling...
AACCGGTATGGGCGGCCAACGTGTCGTTACGGATGGTGGGTGTATTTCGTTGCCAATCGTGCATCAGCTTCAAAAAGTATCGATGCAAACGCTCCCGCTCACTGCTGCACGATCAGGTAAAAATGCCGCCCTCACAAAAGACCAGATCCGCGCAGACATTCAGATGGCATTTGAGGTACGGGTTGAGCCGTCAGAAGGCAGTATCGCCAATGCAGCGCAATCTCTTGGTCAGCGCATTGCAAGAAACGGCGAAGCGGTACAGGAGGTTCTAGAAAGCACGTTGGTGGATGCTATTCTAAATGCATCGGCCTCACGCACATTAGATGAAATTCACTTGGATCGCGTTAAATTTACAGCGGACGTGTCAGGTATTGTTGAAGCTCAGGCAACTCGACTTGGACTTACGATTGTTGCTGCATCGCTTGTCTCTGTAGACCAAAGTGATTTCTCCCAACTGAATGAGAACAACGCTTTCAACGCAAAAGGTATGCGTAAGCTTGCCGAGTTGATTTCCGAAGAACGTAAAGCCAGAATCAAAGTTGAAACAGAAATCGACGTGGCCATTCGTGAACACAAACTGACCCAACATCAGCAAGAACTCAACATTACTCGCCAAGAACGCGAAGCTGAGATTTCTCAGGCTGAGCATCTCGACAAAATGGAAGCTGACGCGAAATCACGGTCCCAGCAAGCACAAGCATCAGCAACCTTGGCAACCGAAGAAGTTCGCATCGAAAAAGAACGTCTGGCCAAGGCTTCGCAAGTTGAGAATGATGAAGCGCTCCGTAAGACTGAAATGACTGCCCTCCTTTCGTTAGAGGAGGCAAAGATTACGAACGATATCTCTCTGTCGAAAAAACGAGCTGAAGAATCCAAGACGAAGGCTGCTGAAGAAGAAGCAAAAGCTCAGGTAATCCTCGCCGCTGAACACGTGCAAGCACAGAAAGATCGTGCCGTTGAAGTGCGCGAACAAGAGTTAGCCCAACTTCGCCAAGGCAAGCAAATTTCGCTAGAAAATGAACGTGTGAAAAGTGACGTCGAAACGATGCTGGTGCGTGCCCAAGCGGATGCCAAGGTCAAGACCACAGAAGCGGAAGCCGAAAAACTACGCATGGAGGCGGAAGCCGCTGGTCAGTCGGCCCTTAACACTGCTGAAAACACGTTGAGTGATGCAGTGATCGGCATGCGTTTAGAAGAACGCAAGTTGGATCGTATGCCAGAGATTATGACCCAAATGATGAAGCCAGTTGAGAAAATTGACTCCATTCGTATTAACCACATCGGCGGGATGGGCGGCGGCCAAGCTTCTGGCGAAGGTGTCGATGGCGCGTTTGGCTCCGCGATGGATCAAATCCTCGGCATGGCTGTTCGCCTCCCCGCAATGAAACAGATGGGCGAAGAAATCGGGGTCGATCTGGATATAAACTCCGCGGGTCGAACCGCAGATTATGCAAATCGAATAAAGTCAAAAGACACCAAAACCACCAAAGAGTGACGACCAGTCACCAAACCAAACCAACTAAAACAGACCAACAAAATGGAGGACACAGTATGACTGTGAACAGAAGAACTTTCCTTGGCGGAACCGCAGCGCTTACCGCAACAGCAGCGTTTTTGCCGACAGTTACACTTGCTGGCGACACTATTAAATTAGGTTCCATCTTAGATACCTCGGGCGTGTTTGACGCCTACGGTAAGCCAATGGACATGGCGATGCGCCTGGCTGTCAGTGAGATCAACGCTGCAGGCGGCCTTTTGGGTAAGCAGGTTGAAGTAAAAGCCTATGATACTCAATCAGACATGGCGCTCTATTCGCAGTACGGCCAACAGTTGACACGGCAAGATGAAGTCGATGTCGTTCATGGCGGCATTCTGTCAGCGTCACGCGAAGCCATCCGTCAAACGATGCGCAAAACAAACACTCCATACTTTTACAACGTTTTGTACGAAGGCGGCGTTTGTGATCGCAACATATTCATCAACGGCGTCACACCTGCTCAACAAGTCGAGGCTTTGGTCCCCTACGCAATGGGTAAATCCGGCAAGAAGGTTTATGTTCTGGCTGCTGACTATAATTACGGTCAGATCATGGCCCGTTGGATCGAAAAGTTCGTCAAAGAAAATGGCGGTGAAATCGTTGGCCTAGATTTCTTCCCACTCGACGTAGCTGATTTTGGATCAACTATTGCCAAAATTCAAACAGCTGCACCTGATTTGGTCATTGCGCCACTCGTCGGTGGGGCACACTTGTCATTCTTCCGCCAGTGGGCAGCCGCAGGCATGAAAGATCGTATTCCGTTAGCATCCACGACAATGGGTGTTGGCAACGAACACAAAGTTTTGACGCCAGAAGAAGGCAACGGCATTATGGTTGCTTACAACTACAGCCAAGAGTTGGATACGCCTGCAAATAATGCGTTCAAAGAACGCTGGGCTGCCGCCTACGGTGACAGCAATTCTATTCATGAACTTGCAGTTTCCAACTACCAAGGCGTGCTGACTTGGGCAGAAGGTGTTCGTCAGGCTGGCTCTTTGGACCGTGAAGCACTTTTTACTGCGCTCGAAAGTGGTCTGTCTATTGACGGCCCAGCAGGCAAGGTAACTGTCGATCCAAAAACTCACCACGCCATTCTCGACGTCCATCTAATGGAAATCGAAAACCAAGGCATGAAGGTGATCGAAACACTGCCCCAGCGGCAGCCGGTCGACACTCAGTCTGTTTGCGATCTGAGTGCCAACCCTGACGACAATACTCAATACGAAATTGACATTTGATTTCTTCCGTACTGGGGGCAGCGTAAGTTGCCCCCATTTTTAAATCCAAAAGAACTGGCACTGTAAAATGGACCTAGGTTTCGTCATACTCGTAGAAATGTTCTACGCCGTGGCCTCGCTGATCTTGATTAGTGCAGGACTTGCCGTCGTGTTCGGGATGATGAAAGTCATCAACCTAGCCCATGGTGAATTCATGATGATGGGTGGTTACGCTACGATCACAGCGGTTAATCTCGGCATTAATGTTTTTGTGGCAATGCTCATTATCGCGCCGCTAATTGTCGGATTGATAGGTCTTGTCGTGGAACGCTTGGTCATCAGGCACCTCTATGGGCGACTGGTAGACACGATGCTCGCGACATGGGGACTAAGTCTGGTCTTTATCGGTCTGGTCACGATGATATTCGGCAACACAACAACGGGTATTTCAACGCCTATAAAGGGCTTTACCGTTGGATCGTATCAGGTCAACGGATACAATTTTTTCATTATTCTTGTGGTGATTGCCGTTCTCTTACTCATGCTTGCTGTGCTCAAAGGCACACGGGCAGGATTGATTGCACGCGGCACGATGCAACGTTCCGACATGGCAAACGCGCTTGGCTACAGCCCTGACCGGATTTACATGGCGACGTTCTTTTGTGGCTCCGCCCTTTCAGGATTGGCTGGCGCAGTGTTGGCTCCATTGGTTGGATTAGTACCAACCTCAGGTGGTGCCTATATCGCTAAGGCCTTTATCACTGTGATTGCTGGTGGCCCGTCACTTGTCACCGGACTGTTCGCCTCGGGTACTTTCTTCGGTGCCCTGAGCCAGTTTTTCACCTTTGCGATTTCACCTGTCATTGGCGAAGTGGCCCTCCTGATTGGTGCCGTCTTTCTTCTGCGCCTCTTACCGCAGGGCATCACGAGCAAATTCTTCAAGGGGAAGCTGTGATGCAGACTTCAATTCGCAAAGACATCATCACCACCCTTGTTGTGGCGGCAATCCTACTTTGGATCATGCCGATGTTAATTAGCACATACACACTCACAGTTCTTGTGATCTACGGCATGCTAGGCCTGAGCCTTGGTTTGATCTGGGGCTTTGGCGGGATTTTGTGCTTTGGCCAAGCAGCCTTCTTCGGGTTAGGTGCTTATACTTACGCCATCGCAGCCATCAACTTTGGTGAGAGTACGTTGCCAATGCTGTTGGCCGTCCTTGTCCCTGCAATCTTTGCTGCCATGCTCGGTGCGATGATGTTCTATGGTCGACTGACCGATGTGTATCTCGGTGTCATCACACTTGTCGTTACATTAATCCTGTTCAAATTCATGAACTCAACAGCAGGCCCTCAATACGTCATCGGATCAGCCAAGCTGGGTGGTTATAACGGTATACCTGGTTTCCAGACACTCAATGTTCCTGGTGATCCAAGCGCATATATCTGGGGTGACAGCTATTTCTATGTCTGCGCGGCCGCTCTTTTAATCGTATATCTATTAGTTACTTGGCTTCTAAGGTCCAGCTTTGGGCGCATCGCAATTGGCATTCGCGAAAACGAAACACGTCTTTCACTTATGGGCTACGACGTAGCGGCCAGAAAAACCGTATTGTTTTCTGCAGGAGCTGCAATCGCAGGGCTTGCTGGAGCCTTGTTTGCGAACTGGGGTGAGATCGTCACACCAAGCCTGTTCTCACTCAGGCAATCCGCTGAAATTATCATTTGGTGCATCGTCGGCGGCCTTGGAACACGTTTGGGGCCAATTATCGGGGCCGCTGGACTTGCCTACATGAAATTTTTGTTCGGGCAGCAATCGCTGATCGACAACACACTCATAACTGGTTTGATTTTAGTTTTCTTCGTTCTTTTCTTGCCCAAAGGCATTGTTCCCGCTGTCGCCGGCCTATGGCGGGTCAGTTTTGGGCGCAAAAGACGAAGCCGAGGCCGCCAAACACGTCGGACCCGTACGCGAGGTGAAGCAAATGGCTGAAGTTGTCCTAGAAACCCAGTCACTTACGATGCGATTTGGGGGCGTTGTTGCAAGTGACAACGTGAATTTTAAACTTCAAGCGCGCGAATTACGTTGCCTGATTGGCCCAAATGGGGCGGGTAAATCTACTTTCTTCAAATGTGTAACGGGCCTGCTTACCCCGTCTGAGGGCCATGTTTTCATGCGTGGAGAAGAAGTGACCGGGTGGATGCCGCATCAGATAGCAGGTCTTGGCGTTGGTATTAAGACACAAACGCCAAACGTGATGGATGCGCTTTCAGTATTTGAAAACATCTGGCTGTCGGCGCGTCGCTTTCATGATCCCACGGAATCCAATAGAAAAACTCATGAGATTATTGAGCGCTTAGCCTTAGGTTCAATCGCGCGAACTGACCTAGGCCAACTGGCACACGGCGAACGTCAACGCGTTGAACTTGGTTTGGTCGCAGTCGGTGATCCTTGGCTCGTCCTACTTGACGAACCAGCGGCCGGGATGAGCGCCCAAGACGTCGATCGCATGACCAAAATTATATACGAACTCACACAAACCGCCGCCGTGGTGATCGTCGAGCACGACATGCAATTCATTCGCTCCATCGCAGAAACGGTCACGGTTTTTCACCAAGGTGCTGTGCTTATGGAAGACCACATTGATCGCGTCATGTCTGACCAGACAGTGCGCAACGTATATTTAGGAAAGAAGGCGTGAGCATGCACGAAGACACCGCTGTCACGTTAGAAGTAAAGGTCCTTTCGGGGGGATACGGTCGCGTACCGATCCTGCACGGGCTTGAATTTTCCGTTGGCGAAAATGAAGTTGTCGGCATTCTTGGTCACAATGGCATGGGCAAGACCACACTCCTCAAAACCATAATGGGGTTCCTCCCCGCAACATCTGGATCTGTTAGATTCCATTCCACGGACATCACAAGGATGTCCCCGTTTGAACGCGCAGGACAAGGGATAGGCTATGTGCCTCAGGGGCGCGGGATTTTCCCACAACTTACTGTGCGAGACAATCTTCGCTTTGCTTGGCATGACTATTCTGGGGGTGACGAAAATGATGTCATCGACGCCGTTCTAGCCGACTTCCCGCGTCTGACCAAGTTACTGGATCGTGAGGGTGGTGCGCTTTCTGGCGGTGAACAACAATTGTTGGCGCTTGCACGTTGCCTCATGGGTGACCCCGAGTTTTTACTGCTCGACGAGCCTACTGAAGGTATCCAGCCATCTATCATTGAAGAAATGGCCGAAACGCTTTTGAAATTGCGGGATAGTCGCGGCCTTTCTATCCTGTTGGTTGAACAAAACTTCGACTTCATTTCAGATCTTTCTGATCGCGTCTTAGTCTTGGAACGCGGCCGGATTACTGGCGCTCTGGATAAATCTGAGTTGTCCGACCAATCCAAAGTCGATCAATTTCTAGGATTTGGCACGGCGCGGTCAACGCGCGGCAATGCAAACCCGAACCCAAATTCAAAATCAACGCCCAGCCAAGTCCCCACCGACATTTCGTCTCCATCAACCCCCATTGCACGCACGGTGAACAATATGACTGTTAAACGCCCTACTCTGAACCAAATGCGCGAAATGGCCCTTCGTTTCGGGATGAGTTTAAACGATGAAGAATTAACCGAGTTCTCAGAGATCATGGAGCCATACATCCAATCTTACGATCGTTTGGATGCAACGCCTGATTTTCTACCACCAGTCCGCTACCCGCGATCACCTGGTAGCTTTCCAAGTGCGAGTGAAAACCCACTCAATGCGTGGTACGTAAAGACAGACGTTCTTGGTGCGCCCGACGGGCCATTGCGGGGCAAACGTATCGCTTTGAAAGATACAATCTGCCTTGCTGGTGTTCCCATGATGTGTGGATCGTCCATTATGGAAGGCTACACGCCAGAAATTGATGCGACGATCGTGACAAGGATGCTGGATGCTGGCGCAGTCATCGCAGGCAAAGCGCATTGCGAAAACTTCTGCCTTTCTGGCGGCTCACATACCAACGCCAAGGGGCCAATTCATAACCCTTGGAAACATGGTTACATGGCGGGAGGTTCCTCGGGTGGGTCTGCCGCGCTGGTGGCTGCTGGTGAAGTCGACATGGCAATTGCTGGTGACCAAGGTGGTTCCATCCGGATCCCTGCCGCAAATTGCGGCGTTTACGGAATGAAGCCAACCCACGGGTTGGTCCCCTACACCGGTGTTATGCCCATTGAGCAAACCATCGACCACGTTGGTCCCGTGACCAACAATGTCTCAGACAATGCGCTCCTGTTGGAAATTCTGGCCGGAGAAGATGGTCTAGATCCAAGGCAATATAAGCCAAAAACTTTCCGCTATACCGAGGCTTTGGGGCGGGGTGCTCAAGGACTTCGTATAGGAATCTTGAAAGAGGGTTTCAATCATTCCGTCAGCGAGTCGGATGTCGATCAAAAGGTTCTTGCAGCTGCAGAACGTTTCAAAGAGCTTGGCGCACGGGTAGAAGAAGTTTCTATCCCAAATCACCATCTCGCCGTCGACTGCTGGACTGCCATTACCGTTGAAGGATTGCAAGATGGCATGATGCACGGAAATTCGGCTGGTACAAACTATCGCGGTCTATTTTTGCCATCCATGATTGATCACATGGCCCAATGGCGTAGCCGTGCTGACGAGCTTAGTCATTCATTGAAGGTATGCATGTTCTTGGGCGAATTCTATCAAGAACAATATCGTGGTCGCTTTTATGGCAAAGCTCAAAATCTCATGCGCAAGGTAAATGGGCAGTATGCAGCAGCACTAAATCAGTACGATCTTCTGCTCATGCCGACCGTGCCAATGAAACCGCAACAAATACCACCAGCTGATTGTAGTATTACAGAATATGTTAACCGTGCGTTTGAGATGATCGCAAACACCGCTCCGTTTAATGGCGGCCTGCCCGCCATGAGTGTTCCCTGTGGACTTCTTGAAGGTCTCCCTATCGGAATGATGTTAGTCGGTCCGAATTATGGAGAGATGAAAATCTATCAAGCGGCGCACGCTTTTGAGCAAAGCGGCGACTGGCGTGAATTTTAAGGGAGGATAAAATGTCGATTTTGAATGAGAGCCTGGCAACTAAAATCTCTAGCTTTAGCATTTCCAGCGAAACATCTGACCATGATTTACTGCCTCAAGGCGGGTTGTCCTATGTACGTGGCCCCACCAACCCACAATTGGTTTTTGCAACCATTCCGCAACTTTTGCGTGACGCAGTTTCCCGTTTCGGCCCGCGTGATGCGGCTGTGTTCTGCGATTCTGGAATACGAATGACCTACTACGATCTGGATCGTGCCGTAGACCGCCTGGCAACTGGTTTTCTGGCCCTAGGTTTGAATAAGGGGGATCGTGTTGGCATCTGGGCACTAAATCGCCACGAATGGATTCTCACACAATTTGCCACAGCCCGTATTGGCCTCATATTGGTCAACATCAATCCCGCATATCGCCTGTCTGAGCTTGAGTACGCTTTGAACAAAGTAAGTTGCAAAGCACTGGTGTTGGCTAGATCGTTCAAAACCTCAGAATACCTCTCAATGGTATGCACGCTTGCCCCTGAAATGGAGAGCTGTAAGCCAGGGCAACTCCAAGCAATAAAGCTGCCTCATTTGCGCAATGTGATTGTAATGGACGAGAACCCTGGTCCAGGTGCATATTCTTTTGATCATATCTGCAAACTTGGAGGCCCAGCCCAACAGTTGCGGTTGGATAAGATCGACAGCTCACTCTCTCCTGATGACCCAATAAACGTTCAGTTTACGTCTGGGACAACTGGGCAGCCAAAAGGGGCAACTCTTTCTCACTACAATATCATCAACAATGCCCGCTATGTTACTGATCGCATCGTATTGAGCGAGGAAGATCGCCTAGCGATTCCAGTCCCACTCTATCATTGTTTCGGCATGGTCATGGGTGTCCTTGGGGCTGTAAGCAAAGGGGCGGCAATGATATTTCCGGGGGAGAGCTTTGATGCCACATCCACCCTCGATGCTTTGGAAAAAGAAAAATGCACGGCGCTCTATGGCGTACCCACAATGTTCGTAGCCATGTTGCAAGAATTGGACATCAAACCACGAAACCTAACACGGATGCGGACTGGTGTGATGGCAGGAGCACCCTGTCCTGCAGATGTCATGAAACGTGTCAACAAAGACATGAATATGCCCGAAGTTACTATTTGCTATGGCATGACAGAAACGTCACCCGTCTCCTTTCAAAGCTTCGTGAATGATACAACCAAACAACGCTGTGAAACGGTCGGACGGGTACACCCGCATCTGGAAGTAAAAGTTGTGGACGAGGGTGGCAATATCGTCCCTGTAGGAAAGCAAGGAGAGCTTTGCACACGAGGTTATTCAGTCATGAAGGGCTATTGGAACGACCCTGACCGAACAACTGACAGCATAAAGGACGGCTGGATGCACACCGGCGACCTTGCCGTAATCGATCCAGAAGGTTTCTGTAGTATCACTGGCCGTGTCAAAGACATGATTATTCGCGGTGGTGAGAACATCTATCCTAAAGAAATCGAAGAATTTCTCTTTAGCCATCCAAACGTTAGTGAAGTACAGGTATTCGGAATTCCTGATCCTAAGCTTGGGGAAGAAGTCTGCGCATGGGTGATAGTAAGACCAGACACTACATTAGATCCAGCTAGTCTGAAATATTTTTGCCAGGGCCAGATTGCGCACTTTAAGATACCTCGACACATTCGCATCGTTGATGAGTTGCCAATGACCATAACTGGGAAACCTCAAAAATTTGTGATGCGAGATCAGATGATCGAATTGTTGGGCATGTCCTGACCTCAATGGGTTACGGGTCCTAAGCTCGGTGTAGGAGTGCCAAGTCGTGTAACCAACGTTACAGCCACAAACTGTTTCGTGGTGCGTGGATGACTACAATGCGAAAGACGTGCCGCAGCATTTGGATGGGAGCTGGATGACTGTTTCGAGCCAGAAGCAGACCTTGCGAACATTGCCTTGAACGGCAACTTTGTCCGCACAGCCGCCCTCTATGCAAAGTGCAGCTATTCGCCCTTTCATGTAGAAATGTTTATGGCGCAGCATTTGTCATTTTGGGGTTTTCTTGCGTTCACTGCGATTGGCACCAATGTCCGCACCAGCTTAATTCCTCCTCCCACCCAAAAAAAATCAGTCGCCATACCCCCGCCTGGCCACCCACGAAGGGAAGCCGGACGGGGTCTGGGCGTATGCATGTTTTATGCCTGAGGCAGCCTGATGCCCTCCACGATCTCCCGCTTCTGCGCATCGGATATCCCCGCCGAGTACAGCCCATAAGTCAGCTTATTGGCTGACCTCGCGGAGTGGTGCCCCACGAGGCTTGCGGTGAAGTGCTCTGGCACCCCTGTGCGCTCACACTGCGTGATAAACCACTTGCGAGTGGAGTGGAACACGGTCCCGTGCAGCTTTGGGTGGAGGCGACGGAGGTACGCATAGCGCTTTACGACCTTGTCCACGGTGAGCTGCGGGAAGAGCCTGCCTGACGTTGGCAAGGTGGCATCCAGCAGGTTCTCGAGGATATCATGCAGAGGCACCTCCCGCTCTGCGGCCTTGGACTTCAGCAAGCGCACCCTATTGGGCTTGATGCTGATGAAGCGCCCCAGGTTGCCCTTTCCTGTGACGTCCTCCGCCATGAGCCCGCAGATCTCGCCGGA
>Ga0209632_10005940_pt1 | contig 10442 bp, 8 predicted proteins | sample COG_10_FD_184754 | JGI IMG/M metagenome (GOLD analysis project Ga0209632, IMG submission 184754) | Pelagic Microbial community sample from North Sea - COGITO 998_met_10 (SPAdes) (version 2) | ecosystem: Environmental > Aquatic > Marine > Neritic zone/Coastal water | place: Helgoland, sampling...
AACAGAGCAGTTGTCATCAAATATGAATTGGCTTTGCCTAGAAACAAGAATGTCGTTGAAAATCCCACCGATTGGGCATGGCCTGAGGGCATACCGTAGGCATTCACCCCATCAAAGTTTTCATATTTCGAAAATGGTATTTGATTGTCTTGACGAGGTATTCGATATATATTTTTCAATGTTGAATTCACGAAACTATTGACAAAGATTGAAATTAAATAAGCATATAAATACGGTTTTCTATAAAAAAAGGTGTAAATGTTTATCAATAAAATCAATAATGGACCAGTATAGCCGATTGAATCAAATAATTCGATTATATTTATCATATATATTATGTACATGACAAATTATTGGGTCACTTCACATTTCAAAACAAAAGACCAATTACGGCCATTTAAGTCCAATATATTTCCTTTGCTGTCGAGTAATTTCACGGATAAACGTGAAATATTTACAGGGCCATTATATACTCTGGTAGTATAAATAACTCCATTTGATAAATAGCTTTCGCCATCAACAGTTGTGGTATTTTCTTTCAAATTTATTACTGCTAAAATGTTATTCACATTTGATTTATTTAACTGATTTGTATAACCATTTTTTTTAGTATTTAATAAAATAGAGGTAGTGTTATCGTGCTGGTCGACTATAACTTCTGCAGCATAGAATTGATCTTGTGTCATTATTTGATTGTTGTCTGTTATTCCAGATATTCTCTCTTGACAATTATTATTATTAAGCGACAATGTATACAATGACGATCTAGGAATAGCTATATTATCTGCTTCATTATCGATAGCCGTTACTATATTACCATTCGTATAACTCTGTGTATAATCGTCCAATGATAATAAAAAATACTGATCAGGATTTAAGGATATTTGATTTTCCGCGTTGATTTCTATACTACCATCAGTAGATGGATAGTCCAATAGATTGTATATAATTTTCTTATAACCCAAAGAAGCACCTAATGTATTTAATGACGCATTATAATCCTTGCGCTCATCTGCCACGCAATTGGATGAATCTGTGTAAAAGATGATCGAATAATCTTGAGATTCGTGATCTTGATTTATGTTAATATACATTTGAGTATAATAAGTGCCGTTTTTAGAAATCAATGTAAAATAGCTATTTTCTGTAATATTTTCTCCGCGCTGCGTTTTTTGTATCTTAAGCTGTGTATTCAATTCTTCTATTAATGAAGAGGGGGTGTATTTTATTGGATTATTCGATGAATCGATTATAGGTAAAACCAATGTCAATGTATCATTTGTTATATTACTATTTGGTCTAAACATAAGTATATTATTACCATCATGTAATGTTAGTGTATTTACATCTAATGGCGATGAACCTTTTATTGTTGCAGGGTTGATTGCTCCAGACATGTCAATTATTACATTTTCACTAATATCAAGATAATTTTCCCATGTATTTGCGGTATCATCTATAAACGTAACGTCAAAATCACTTATTAATAATGCGTCGTTTAAAGTAATATTAAAATTTAATTCATTTGTATACTTGTCATATTCACATACACTTCCGGTTGTATAAGCGGTGGAATACGAAAACTGAGACAATGAAGTCGCAATTGCTTCTGCTAAAGTCGAATTATTGTAAGATGTATCGGGGGGTAAATATATATTAAATGATAAATCTGGCGATATTGGAATTCCATTCTTAGGTTTTATAATTAGACAGAGACTATTATCTGTTGTAGTATATGTCGCATTTTGCGATACGTCTATTTGAAATCCAGAGTTATTATATGACGTATCCACTAAATTTGAATCCACTTGATCCCAGAAATCACCTAAAACATAATAAAAATTATCTTCATTGAATAATTTTTGTATGCGTAATTCAAGCGAAAATATATTTTCTGTATTTATGTATGCGTTGGATAGGTTTAAAACGCCATTTGGATTTTCTCCGTTTGTTGATGCGTTGTTTTTGTTTGTCTCGTTGATTCCGTGATTGATCGCATCAATATACTCATTGATTATGTAATTTCCATTTGGTACAGTTATCGTGTAATTATTTCCTGTATATATGTAGTAAGGTTTTGTACAAGATATCTGTATTTGTGGGGTCGATGATATATCGAAAGAATCGGGGGTTGTTTGAGCAGTCGCTGGCTTTTCAGATGTTTTAATATTCAATTCATTGATCGAAGCGTCAAAATTAAAGGCACTATTTGTTCCAACCCATATATTTCTATCCAATGTTGTATCCTGTGAGAACACTATCGCTATTTTACTATTTGAGGTATTACTGGTAGTATGTCGATTTAAAAATATACTCATAGCATAATAAGCATGAAGATTATCCGATGTATCAAATAAAAATAATCCCGAATCTGTTAAAAATTCACTTGTACTAATGAGTCGATTCACTTCAACTTGAAGAGCATTGCGTGAATACGCAACACCCGTTGCCAATGTCATTGTAAATGTATACTCATTTAATACTGTTATATAGTTATTCTCTACGTTTTGTATTGAATACGTAGATGATGTCGTATTATATACAGTTGGCTCTGGCACAGAATTTGGAACATAATGAACTATTTTAAAATAATTATTTGTCTTAGTTAATGAATAAATCGATATATTATAATTTAAGGCCGATGTAGTAGATGGTAATGTTTTTCTTGAAATGACCGAAGAAAAGTCGAATTCACTCTCTGTGAATCCCAAGAATTGTTTTATAGAATTATTAGGATCGCTTGGTTGTTGTGAAACGGGTACATAAAAAAGTTTATAAGTATTTTCACTATAATGTTTGGATATGTCAATAGTCAAAGTGGTCTTCTCATCCGTCAATGAAATATTTGTATTTCCAAAACTTACATCTGTATATGTATTTGATAAGTTAGCAATGGCACTATTTAATGCCTCCATAATAGAATTATTTGTATAAGTACCAACGGGAATCTTAACCACATAATCATCGGTATATTCACGATTTGTTTCTATTATAGAAAACGAATTTTCACCAGATTTAATATTGTAATATGTCAATGGTACAGTGATTTGTGTTAATGTCATTTTATTCACATTTTTTATCGTAGTTGATAAATTGAAACTGAAATTTGTCGACAAAGAATATGTATTGGGGTTCCTGTATTGACTATCTACTATTATTTTGACATCGTAGGTTGATGGTTGCGGAGGGTTATTTGGTGAGGGATCCACTATTGATATATAATTCGAGTCTTGTGGTGGAGGCGTTTGGTTTTCTGAATATGGAACTGCATCAACCTCTGCTTTTTGCTCATCAATATCGGCTTCATCTTCGCCAAAAAAACGCTCATATACATTAGTGTAAAAAACAGATAATTGTTTAGATAACGGATTATCATCTTTACTATATTGATCTATTTGTGATAATATTTTCGCCTCTAATTCTCCATCTGTTGGATTATTTATATCTAATATATTGAATAATTCCAAATCACTATATTGATTCACATCATATATATCAATTGGACTGCCCATACTTAATATAAACTATGTACTGTTTTTATTTTCTAATCTACATTTAAACATATTTGAAATAAAATCCATTATATTTATTACATTCAACCATTTATATAATAAGACAGTGGGAAATTTCGTCAACCCTTGTTGGCGTTTCAAATGTGTCGGTCCTTTGAAACAAAAGTATTCAAGCGCATTTATTACTTCATTTTCACGTTCGTTCATAGATTCACGCGAAATGCGATAACTTCCCACGTAATTGTATCGATTGTATTTGTGATCGCTAAATATATGATATTTTTTTATATGAGGGTGATTTTTCACTATACCTATTCCCATTATGCGATTTTCACTATTATTCATCTCTAGGACAAAAAGTAATTTATCCAATGGGATCTTGTTTGCGATCTGTATAGGTGTGGAATATATACATCCCTTGTTTTTCTTCCTGAGATATTCGGTGAATTCGAAATGGGTATCATTATTGAAACGTGTTGTGAAAAGGCGATGTTTCAATGATTGTTCATAATTCTTAATTAGCGCTCTTTGTTCCTTGCGCATGAGTTTTTACAATTATTTGAAAAAAATAATATTGTTTCAATTTTTTATGATTTTGTAGATTTATTATAAAGGTATGAACTTACACACGCGCATATACCACGGATCGTCATAAACGATTTTGATTGTTTCGCCTTGGTTTATTCGCATCATTATATTCATGTTTTCTTTATTGAATCGTATTTTAATAACCAAACGTTTATGATCATTCTCCTTTATTAAATTCGATTCGCGAATGTTTTCAATATATCCCCAATTCAAATTGCGAAATATACTAAAAATACGTTCCTTTGTAATTTTACTGTCTATCCTGGGTATACATAAAGTAGTACTCATATATATTGGCTTTGTGGCTTTTATAAATTGTTATTTATAAAAATCAATTTTTTATTTTATATAGCACTGTATACATTGAGTGGGGTTCGAACCCACGCAGCTGACGCTACCAGATCTTAAGTCTGGCCCCTTGGACCGCTCGGGCATCAATGCACTTTTTTATTATTTTTACGGAATTATTTTATGCGGCGATCTCAAGTATTTTTGACTTTTATAGTACATCCTAATATTGTGTTTTATATAGAAATAATGCTGTTTTGAGATATATATATGTGTGTGTTTTCTTTAATTCATTTTTTTCATTCTATTTCTTATAAATCATATGTTATCCACCAATTCTTTGTATTTCAACATTTCGACATAATTACCATTATTTAAAATTGGGACATATGTATCAGGTGTTAATGTTAACTATTTATACCAGCGAAGATTTAAAATGGAACGCCAAAGGCGTTCTTGATTTTAATTCGTTACTGGTATCTGACCCTTGAAATATTCTAAATGTCCCATTTAAAATCTTCAAGGGTTTAATATACATACAAATCTTTATATAATGCGTTTTGCATAATAAAAATATATACTCGTTCTTTGTATATGAACTGGATTGAAAAAAATGAAAATATGTTACATAATGAAGTTCAAGAAAAAATTTATATGGACGAAATAGATTGTTTCTTCATATTTATTGACAAAAACGGAAACATTATTAAAATTAACAAAGAATCCATTGATTTAGAAGTTAATAAAAAAGAAAATCTGAGTGTATTGCGCAAAGATACACTTTTAAATCACATACAAACGCAAAAACAAAGTATGTGTAATATGTCATTTATTTATAAATATGCGCTGAGTTATTTATTCGATTATGACCATGAAGATGTTTTACATTTCATCGAAAAAGACAAAGATTTTGAACCGTCTTTGAAAGTATTGCCTTTAATGGATGATATACATATTCATTCTAGTATTTACATTTTCCATGATCTTAATTGTTTATATTTCTTCTTTGAAGAAAGCGATAAAAAATTAAAACCCATTTTGAAGATTCACGATCTCAAAAAATTCGTCCCTTCTAAACGTGTCACCATTAAACATTCCAAAAATTCAAAGGCACATACTCGTAAAAATAAATTGTAAAAAGTATATAATAATTTGATCTGATATTATTCATAACTTTTTATTATGAATAATACCTTTATCCGTAATCAAATATGTACACTGGAATTTTATTTGAATCGATGTGATGATATCAAAGCTGAAAGGGTATATGTATTCATCGATAATTTGTTATTTTCCATCGTCAAAAGTATTCAATCAGGTAATAACGATTACACATATCTACACACATTGTTCAAGATGCTGTTTCAAAGTCGCGACTGTTTGCGGGGTAAAGGTGAGAAAATGACATCATATGTATTTATATGTGCGTTTCATAAATACTTTCCACAACATGCTATGTACGCTCTACATAGTTTTTGTTCTTTTCAAGGTTGTTGGGCAGATATAAAATATTTTTGTCGATTTGTCAAAGATTTTCAATATTTGAACGAACATGATCGAAATTCGTTGATTTATAAAGCCATTGATATTACTATTTATCAGTTCGACATGGATTATACGTCTTGGAGTCAAGCATTTAATACGTATTTAAATGTTAAAGAAAGTGGTGTTGGTATTGAACGTCCATATGCCCCTGATATGATTTCGATGGTTTCAAAGTGGATTCCCCGAGAATCAAGCGCATTCCAATGGCTATTTGACAAAATAGTGGAACGTTATTATTATATACATTGCCCTTATTTATTTAATGATTCTTTTGACACAAAGAAATGGAATAAAATGAAAATGGATTTTCGCAAAAAAGTAGTTACTTTGAGCAAAGAATTGAATGTTCCGCAAAAATACATGTGTTCAAAACAATATGATCAACTTACATCCAAAAATGTGACGCTACAGACCGCCATTCGACAAAGCAAATATTTATGCGAGGATGCTTCTCCAACGAACACATTTTGCGACTATATTGACAAAGAATATGAATATATCCACAGTCATGGAAAGAAAAATATGAACGTTTCTTTGGACATTCTTGTTAAAAAGGGGTTTAAACTTATTCAATCCAGATGTGATAATAATACTGAATATCAAATACGCATGCTCAATAATATATGGACAAAGATTGTCAAAAATATGAATTTCAGTTTATCTGTTATTCCCATTTGCGACTTGAGTGGTCCGCAAAAATATGCGGCGCTAGGTATGGGAATTTTAATGGCGCAAATCAGCACATATAAAAAAGTGATTATTGTCGAAAATCAATTCCGTGTGGTAGAAATAGACGAAAATGATACCTTTGTCGACATTTTACGCACTTTCTTTGATTATAAGTGTTTGTATTTCAATATTTCATTCATGTTTTCATGTTTATATAAACAACATAATGCATGCTATGTCGATCCTATGCGATATGTGGTTTTATCCAGCGAAAATAATATTTTGAAGAATCAATATGATATCTGTAACCACTATGATAAAAATGTATGTATTATTTTTTGGAATGTTCTCAGCGATGGCGATTCAATACAACCATTGTTATTAGATAGGTATTTATATTTCTCAGGAATTACGCCGAATCTATTACATGTTTTAAATAATGAAAACATTTATAAATCGACGAATGACAAAGATTGTGATAAAAACTACAATATTTTATATGAATCTTTGAACAATTACGCTTTCACACATCATTATTCTTTTCCGATTGTGGTGTGTTGATATTGTTTTAATACATAATCACTGGTGTTTAAAGCACCTTCTATCCACGCTGTATTATTTTCGGAATAGTTTTCTCCACACACATAGAGTGGGATATTTGGAAACGGTACCATTATTGCTTTTGTCATGGTCGCACTGTCGAAACCCTTCGTAAAGTACGCTGCACCTCGGTCCCAATAAAACATCTTTATTGCTCTAGGCAATGGGGTTTCTATATCGAAAGCCTGTTTGATATAACCTTGGATTGTACGCTTTAGTACACTGCTCCCTTCTCTGTCATATAGTTTTTTCCAATATGTCGCATGTGCTTCGTCCGTATAAGAAATCATTATTATTCCATTGGTTTCGTCTATTGGAATGATGTATTTCAAAGGACTATTTGTCGTTATTTTTGGTAAATCTTTGAACCATGTCTTATCATACTTGGCATAAATGCGACAAAGTGGTTTGGATTCTATGTATTTCAAGTACTTATATATTGGTTGAAATATAGGTATTTTCTCTAAAACCTCCTTTGTAACGGCACAAAAACACGCTAAACATTTTTCTTTTTTTCGATTCTTTGTAGTTAGTTCAAAGATTTTATTTATTGGATCAAAAGTTATGTTTTTTACTTCGTTTTGTTTTACTATTTCGACTTGACGTGCTTTCAAAAATTCAACCAATGTATCTATTATTTGACTTAATCCGCCATTTAATATATAATACTTTGACGACTTTGTAAAATACGATTTCATTACCTGTATGCTATCTGCTGCGTTCATTACTGTGAGTTCCGACGTATAACCAAAGAAATCCAATAAATATTTCGCTTCTTCTTCTGACAGTTTCATTTTCACATAATCGATAAAAGTTATATTCTGTAAAGTCGTTTTATCCTCCGTAACATTCGATAAAATGATCTTCAAATAAGAATAAATATGCGATTTTTGAATCTGACCTGGCTGTTTTATATCGACGATGCGAAAATCATTGGTTATTGGTACTAAATTTTCAATTAAATCTAATTCGTCTAATAATTTCAGGAGGGTCTTGTTTTTATTCGAAATGCGACCTGCTCCTGCTTCTATCTGGAAAGTTTTGTCCTTATATGTATGTATACGACCTCCTAATCTGTCGTTTTTTTCGATGACTTTTATCGTCATCTTTGGATATTGCTTACTCAATTTATAAGCGCTATATAATCCTGATACTCCCCCGCCTACTACTATTATGTCATACATACAGATATATGACATAATATTTACTCATCTTTGACAATATTATAAATTTCCATTAAACTCATTGTATCCGTGTTTTCGCAGTGTCTTCACATGATCAAGAGGTATTAAAGCCGAATCATCGTTACCTTTTTTGTTTGTTTCGATTGCATCGTAATTGTTATAAATATCCAATATTTCATTTACGATTTGACTGCGCTGTACGTCAGTTTCGTCAAATTGTGTGATATTTATACTATGATTCTTCGTTTGATGGTTTTTATCATACTTTGTTTTCTTTTCCAATAAATCTTTGAGACCATTGTCCTCAAAACGATCGCTTTGATTTAGATCACCCGTTATCAACAACTGACTTCTTGATCCCAATCGAGTGGCAACCATCAACATTTGATTAGGACTACTATTCTGCATTTCATCTGCTATGATCAAAGCATTTTTGAAAGTTCGACCACGCATATATGCCAAAGGCGCAATTTCAATCGTACCACAACGGAGCATATCCGCCACCGTCTTAATGTCGTAATATTCGTGAAAAATGTCAAATAATGGTCGCGTCCATGGCTCCATTTTACTATTCAGTTTACCTGGTAAATAACCTATGTCTTCTTCGACTGTCACTACAGGTCGCGTAATGATTATTTTTTCAATGTTTTGTTTTTTCAATTCTTGTATAGCATGACTACATGCGAATAATGTTTTACCCGTACCTGCTGGACCGATACCTACGACTATTGTGGCATTACTCATACTCTCTACATATGCTTTTTGATTATCGGTAATTGGATAATATATCGGCGCTAAATTACGCTCCTTTCTCATATATAACATATTTCGTACGGGCGTGACTGGTGTTCGCGATACGAAGCCATGAGAAAATGATACCATACTTAATACCCAACATAACCAAAGATTCATATGTATATGTTTACGGATTGGTTCTATGTCTTTTTTTCATTATTATAAATCATCTTCGTCTATATCCATATCTACCTGAGTCTCGGTATCGTCTTCTTCCTGACTCTCGGTATCTTCTTCTTCTTGAGTTTCCTCATATACCTTTATTTCGTAATTCTTAGCATCTAGCATTGTGAATTTCGGATGATCTAGATCCTGAACTTGTTTGAACTTACGAGTTATAGGCTGACGTTTTAACATTACTCTGCCAAACCTACAATTATATTCATATAGTTCATGGATTTTTTTGATAAACATTTCATAACTTTTATACGTCTTCTCTACCCCATGAACATGAAACATCTTTATCAGGTATAAATAATAATACGGACGGATTATTTTGATGAATTCTGGTTTGTCTACATCCTCACTTATACGAATATTTTTCAAATGCTTCTCCAACATTTGTTTCATGGACTTGAATAAACATTTCTCATTTGTATTATACAAAACATTTTTTATATTTATATCTCGAATCAAATACTCATTTTCAATTGCGTAATTTCGCAAATTAAAATTACACAAATAATATTGATGAAATAATATCGGTAATGTATAATCACTGGATTTTATCGCATAATAAATATTATACAAAATGTGATGATCGAAACTCAAATTGTTATATGGATTCTTTATTTCCTTGGGATCCGCATAAAATATCGAACAATTAGATAAAGAACTATTTATTATGTTGATCAAATCTTTAATCGTGAATAAATACATCGTATTGATATGAATAATTTTCATATGACGGATATGATTTGTTATTGGAGTTAATAACAAGTCGTCTTTTATACTCGGTTGGCGTTTATATTTTATTATTTTGGCAAATGTCGTCAGCGCGTTGTAATGTCTCTGCGAACGGTTTAATATATCTACCAAATTTAAATTCATATTTCTCATGAATTCGTTGTGATTATATCCATATATTTTCTCATGCTTCTTCTTTGAAAACTCCTGTAAATTCTTTGATGAAGATAAACCTGACATGAAAAAATACATATGTGTTAATGCGTCATTCTGTCCTTCTATTTTTAAATTATCCCAAATTTTTCGGCTATTATTAAAATTGAATTCGTCCTCCAATTTAAAAGTCATCACATTT
>Ga0209632_10005942_pt1 | contig 10442 bp, 9 predicted proteins | sample COG_10_FD_184754 | JGI IMG/M metagenome (GOLD analysis project Ga0209632, IMG submission 184754) | Pelagic Microbial community sample from North Sea - COGITO 998_met_10 (SPAdes) (version 2) | ecosystem: Environmental > Aquatic > Marine > Neritic zone/Coastal water | place: Helgoland, sampling...
TGAAAGTCAACCATATCTTGTCGAGTTAGTGGCTCATCATTATCTTGTTTATATTTGACATGCTCAGGGTAGCCACCATTTGTAAGCCAGTCTCTAATTTCATCTCTAAATTGAATATCTTCTTTTGAAAAATTTAAATCCATAATTACCTTTATATATAATTGATTGATAGAATACGCCGCATATTATACAAACAACGCGTCAAAATTGTAACAAATTTACATAACCAATGAATCATAAAATTCGACAATCTAATGCACATGAATTATGCAGATTTTATCAAGAAAGTAATAACTCCATTTGTTTAATCGTAAAAAACAATAAAGAAGCTAAATATATCTTTAATGAACTTTCGTTATATTTAAATCAAGAGGATATAAATTATTTTCCTGAGAATGAAATACTACCTTATGATCATTTCTCAGTTCCGGAAAATATTTTAATAGAAAGATTTAAAATCTTAAATTCAGTCTCTATAAAAAAAAATATATTAATAACAACAATTAAAAATCTATTTGAGCTATATCCATCAATTGGATTTTTTAGCTCAATTAATAAATTTTCTAATGGTGATAAATTATCTATCAATGATCTTGAGTCCATACTTTCTTCATTGAATTATAGTAAAACAAATAAAATTGATGGCATTAACCAGTACTCATTAAGAGGTGGTATAGCTGATATTTTTACTCCGATATATAAATACCCTCTAAGAATTGAAATCTTTGATGACCAAATTGAATCAATTCGCTATTTTGATCCTGAATCGCAACTTTCAATAAAAAGATTAGACAACTTTAATATATCTCAAGGGACCTTACCGCCACTAGACGAGGTATCAATTAAATTATTTAAAGATAATTGGAGAGAATATTTTCAAAACAATGATGAAAGATTGTGTGAGATTTTTCAGAAGCTTAGCTCAGGAATTAATCCAGAAGGATCCGAAGTCTATCTTCCACTTTTTTTAAAATCAAAATCTAATTTTTTTGAATTATTTAGTGATTACTCTTTTTTAAAAATAGATGGCGATCTTTGTAAATCAGCTTATGAGTATGAATCATTTATAAACCAAAGATTTGAGGATGAAAATATAGATAATCAAAGACCAATTTTAAGTCCAATTGACATGTTTGTTTCTGCAGATAAGGTTACGAATGAATTAACAAAAATAAATAATTTTAAAATAAATGATAGTGAGCCTTTAGACTTTAGTGATTTTAATGACCTTCTAAAAAATATTAAGACATATAAAAATTTAAAAGTAATTCTAGCTACATCGATAAGAAGTGAATATGAGATTCTGCTCAAACAATTTCTCCCTAGTATAAATGAAATTATTAATATTAATGATGCCTTGCCTGGAGTTAACCTTATTAATTCATCAGTTGTAAGACCATACTACTCTAAAAAAAATAATCTTATTGTTGTTCATAGAGAGTTTTATATTGATTCATATGTTGAGGAAGATACAAAAAATATATCTATTAAATCTAAGCAAGAAAAGAGTCTTATGTTTGAAGAAGACGACCTTGTTATTCATGAAAACTATGGTCTTGGTAGGTATAAAGGTTTAGAGGTAGTAACTGCTAATAATATATCTAATGAATATATGAAGATTATTTATTTAGCTAACGAATCTCTATATGTGCCACTTAGAAGCATAGATCTAATTTCTAAATATCATAAGAATATAGAATTAGACAATGTCTTATTAGACTCATTGTCATCAACAAAATGGATTAAGAATAAAGAAAAGGCAAGCAAACGTGCATATGATCATGCTGCAGAAATATTAGATGTTGAGTCTAGAAGGCAAGTTGCTAAATCTTCAGTCTTACGAATAACAGATAACGAATTACGAATATTTAATGCAGATTTTCCTTATACAGAAACAAATGATCAAATTGAAGCAATAAACTCTATTAGAAAGGATATCGGGTTAATTAAACCTATGAACAGGGTTCTATGTGGAGATGTTGGATTTGGTAAGACTGAAGTAGCAATGCGAGCAGCATACATAAGTGTTCATTCAGAAAAACAAGTAATAATTCTATGTCCGAGCACAGTTTTAGCAGATCAACACTATGAGTCTTTTATTGAAAGATTTAAATCATTCCCCATAAACATAAAACTTTTAACACGACATTCAAAAACATCAATTAAAAAAGAAATAGTTGAAGAATTCAATTCAAAGAATATTGATATTATTATAGGTACTCATGCCCTATTCACAGCGGGTATAGATTTTACAAATACAGGCTTACTTGTTGTTGATGAAGAACATAAATTCGGTATTAAACAAAAAGATGTAATCAAAAGTAAACAAGAAAACATTCACATACTATACCTTTCAGCAACTCCAATCCCACGAACAATGAATTTTATATTTTCTGGTTTAAAAGAGTTTTCATTTCTCCACACTCCACCAAAAAATAGAATAAGCATTAAATCATTTTTAAAAGTTCATAGTAGACAATTAATCAAAGAAGCTATTTCAAGAGAAAAATCTCGTGGAGGTCAATGCTTTATTGTTCAAAATGATATATCTAAAATGAATATGCTAAAAGATGAGATTAATAGACTTTTACCAAATTTAAATATCGGTATTGCTCACGGAAAGCTAAATAAAAAAGAAATAAGTGATGTTATGACAGGGTTTGATATTGGCGAATTAGATATATTAATCTGTACTACAATTGTTGAAATGGGTTTAGACATTCCAAATGCTAATACAATTTTAATTATTGATTCACAAAACTTTGGCTTATCACAACTTCACCAGCTAAGAGGAAGAGTTGGAAGATCATCTAAACAAGGATATTGCTACTTTCTTATACCTATTCCAGATCTTTCTAAAATAGCCAAAGAAAGACTTGATTCAATAATAAGACTATCAGCACTTGGATCAGGCTTTTTTATAGCTCAGGAAGATTTAGAAATTCGGGGTGGAGGTGAAATGCTCGGTGATAAGCAAAGCGGGCACATTAACTCTGTCGGAATAAATTTATATTTATCAATGCTAAAAAATGCACTTGATAAATTTAAAAACAATGATGAGAAAGAACTGATTCAAACCGAAATAAATTTTTATGATTCAAGTTATATTAGTGATTCATATCTACCTTCTGCATTAGAAAGACTAAAAATATATAAATCTATTAATAATGTTAAAAATATAAGTGAGCTAAATTTAATTAGCTCTAATCTAAGTGATAGATGTGGAGTTTTGCCTGAAGAAGCTAAGAATTTAATAAGCAATGCCCACTTAAGTTTGTTGATTAAAAATAGTGGAATATTAAAAATAAATTCTACATCTAATAAAACTTCATTATTGTTATCTACAAAAATTAAAAAAGAAATTTTTGACAGAATATTGACACTTGTAACCAATGAGCCAAATAATTATTCTATTAATAAAGATAATAAATTTATTATAAATAAGGAAGAAGGTGATCATGTTAAAAGAAGGGAGATGGTATTTAGCCTACTAAATGAAATTATTTAATCATATATATTTATTTGTTATATTTTCATTGGCCAGTTTATCAATTAGTTCGTCAGAGTTAAGCCAGTATAGAGTTGAGTTCATAATTTTTGAGCATGTTAATCAAAAATCTGTTGAGAAATTTAATTCAAATTTAGATCTTCCAAATGAGAAGTTAATAAATTTTATAGATAATGAGATACTGATTAATAAGAAAATTATTAATAATACCTCCACTGATACTTGGTACTCAAAGCTTTTCAAAAATATTTCTATTGATAGAGATCAGGTTATTAAAAAAAATGATGATCTATCAAATATCTCTATAAACCCAAAACTATGGTTTAAAAAAAATAATGAATTAGAAATATTAAATAAAATTAATAGTAAATTAGAATCATCTAATCAATATAAGATTTTAAATAGCTATAGTTGGATTCAAAATATACCAAATTCAAAAGATTCTGTTTATTTATTTGAAGAAAATATAAATAAAAATTATGGTTATTTTATTAGATTTTATAGAAATAGATTTATGCACATTGATCTAAAGGCATATATTGGTAGAAAAAATAATACTTCAAACGTTAATAGTACTTCTTTGTATATAGATAATTATAAAACTAAGCTTATAGAACAAACTAAAACATCAACCAACTTAATTAATAATGAGATTAAAGTTGACATAAAGTTAAATGATAAAAATGAATATATTAATTATGAACTGAAATCTATAAATACAGATAATACATATGAATTCATTGATACAAAATTAAATATATTTATTGATGAGCAAAAAAGAATTTTTAATAAAGAGATACACTATTTTGATCATCCAAATTTTGGAATAATTATTTCTATAAACGAAATTTAAGCTTTATAAAAAGCATTATCATCAATTGAATGATCTGTTGAATCTTTTACAGATTTAAGCTCAGGAATTTGCTCGATTAGAGTTTTCTCAATTCCATCTTTCAATGTCACATCAACCATTCCACAGCCCTGGCAACCTCCTCCAAATTGTAAAACGGCAATTCCAGTATTAGTAAATTCAACTAAACTTACCTCTCCACCATGAGATTCAAGCATGGGATTAATTTCATTATAAATAACATAATTTATCCTATCTTCTGGTGGACTTTCTGGTGATATATTTGGCAATCTCGCATTAGGAGCCTTAATTGTAAGTTGACCACCAAATGTATCATTATCAAAATTTACCTCAGCATCAACCAAAAAAGGAATACTTCTTTTTTCTACATTAACGTTAATTAATTCTAATTCAATAATGACATCATCAGACTCAGCCTCTTCTGGTTTACAATACGCTAAACAAGTTTCAGCTTTTGGGGTGCCTGGATCAGAAATAAATATCCTTACGGATAAATTATTCTCATTCTTATCCATAAGTAATTTTGAAAGGTATTCTTCAGCTGATTTAGTAATATTAATAATTTCAGTCATAACATGTGGTTTAAAAGAATATTAGATTCATTTTTAGGAGTAAGATCAAAAAATGAACTAGAGAATGATATAAAAAAAGTAACCCTACCTAAACTAATAGTCTTATTTCTAGCAATTAATATAACATTTATTAGTCTAATATATTTCATAATCTTAACAATAATTAATTAAAATGGATAAATTTACAAAAGCTATTAATCTAATTAGCGACCATTATTATAGTGATATTTTAATAAACCATAGTCCAGCAAATGGCTATAGATCTCGTTGCGAATTTGGATATAAGAATGGTTTTTATACAATGTTTAATTCTGATGGAAAAAGACTTAACCTGCGCTCTTTTCCTGTAGCTAGACCTTCGATACAAAATATAATGAGTCCATTGCTTGACTGCATAAATTGCAATGAGGATCTCTACAATAAACTATTTCAAGTAAATTTTAGAACAAACTCTATAAATAAAATTTTAGTAACTTTAATTTATCATAAACCTTTGAATGATGATTTGAAGCATCAAGCCATAAAACTTAGCGATAATCTTAATATTGATATTAACGTTAGGGCAAGAAAAGAGTTGTTTTCATCAGGGCAAGAATTACTAAGAGATCCTGTACATAGTTCTATATTTAATTTATATCAGACTGATCAGTCATTTTATCAACCTAATTATTTTCATATGCCGCAAATGATTTCTAAAGCGATTGAATTTATAGATGATCCAAAAGATTTACTTGAGCTTTATTGTGGTTCTGGGACATTTACACTTCCCCTATCAACTATTTTTAATAGGGTTTTTGCTTCAGAAAGCAATAGACAATCAATAAAGTGCATAACAAAGACTATTAATGAGCATAAAATAGATAATATTAAGTTTGCTAGATTGTCAGCAGAAGAAGTCTCAGAAGCTTTTCTAGGTAGAATATTTAGACGAATGGAAGGAATCAATATAAATGATTATGACTTCTCACATATTCTAGTTGACCCTCCAAGATCTGGTCTTGGTAAAAATGTAATGCCATTATTAAATAACTTTGAAAATATTATCTATATCTCATGTAACTATGAGACATACGTAAAAGATTTTAAAATGCTTGATAATTATGAAATAAAAAAAATAGAAATATTTGATCAATTTCCAAATACACCTCATCTAGAGCTTGTTTCTATTCTCAAAAAAATTAATTAATTTAAATTAACTTAATAAATCTTAATTATAGTTTTACTTTGTATTAACATAGTACTACACTACGACGCATGAAAAATCTAAATGAAGCTTTATTATTATTAAAAACTAAATCTGAGGTAACTGAATTTCTAAATGATCTTTGTACACCATCAGAATTAAAAGCATTAAATGAACGGTGGTCGGTTGCACAGCTATTACATAAAGATGAAATGTCTTATCGAGAAATAGCTTCAAAATTAAATGCAAGTACTACAACAGTTACTAGAGTTGCTAGATTTTTGACAAATGAACCCTACAAAGGTTATCAAAAAATACTTAAAAGGATAAATAATGAAAAATAGATTGACCATCGCTATACAAAAAAGTGGAAGATTATCAGATCAAAGCAAGGATCTTATTCGAAAATCAGGTATTAATTTTTCAACTAAAGGAGATAAGCTGCTTGCAAAATCTAATAACCTTCCTATAGATATACTTTTTGTAAGAGATGATGATATTCCATCATTGGTTTCAAATGGTGATGCTGATCTTGCTATTGTTGGTGAGAATGTTCTTGTTGAGAAAACTCTATATAAAAAAAATAATACATTTAAAGTACTAGACTTAGGATTTTCAAAATGTAGATTATCTATTGCTGCTCCTAATAATAAAAAAAACATGAGATTGGCTAATAAAAAAATAGCTACCTCTTATCCAAACATACTAAAAAAATATCTTGATGATAATAATATAAAGGCAAGTGTTACTAATATTCATGGTTCTGTTGAACTTACCCCATATATTGGAATGTCAGACTGCATATGTGATTTAGTTTCTTCAGGAGCAACATTAGAAGCTAATAACCTTAATGAGATTAAAGTTATTATGGAATCACAAGCCGTCTTAATTAAAAGTAAAAAACTTTCAAAGAATAAAGTTCTAATAGCAGAGAAAGTTATTAATAGAATGCAAGGAGTTATAAATGCTATTGAAAGTAAGTACGTAATGCTTAATTCAGAAACTAAAAATGTTAAAGATATATGTAAATTATTACCAGGATCTGAATCGCCAACAATAATTCCACTAGAAGATAATAATAAAGTAGCAATCCATGCTTTATGCCAAGAACCAATTTTTTGGGAAACAATGGAAAAATTAAAAAATAAAGGTGCTTCTTCAATCCTAGTTATGCCAGTTGAAAAAATACTTAATTAATGATGAAAGACATTACTCTAAACAAAGCTAATATAAGTCTTGATTTGAATAAAACTCAACCTCTATCAAAAAAAGTAATAAGTACAATAAGAAAGTTTGAAAAAATTATTTTGAACGAAGGTGATAATGGAATTCGTAATATCTCTTTATTATTAAATGAGAAACCCTTAAAAAAACTTAAGGTTTCAAAAAAAGAATTTACTGAATCTGAAAATGCCATTAATGATTCTTTGAAATCAGCTATATTAATTGCTTACTCTAATATTAAAAAATATCACGAAAACCAACTTCAATCGTTGGGTTTAAATAAAATAGAAACAACGCCTGGAATAACACTTTGGACAGAGTTTAAGGCTATTGATAGAGTTGGTTTGTATATACCCGGTGGCTCTGCTCCATTATTTAGCTCATTATTAATGCAAGCAATACCTGCTTTGATTGCAGGATGTAACGATATTGTTATTTGTACACCACCAGATAAAAATGGAAAAATTGATCCAGCTATACTTTGGGTAGCAAAATTATTAAATATAGAAACTATATTTAAAGTTGGTGGCTCTCAGGCTATTTTTTCAATGGCTTATGGGACTGAGACAATTCCTAAGTGTCTAAAAATATTTGGTCCAGGTAATCAATATGTCAACGAAGCAAAAAAATTAATCAATAACCATACCCCTATAGATATGCCAGCTGGTCCTAGCGAGGTTTATGTTGTCTCTGATGATATTTCAAAGGCTGATGTTATTGCTGCAGATCTACTGTCTCAACTTGAACACAGTGGTGATGCTAAAGCTGTGTTTATATCAAAAAATAAAAGCCTTATAAGCAAAGTTAAGGAACAGGTATCAGAACAAATAAAATTACTTTCGAGAGATTTAATTTTGAATGAAAGTATTACAAATTTATTATTTATAAAAGCTAAAAGTGATGAACAAATTATTGAATGTATAAATACAAATGCACCTGAGCATCTAATATTATTAGATTCAGATTTTGTAAAATACTCTACATATATTCAAAATGCTGGTTCAGTATTTTGTGGAAGTTTTTCACCCGAATCATTCGGCGATTATGCATCTGGATCAAACCACACTCTTCCAACTTCAGGCTATGCAAAGACATATTCTGGCCTATCTGTAGCTGACTTTGGTAAAACATTATCGTTTCAGACTGCTTCACCTCAAGGTTTTACTAATCTATCTGAAACAGTAAAAATATTAGCAAATGCTGAAAAACTTGATGGTCACGCAAATGCTGTTAGTTTGAGAGAAAAATACATTTCTAACGAAGTAAATCAAAGATCATCTTTTATTAAAAGATCTACAAAAGAAACAAATATTTATATTAATTTAGATATTGATGGTTCAGGTAAATACAATATAAATACTGGCCTCAAGTTTTTTGATCATATGCTTGAACAATTTTCTAAACATGGATCATTTGATATAACTATTCAGGCAATAGGTGATCTGGATATTGACGAGCATCATACAATAGAAGATGTTGCAATTTCACTTGGACAAGCATTTAAAGAAGCCATTGGAAAAAGATCAAATATAGAAAGATACTCTTCTAATGAGACTCTTGTTATGGATGAAACTATTTCGTCTGTTTCAATAGATATGGCCTCTCGCACACTATTAAAAATGTCCTATCCTAAATTAAATGAATATATAGGCGACTTTCCATCAGAGATGTTTGAACATTTCTTTATTTCGTTTGTTAATACTCTCGGTTTTACTTGTCATATAACTACAGATGGTAAAAATTCTCATCATATAGTTGAGGCAACATTTAAAAGCTTTACTAGAGCACTGCATAAAGCCCTAAAAGTTAATGATTTAAAAGTTTTATCAACAAAAGGTATTTTATGAGTGTTGGGATTGTTGACTGTGGAGGCGCAAATCTTAACTCCATTAAATATGCTCTAAGAAGAATAAATGTGGATGCTGAGGTTTCATCAAGCATTGATGTATTAAAAACAAAAGATGCTTTTATACTTCCAGGAGTAGGTTCTGCTGGTGTGGTAATGAGTTATTTAAAAAATAAAAAGCTAGATGAATTTATATGCAATACAAATAAATTAACACTTGGAATATGTATTGGTATGCATGTTTTATTTGATTATTCAGAAGAAGATAATACTAAATGCCTCGGTCTTATTAAGGGCGAAATAAAAAAATTTAAATCTGACTCTAAACCTATACCGCAAATGGGATGGAACTATGTTGATGGAATAGATGAATTTACATCCATAAGCAATTATTATTATTTTGCTAATAGTTATTATTCAAGAAATACTAAAGAATGTTTTGGTACATCTAGCTATATTAATAAAATAACTAGCATAGTAAGGAAAAACAATTATATTGGATGTCAATTTCATCCAGAAAAATCATCTACTGCTGGTGAGTTATTTTTAAAATACTTTATTAATCAAATATGAAAATAATTCCAGCTATAGATATTCTTGATGGAAAATGTGTAAGACTCTTAAGAGGAAACTTTGATGATGTAACAATTTATTCAAAGAGCCCCCTTGATCAAGTTAGAAAATTTAAAGATGCAGGATTTTCGTATATACATATCGTTGATTTGGACGCTGCACTCTCTGGAAAGAATAAAAACTTATCTCTTATAAAATCCATAGCAAATATCGAATCTATTAAAATTCAGGTTGGTGGTGGTATAAGATCAATAGATACAATAAATAACTTGCTTGAGATTGGTGTAGATAGGTTAATTGTTGGAACGGCTGCAATAAAAAATATTGATTTCCTAAATCAAATAAAAAAAGAAAATATTTCAGACCAAATAATATTTGGTTTAGATTTTGTGAGCACAAAAAATGAGCCTATGTTATTTGTTAATGGATGGACTGAAAATACAAGAATAAATATTTTTGATTATCTTAGAACTAATAATTGGATTAAAAATATTCTTGTTACAGATATTTCAAAAGATGGAACTTTGGAAGGCCCTAATCTTAATATATATAAAAAACTCCTTTTAGATAAAAGTCTTAACCTGATTGCATCGGGAGGTATCGGTGGTATTGATGATATTTCAAATCTCATAGAGATTGGAAGTCATGAGTGTGTAATTGGAAAA
>Ga0209632_10005945_pt1 | contig 10439 bp, 10 predicted proteins | sample COG_10_FD_184754 | JGI IMG/M metagenome (GOLD analysis project Ga0209632, IMG submission 184754) | Pelagic Microbial community sample from North Sea - COGITO 998_met_10 (SPAdes) (version 2) | ecosystem: Environmental > Aquatic > Marine > Neritic zone/Coastal water | place: Helgoland, sampling...
GGGGGGGGGGGAGTACTCAAGGGTCTTATGAAAGTAAACAGCCCTTGGCTGGCTAGACATTGGCGTAGTGGACGTTGTCTGCTAACCAACGCTGAATCAATGGGTCGATGATTTCAGGGTACTTTTCAAGAACTATTTCTGAAGCAATTTTTACCTGATCTAAGAGGTCGGCATCACGACTGATGTCTGCCACCTTAAAGCTCATCAACCCGGTCTGTTGGGTGCCTAAAACTTGGCCGGGTCCGCGTAGCTCGAGGTCTTTCTCAGCGATGTAGAATCCATCGGTACTCTCGCGCATTACCGATAGGCGTTGCTTGCCAGCTTTAGACAGAGGTGTCTGATACAGCAGGATACAATGGCTGTGGGTCGACCCTCTTCCGACACGGCCACGCAGTTGATGCAACTGCGCCAGACCAAGACGCTCAGGGTTCTCTATTACCATCAGACTGGCATTGGGCACATCGACGCCAACTTCGATAACGGTAGTCGCTACCAGCAACTGCAAATCCCCCTGCTTGAAACGCTGCATGATCTCCACTTTCTCTTGTGGTTTCATGCGCCCATGAATAAGCCCAACTTTTATATCCGGTAACTGTGTGGTGAGCTGTTCGGCAGTCACTTCTGCTGCCTGGCATTGCAGTACCTCGTTCTCCTCGATCAAAGTGCAGACCCAATAGGCTTGGCTATTTACTTTGCAGGCGCTCTCAATGCGCTGCATAACCTGGTCTCGGCGATCGTTGGAAATTATTGCAGTGTTTACAGGGATTCGCCCTGGGGGTAGCTCATCGATTATCGAGTTATCGAGATCGGCATAGGCGCTCATAGCCAGTGTTCTAGGAATAGGGGTCGCGGTCATAACTAACTGATGTGGGCTCAATGCGTGCTGATTTGCCTTCTCACGTAAGGCGAGTCGCTGGTGTACTCCGAAGCGGTGCTGTTCATCTATGATGATGAGCCCGAGCTTGCCGTAGATCACCTCGTCTTGAAAAAGCGCGTGGGTTCCTACGAGTAGTTGGCAGTCTGCATTGGCTGCTGATGCAAGTTGTAGGGTGCGGGCTTTTCCTTTTGTCTTTCCACTTAGCCAACCAACGTTGATTCCTAGCGGTTCGAACCACTGGCAAAAACTCGTAAGGTGTTGCTCTGCCAATAACTCTGTAGGTGCCATTATTGCTACTTGATAACCCTCGGTAATTGCATGCAGTGCCGATAGCGCAGCAACCACAGTCTTGCCCGACCCCACATCACCTTGCAGCAGCCTAAGCATGGGGCAGGTGCGCGCTAGATCGTCGGCGATCTCTTTGTAGGCGCGCTGCTGGCCGTTAGTTAGAGTGAAGGGAAGTGCCTTGAGGAAGTCTGTCACCAACGCTGGAGAATCGCCAAACTTTGGAGCAGGCTGCTGCTGTGCGTCAGACTTAAAACGGCGCATGCACAGGCGGTGAGCGAGTAACTCTTCAAAAGACAGGCGATGCTGCCCCGGGTTTTTGCCTTCACTTAAGCAACTCAGCGGAGCCTCCAGCGGAGGTCGATGAATCAGTCTTATTGCATCGGCAAGAGAATGAAGAGTGAATTTCTCAATCAATTCATCTGGCAATAATTCTTGCAGGGCGGAACCAATAATAGAATCATCAGCAATAGCGGGCAAGAAAGCGAGCGCCTGATTCGCGATGCTGCGTAGGCGAGCCTGCCCAAGCCCTTCGGTGGTTGGATAGATAGCGGTAAGGGAGTCTTCGACGACTATGTCTTCGTTTTCGCGCACGACTCGGTACTCGGGATGAAATAGCTCGAGCCCAGACCTACCGCGTCGCACTTCACCGTAGCAGCGGACGTGGTTGCCGACGGCAAGCGAACCCTTCTGCGCGTTACTAAAATGAAAAAAGCGAAGTGTGATGAAGCCGCTATTGTCTCTAACTGTAGAGCGAAGACTTCGGCGACGACCGAACTGTATGTCGGTACTGCGGACCTCACCTTGTATCTGTACGGTTTCGCCGGCACTTATTGAGCCGATGGAGACGACTCGAGACCTGTCTTCATAGCGCAAAGGTAGGTGGAATAGTAGGTCTTGCAGGTTATGGATACCAATAGCGTTTAGTTTCTTCTCAAGCGCGGGGCCGACGCCTTTTAAACGCGTGATGGGGATTTTGTCTAGCTGTTGGCTGACAGTATTCACAGTGCGTAGTGTCCGATTTAGCAGAGAGTCCACTACTCTCTATTCAGAGATCGACAGCGCCTAGACAGGACCAAGCTCACCCTGTCCGGCAGGAACGAACAAAGTATATGTGTTTTTATACAGTAGTGCTACGAACGCGCCAAGCCATGCCCGTCAGCCATTGGCTCTATAGTGAAGCTATAACGCCAGAACGGCGTCGATTTCAACCCTAGACCCTTTGGGCAGGGCGCTGACTTGTATCGTAGCGCGTGCTGGATAGGGCTTTGAGAAATATCCAGCCATGATCTCGTTTATCACAGCGAAGTCACCAAGGTCGGTAACATAGATAGTCAGTTTCGCGGCATTGCTTAAACTGCCGCCGGCAGCTTCTGCGACTGCGATCAGGTTCTTAAAAACTTGATGGGTCTGCGCGATTACATCATCGGAGATGATCTCCATGCTTCCGGGATCTAACGGAATCTGTCCCGACAGGAAAACTAGAGGGCCGGCTTTAATCGCCTGGGAGTAGGGGCCAATTGCTGCTGGCGCCGTATTGGAATGAACTTGTTCTAGTGTAGTCATGGAAATTCCCCGATTTATATCTAGTTACTACCGACGATATTCTTGATCGTCTTGCGTATCTTGCGGCTCTTAACTCGAGTTACTTTTGCGACGGCCTTGATGAGCCGCACGCGTTTCATAACGCGTGCCAAATGAACTCGGTTACGAACATTGAGTGAGAGATTCACGATACTGAAGCGAGCATCTCTCTCGACGGTGGAAATTTTTTCGATATTGGCCTCAGTTCCAGTAATCGTCGTCGCCAGTGTTGCGATAATACCGCGCTCATTTTCTAACTCAACGCGCAGCTCTACAGAGAACTCGCCTTGAACGTCAGGGTCCCAGCGCACCGACACACACTTCTCTGGGTTGTCTCTAATATCGGTGATGTTATTACAATCATCCGTGTGAATTACCATGCCGCGGCCGGAACTGATATGTCCGATGACCGGATCGCCAGGTATCGGATGGCAGCACTTGGCATAGTTCATTACCATACCTTCAGAACCGCGAATATCGAGTGAACCTTTCTTGTCCGATACTTTCTGTGCGTCGTCGGCAGATATATTACTATGAGAGGCCAATCGTTGTGCAACCATGTAGGACATACGGTTACCTAAGCCAATCTCTTCTAACAAATGATCCATAGACTTGAGTTTAGTTTGTTGCAAGATAGCGGCGATATTTTCTTGTGAGATACTGTCCAACTGATCACCGAAGCCTGCCAATGCTTTATTCAGCAAACGTCGTCCTAGCGCAACCGATTCGGAGTGTTTCTGATTCTTCAGGCGGTGACGAATGTTGCTGCGTGCCTTGCCGGTAATAACGAAACTCAACCATGCTGGGTTGGGCTGTGTGCCTGGTGCGGTAATGATCTCAACGGTTTGGCCGCTCTCCAGAGGTTCACTTAATGGCGCGAGACGGCGACTAATTCGACAGGCTACACAGGAGTTACCGACATCAGTATGGATCGCATAAGCGAAATCCACCGCCGTAGAACCTGCAGGTAATTCGAAAATTGTCCCTTTTGGTGTAAAAAGATAAATCTCATCGGGGAAGAGATCGATCTTTACGTTCTCTATAAACTCCAATGAGTTGCCGGCGTTCTTCTGCATGTCTAGCAAGCCATTAACCCACTCACGGGCGCGAACATGGGGATTGCTTGGCAGGTCCTCGCTCGACTTATAGAGCCAATGTGCGGCGATGCCGTTGTTAGCCATCGCCTCCATTTCTTCGGTGCGTATCTGAATTTCGATGGGCACACCGTGCATGCCGAACAGAGTAGTGTGAAGAGATTGATAACCGTTTGCTTTCGGGATCGCGATATAGTCTTTGAAGCGACCGGGCACAGGTTTGTACAAGCTGTGCACGGCACCTAAAACGCGGTAGCAAGTATCCGCGCGATCGACGACGATGCGAAACGCATACACATCCATGATCTCCGAGAAGGATTTGCGTTGGCTGCGCATTTTCTCGTAGATGCTGTAGAGGTGTTTCTCGCGTCCAGCGCAGCGCCCAGGCAGGCCTTCGCGTTCTAAGCAAGCGGCAATCGAAGTCTCTATCTTGGAAAGAATTTCTTTTCTGTTGCCGCGCACGCTTTTCACGGCAGCCGAAATTCGACGTGCACGCATCGGATAAAGCGCGCTGAAACCCAGTTCTTCAAACTCGACTCGAACGGTATTCATTCCCAGCCGATTAGTGATGGGAGCATAGATATCAAGAGTTTCTCGGGCGATGCGTCGGCGCTTGTCTGGAGCAAGCACATCCAGCGTGCGCATATTGTGAAGACGGTCGGCGATTTTAACCAAGATTACGCGCAGATCTTTCGCCATGGCCATCGCCATTTTCTGGAAATTCTCCGCCTGTGCTTCGGCGCGACTACTAAAAGTTATCTTGTTGAGTTTGCTTACACCGTCAACCAGATCAGCAACCGAATTGCCAAACTGCGACTTAATTGCTGTCTTGGTAATGCCGGTGTCTTCGATTACGTCGTGCAGCATAGCGGCCATCAGGCTCTGATGGTCCATGTGCATTTCGCTGAGAATGCTGGCGACTGCTAGGGGGTGACTGACATAGGGATCACCACTACGGCGGAACTGGCCTTCGTGTGCTTGTTCCGCATAGAAATAGGCGCGCCGTACACTGTTGACCTGATCTTTACCGAGGTAACTGGCGAGATCTGTGGCTAAAGAGTCGATCGTGTCTAGTACTGGGACCTGCAAGACTCGACTCCTCAGTTATTAGATTGGTGATTAGGCTTGGGTCGCTGGGGGTTCTATATCTTCCGTTTTAGCGGGCTCTTCAGCTGTTTCCTCAGCTGCAGCTGTTTCGTCAGTCTTTTCAGCCTCTGCGGCGGCTTCCGCAACCTTCTCTACAGCCTCAGCCGCTTCGTCAGCCAACTCTTCCAGCTCTACGCTAGGTGGCTTGGCTATCAGGATGCTGGCATCGATTAGGCCTTCGGCGATTTCTCTGAGTGCTAGTACGGTAGGCTTGTCATTATCAACGGAAACCAGCGGGTCTTTGCCCCCAGTTTGAAGCTGACGTGAGCGTTTGCTGGAAACCATGACCAGTTCAAAGCGGTTATCAACGTTTTCCAAACAATCTTCTACAGTGATTCTAGCCATACCAAACCCTTAATAATCTATCTGTTTACTGGCGGCTGAGTGCTGGATACAAGCTGTATCGGGCAAGGCCACCGTAGCTCCGAGGAGCATATTTAACGAGGACCGAGGATTTTACTGAATTCTGACACAGAATGCATACAATTCTTGAAAGCAGACGATTTCAGGGTGCTTAGCTACCTAAATTATTAGCGTAAAGCGAGGCTGGCGAACAGGGCTGCCTGATTCGTTTCCTGATGTTTCATAGTCAGTCTGCATGATCTGATGATAGCGCAGAGGTCCTCCAGCGCCGTGTTAAAGTCGTCGTTAACGACAACAAAGTCCGCCTCGGCGACGTGAGAAATCTCCGTAACCGCTTCACTCATGCGCTTCTCGATGGTCTCGGTATCGTCCTGAGCCCGATTCTGAAGGCGCGTTTTTAGGATTTCCAGAGATGGCGGCAGGATAAAAATTGAGCAGGCATTCGGTTCGAGATTACGAACTTGAACGGCACCTTGCCAGTCGATCTCGAGAATTACGTCGTGGCCGGCTTCGAGCTGTTCATTAACCCACAATTGCGAAGTGCCATAGTGATTACCGTAGACATGAGCGCTTTCAAAAAAGGTGCCCGCTCGGAGTTTCTCCATGAAGGAGGCTTCATCGACAAAATGGTAGTTCACGCCATCTTCTTCGCCAGGACGTTTGATCCGGGTGGTGTGAGACACGGAGACACGCAGTTGCTGCTCGCGTTCGATCAATGCCTTAACTAAGCTGGTTTTGCCTGCACCAGAAGGTGCCGTCACGATGAATAGTGTGCCTGTAGACATGCAGCTTGGTCTCCGAAACTAAGTGTAGTTCATTGATTATTATTCGATATTGTTATTCGACGTTTTGAATTTGCTCGCGCATCTGTTCGATCAACACCTTCAATTCGACTGCGCTCAGCGTGGTTTCGACAACAATGGATTTTGAAGAGAGTGTATTGGCCTCGCGATTCAGCTCCTGCATGAGGAAATCGAGACGCCGCCCCTTCTGGCCTTTCGCATTTAACACCCGCTCTACCTCGTTCAAGTGAGAATCTAGTCTATCGAGCTCTTCCTCCACATCGGCCTTCTGAGCGAGCAACGATACTTCCTGTTCAAGGCGCGCGGGCTCAAGCTCCGCCTGCAGTTCCGCCAAGCGATCAAGAATGTTCTGTTTCTGTTTTACTAGAATTTCCGGCATCTTATTGCGAACGTTAACTACAATCTCGCGGACGGCGTCGATACGCTTCTTGATAAAACCCTGTAGTTCTGCCCCTTCACGCTCTCTCGTCGCGACTAAGTCATCCATTGCAGCGCCGAATAAACTAAGCGCTTGTTTCTCGATAGACGTCTTGTCGAAGTCTTGTTCTTCTATAACGCCTGGCCAGCGTAGCACCTCCATATTGCTCAGGTTTGAGGAGGTGCCCGTAATCTGTTCAATCTCGACGTTTGCCTGAACCAGCTGCTTAATTAGCGTTGTATTTAGGTGTAGATCAGAGGAAATTTTCGCCTCTGACTGAAAGCGTAGCGCGCATTCCACCTTGCCGCGGGTGAGACGTTTACGTACCGCCTCGCGCACACCATTTTCCAGCGCTCGCAACGATTCCGGCAGGCGTACGCTGGTTTCCAGATAGCGGTGATTCACAGATCGAATTTCCCAGGTAAGTGAACCCCATTCCTGTTCATTCTGCTGCCTAGAAAAGGCAGTCATACTTAATGTCATAGTCTATTATCCAAATATTGAGGTGAAACCTGTTGGCGATATTTTAACCTAATCGCGTTGTAATCACAGTGTACTTTGTTTGCATTTTTTGAACGCATTAGCGTGCGACTTGTGGCTCGCTATCACATTCAATTTCTAGGATAATTTGCCTGCAGCAAGTCACGTGCTTGCAGACATTAACCTACAGGAAAATTATGACTGAACTTATTAGACCAAGCCAACGAAGCGCCAAGCAATTGCGCAATATCTCTATTAGTAGAAACTACACGAAACACGCGGAAGGCTCTGTATTGGTCGAGTTTGGTGACACCAAGGTGCTATGTAATGCGAGCGTAGAAAAATCAGTTCCACGTTTTTTGAAGGGTACTGGCAAGGGCTGGATAACGGCTGAATACGGTATGTTGCCTCGCTCTACGAACACCCGAATGGACAGAGAGGCGGCAAGAGGCAAGCAGTCTGGACGAAGCCTCGAAATTCAGCGGCTAATCGGTCGCTCCCTGCGTGCTGCTATAGATCTGAACCAGTTGGGTGAGCACACAATCAAGATCGACTGCGACGTAATACAGGCCGATGGCGGAACCAGAACCGCATCGATCACCGGTGGTTGTGTTGCGATGATGGATGCGATCAATCACATGATTGCGAATAAAATGGTGAGCACAAATCCAGCGAAGCAGTTAATCGCATCCGTCTCAGTTGGGATATTCAAGGGCCATGCCGTGCTTGATCTCGACTATGACGAGGACTCTAATGCGGAAACCGATATGAATATCGTCATGACCGAATCGGGTGGATTCATCGAAGTGCAAGGCACGGGTGAAGACGGTGATTTTAGTCATGATCAATTGCTAGAGATGCTTGCTCTCGGCAAAAGCGGCATACAAGACTTGGTAGCGAAGCAGAAGCAAGCGCTTTTGTGAACTAGCCTAAGTTAGAAGCTTAGTCTATTTCTTTCAAACTATTGAGAACACGATCCGGCGAAATGGGGTATTGATGCAAGAATTCCAGAAAAACTTTCTACACTTCGTTATTGAGAATCAGATTCTGTGCTTCGGAGAATTTACTCTAAAGTCTGGGCGGGTAAGTCCCTATTTTTTCAATGCTGGGCTTTTCAATACTGGCGAAAAGCTCTCCTTCCTAGCTAGGTGTTACGCCGATGCGATAGTGGATGCAGGGATCGAATACGACGTTTTGTTTGGGCCGGCATACAAAGGCATTCCCCTAGCTACAGCGACTTCGATGGCGCTGGCGAACGAGCACAAAGTGAACAAGCCATATTGTTTTAATCGCAAGGAAGCGAAGGCGCATGGGGAGGGTGGCTCGATAGTCGGTGCCGCGCTAAGCGGCGATGTGTTAATTGTCGATGATGTTATTACGGCGGGCACGGCGGTAAGGGAAGCGGCACAGATTATCGGCAACAACGGCGCTCGCCTAAATGGCATCGCCGTCGCTATGGATAGGCAGGAAAAAGGAACAGGAAGCCTGTCGGCAATTCAGGAGATAGAGCAACTTTACCAGATAAAGGTTGTTAGTATAATTAGCTTACAGGACATCGTAAACTATTTGACGGCATCCGAGAACGAGCAATTGCAGCCTTATCTTGACGCTGTCGTGGCCTATCGAGAAGAGTACGGGATATCTGTCTAGCTAGCCTAGACAATAGCTAAATAGTTTCGTCAGTTTCGGCTGTGGCCACATAAGGCTCTAACAAATTTTTGCTTAGAAAGTCCCACTGAATTTCCCAATTGTCCAGCGGCGAAACTTTGAATTCACTGCGAACAAACTGCACTAACCGGCCTTCGATCGACGCGAGCAACAGATTCGCGAGAACGGCTGGCGAGATAGTCGTTTTCAGGTTTTCCCGAATCTGAGCTTCACGCAACACCTGTTTAAGCTGGGCTTCCAACCGACTAAAGAATTGAGCGATGCGCTCGCGCAGCCTTTCTGTTTCTCCAGCGAGTGCATCTCCGGTTAATAGACGCGTCATTCCAGGATTCTTGTCACAGAAAGTGAGCAGCAAGAGAAGAATTTTTTGGCAGCGAATCTCTGCTCTTTCCTCCTCATTGATTATTCTAGTGATTCGTGCGAACAAGGTGTCCTCGATGAATTTGATGAGTCCTTCGAACATTCTCGCTTTGCTAGGAAAGTGTCTGTACAGGGCGGCCTCAGAAACGCCGACTTCTCTAGCGAGGGCGGCAGTCGTAATTCGCTGGCCTGGGGCTGCTTCCAGCATGCGCGCAAGCGCCTGTAAGATCTGGTCTTTTCGAGAAACTTTGTTGGCTTTATCCATGTCTTCTTATTGGCCTAGCTAGTTCTTATCCAATCCGCTCTTGGAGATCAACGTGCCGACCCCTTCGTCTGTAAAAATTTCTAGGAGTACCGCGTGTTCTACTCTTCCGTCTACAATCGTGGCACTGGTAACACCTTTTTTAACGGCGTTAAGCGCGCACTCGACTTTGGGCAGCATTCCTCCCTGTATTGTTTTATCGGCAATAAGCGTATCAACTTGTTTAATGCTAAGGCCGGTTAGTACAATTCCCGTCTTATCTTGAACGCCGGCTATATTAGTTAGCAGGATTAGCTTCTCTGCGCCGAGGACGCTTGCGAGCTCGCCGGCAACTGAATCCGCATTAATATTGTAGCTGGCGCCATCGCTATCGGTGCCAATGGGCGCAATCACAGGAATAAAATCACTATCCTTCATCACATCGAGGATCTCTGTGTTTATGCTAACCACTGAGCCAACCTGACCAATGTCTATGGTCTCATCAGCAGGATTCGAGCTCTTGCGCTTGATCGTTAACTTTTTCGCGCGAATTAGGTTTCCGTCTTTGCCGCTGATGCCTACTGCTTTACCCTGGTTTTTGTTAAGCAAAGAGACGATCTCTTTATTAACAAGGCCGCCTAATACCATCTCAACCACATCCATAGTCTGGCTATCGGTAACTCGGAGTCCATCGACGAAGCTAGACTCAATATTGAGCCTATCAAGGAGGTTCCCAATCTGAGGGCCGCCGCCGTGTACGACGATAGGATTGATTCCAACAAGCTTCATCAATACGATATCCCGTGCGAAGCTCTGCTTCAGGTTTTCGTCGACCATGGCATTGCCACCGTACTTTACTACTACTGTTCGGCCGGTAAATTTCTGTATGTAGGGTAGCGACTCGGTAAGAACCTTGGCGATATTTTTTGCATTACTTAGTGATAGCGACATATCTTTTCATTCCGTAAGCTCGAAGACTGTGCATGACAGTTATTTCAGCTTCAACTGTTAGTTCTTTACAGCGTCCTAAAAGCTTATTTCCAAATTCTTATCTGCGCTGAGAATTAAGTGTTTAAATTGTTCTTGGATTTCATTCATTCTTATTCGTGTGTCTGCTTCG
>Ga0209632_10005946_pt1 | contig 10439 bp, 10 predicted proteins | sample COG_10_FD_184754 | JGI IMG/M metagenome (GOLD analysis project Ga0209632, IMG submission 184754) | Pelagic Microbial community sample from North Sea - COGITO 998_met_10 (SPAdes) (version 2) | ecosystem: Environmental > Aquatic > Marine > Neritic zone/Coastal water | place: Helgoland, sampling...
CAGATAAACATCTTGCTTTTGGAATAGGTAGACATACTTGTTTAGGCAAGCCAGTGGCTTTAATGCAACTAAAAGAATTTTTTTCTCAATTTTTATCTAGGTTTCCGGATTACAAAGTAACAGGAGATTGGAAGGTTGCACCTAACAATTTTGTGCATGCAATTCAGGAGTTACCTGTAAAGTTAAGATAATGTTTTTATTATAAAAAACATTTAGAAGTTATTAAGAATCCTGATCACTTTCTTGTATAGAGTTTACTGAATAATCATCTACAGATTCTTCAGTATTGGTTTCTGCACCTAAGATTAACTGTTTAGCGGACTTCCTATATTGAATAAAAAGTACTGTTTTAAGGTAAATATATTTGTATAAGCCAATCAGATAAGACCAACTTAAAATAACAACTATATTATATAGACCAAAATTTGTTACAAGAAACCACAAACTTTTTATCAAAAAGATAAAGAAAAAAACAATATATCCAATCAAAAACATAAGCAATGCAATCGTTTCTGTAATTACTTCAAATGCTAAACCAAGAGGACCACTTGGCGTGAAGCTTCGCACTACCGAAATAGCTAAGTTCCATGTTGCCTCAAACCCGAGAGAGATAAGATTATTTAAACTATCGCCAAATGTAAAATCTTTACCAAATAATTCAAAATTTAAGGTTTCTACTATTGCTTGATAAAAAACAAATATTAAAAAAAAGGTTATACATATTAAAAAATTACTAAAGTTAACAATCAAATTCCTAGCTAAAAAAAATAATACTTGGTTTGTTTTATCAAAAATAAGATCAGAGAAATCAAGTAATTTGTCTTTAATTAAGATGAGTATTTTTTTCATGTTTTAAATACGATATATTATCTCATTAGTTCAATATAGCTTTTTTTTAGACATTTAGAAATATTTAATTAATAATTATATTTATGAAAAAATTAGGAAAAATTCTATGGTATTTAATCTTTGGTGTTGGGTATCTAGCTTTATATTATAAGTATTATGTTCCTACTGAGTGGGGTAAAAAAAGAAATACTGCTACTACCGGTAGGCAATTGAAAGCAAAGCATTTTTGGGGCCCGGTAAATGCAGTCCTTATTTATCTGACCATAATAGCATTATTTATTTACGCTCTAATGGACATGTAATAAAGGATAATGCGAGATAAAAATTAAAAACTTATTGATATAAGGTAATGGTGGCCTGAGGTAGAATCGAACTACCGACACAAGGATTTTCAATCCTTTGCTCTACCGACTGAGCTATCAGGCCTTTGTGAAAAAGGATTATAGAAAAGATTTCACACAATGTCATTAAGATTAATTTTTAATTAATTAGGTTCGCACCTTCTCATTAGTTGGATCATAAAGTGATCCCTTGCCAACTATCTTTACAGTAATAGGATATATGCCATCGCCATCCTCATTAAAATATTCAATAGAAAGTTTTTTACCTTCTTTTGCAATTTCGTTAGGCAAATAACCCATGACTACAAATTCTTTTATAGAAGGACAATATGACATACCTGTTGTATATGATCTCCTTCCTTTGCTATCTAATGGCACCTTGCCTGTATCTGGATCAATAATTGGTGCTATACCTACAGGATATCTTGTTTCTCCTGAAACATTCAAATCATCAACAGTCATAGTACAAAGGAGTGAACAGGGCTCTTCTTCTCTTTGAATAAGATGAGCTGCCTTTCCATGGAAATCGGCTTCTTTTACAAGGGGTCTTTGAATAGCTGCTTCACAAGCATTATATTCAGTTTCAAGGTCTGCGCCTTGCAGTCGGAAGCTCTTTTCAAGTCGTCTACTATTCGCATAGGTCTCTATTCCGACCGGAACGACTCCGACTTCAAGCAATGAATCATAAAGCGCTAGGCCTTCTTCTGCATCATTATTCAGATAAATCTCCCAACCACTTTCTCCAACATAAGATATGCGAGCTGCCCAAACTTCAATTTCTTTACCTCCGGACAAACTTAGAGTTAAATTTTTTGCAGTTACAAAAGGAAAATTTTCTAAACTAATTTCATGTGGGTCAACAAAGTTACCTAAAGCAGCCTCTGCCTGCGGACCCCATAACCCAAGTGTTGCAATTTCATGAGTACGAATTTTTATATCTACATTTAAACCATTATCATCACGATAGTTTCGTAAGTGCACCCAATCTCTGTTACCGTCTGCACCACCTGTTACTATTCTGTATTTATTTTCTTCAAGACGTGAAATTGTTAGATCTGCATGAACACCGCCATCTTCATCAAGGAAATTTGTATAAACAACTTTCCCAATAGGAGTATTTCCACCAACTTTTGCAATCGAAAGATACTCTAACATTTTTTCTGCATCTGGGCCTTCTATATCCATGATAGGAAAGTGAGACAGATTAATCATTCCAACTGAGTCACTCATAGCTAAGTGCTCAGCGTTGGCAAGCTCATAGGGAACATGGCGTCGATCCCATTCATTTTCTCTAATTGGAATGTCAGTTAAATATTTTTCAAGCTTATCTCTATTACTTTCATATGCTAATGCTCGCTCCCATCTTGCTACTTCATTGTCAAAATGGCCGCCAAGCTCTTTTTCTCTTTCATAGAAGGGACTTACAAATTTTTCTCTTTGACTAATATAAGGTTCTCTTGGATGAACAGCAGGCGTATAGATAGTTTGTGAGTTTTCAAAAACTCTACTTTTCACAAACTCTTTTTCTTTTTGCTCTGGGTAGAATCTTGCTATATCAAATGAATGCATATCTACTTGAGTTTTACCAAGAACCATTGACTCAGCACAAAGTCTTGCACATCCAGGACCATCTTTTACCCAGACAGCTTCACATAACCAAAAACCTCTGACCTCAGGACTTTCACCTATCAAAGATCCTGCATCAGGAGTTACAGATAGCAATCCATTAAAAGAGCTTTTTTCATCCCAGCCTAATTCATTAAGAATAGGGGTAGTTTCAAAAGCCTTTTCAAGAGGTTCTGCAACCTCTTCGAGATCTAGATATCTCATAGAATCTGATCCCATTGTTTTTTCTGGATTACCAATATCTTCTGGATCGACCAATCTTGGATTTTTGTCTTCATAAAAACCCCACTCAAGCATTCCGCCATGAAGTCTTCCAGTATCCCTTACATATGCTGAATTACCTTGATCTCTAAGTAGGGGATAAACTAGGAAATCTTCAGCGCCTTGTGCTTCTGGTAGTGGCCCAAAAAATAATAATGGATGTTCTAATGGCATCAAGGGTACAGGGACTCCAGCTTTTTTGCCCATTAAAGGTCCCCAGATCCCTGAAGCAATTACTACTTTTTTAGTTTTAATTGTTCCTTTATCTGTCTTTACTCCAACTACTCGACCATCCTCTATTTCAAAATCTAATGCTGGAGTATCAGTAAATGTTTTCAGTGCACCTTTATCTTTTGCTGTTTCTACTGCAAAACTAACTACATCTTGAGAGCGCGGTGTTACAAGACCAGCATCTGGATCCCACATTGCACCCCGAATCGATTCCTCTTCAAGTAACGGAAACTTTTCTTTGGCTTCAGAAGCAGATATTAATCTGATATTTGTACCAAATGCTTTTCCTGATGCAACTTTTCTTTTGAGCTCTTCCCAACGGGCATCATCATCTTTTCTACATATCTCTAAACCACCCTTTTTTAAGAAAAAACCATTGTCTTCATAAAATTTTCTACTAAATTCTGTTGTCCAACAACCTAATTTATCGTGAGTTGTGTTGTATACAAAATCAGATGCATGAGCGGTAGAGGCAATATCAGATGGAATAACAGATGATTTTTCTAATCCCACAATATTTTCTTGACCAAGATCTGCAAGCCAATATGCAAGCATAGATCCAACAATACCGCCGACCCCAACGATGACTACATCCGCCTCAGATGGGAATTTAGAATTTGTTTTAGTAGTCAATTCTCGTCTCCATAAATAACACTATTTTAAAATTAGACTCTATTTTTTTATTTTTGTAAATCAAAAAAAAACTAATCAAGAAATAGCTCAAAATGTAATTTTTTTTGATGCTGTGTAGTTATAAATATATGAAATTAATTCTTATCAAAAGCTAGCAAAACTCTAATCCAATGCTTTAAAACCAGATGCTTTTCGTACTCTTCATTATTAAAGTATTTATCCATTTGGTTCATAAGCCATAATCTGCTATCTGGGTTAGACATATCTAATCTTTTTTCATTAATAAGAGTAGTTTGATGTGATTTCCACTCATCCCAAGCTCTTTGTGAAATAGTAGAAAGCAATTCAAGTCCTTTTTTACCAGGCATTGGAGGAATAGTTAGAGCGGGAAGCTCCTCTTTAAATTTTCTACAAAATACTTTTTTGGTCATAGTTCTAATATTATTTTTTTAATTGGAGCTGGCATTCCAATTTTATCTATATCAATTTTTTTCACCCAGCGATATTCACTATTTGATTTAATATCAAAAACTTTATTATATCTTAGTAGGGTAATACTTAAATTCAAATCTAAATGAGTTAATTTATGTTTTTTATCTATGTTTCTTTGTTCATAAGAGTTTTTTTTAAAAATTCTATGAATCTTTGGTTCTTCAGATGGTAACCATAAATCCTGCCAGAATGTTTTTTCATTTCTTTTAAAGAGAAGATACTCATTATTCGTATAAGCTAAAGTAAAATTTATGTCCACTTCAGGCTTATTTTTTAATACTCTTTGTTTGGGTTTTCTTTTGTCAACTTTAAATGCAGATCCGCATATATGCACAATAGGGCATTCTGAGCATAGAGGATCTTTTGGCTTACAAATTCTAGCCCCCAAATCCATAATGCCCTGAGTATACTCAAATATATTATTTCTTGGTGTTTGCTTTCGTGATATTTCCCATAAAAGATTATTTTTTTTTGTTGGAGAATCTTCGACCACATTAGAATGTCTAGTAAGAACTCTTTTGACATTAGCATCAAGAATTGGGTATGACTCATTAAATGCAATTGACATTATCGCACCGGCTGTTGATTCTCCAATTCCAGGAAGAGATATTAAATCATTAAAATTATTAGGGAACCTGCCACCAAATTTATTTTTAATTTGCTCCTTTGCTTTAAAAATATTTTTTGCCCTTCTGTAGAATCCTAATCCAGACCAAAGTGCTATTATTTGGTTCTCATCAGCAGTCATTATTTTTTTAAGACTAGGGTATGTTTTTATAAATTTAAGATAATAAGGTATTACAGTTTTAACTTGAGTTTGCTGAAGCATGATTTCAGAAATCCAGATTTTATAGGGCGTAACATTTTTTCTCCATGGTAACTCTTTCCTTCCATTAAGCAGATACCACTTAACTACTAATGTTGAAAGCTTACTATCCCCATTTTTTAGTTCATTCATTCATAAAGCTTTTCTTTTAAGCCAATTGAACCATCTTTGTTGAAAGCATAGTGAATTGGAGCCCCTGTAGGAATTTCAAGCTTCACTATATCTTGATCTGAAATTCCATCTAATTGCATTATTAGAGCTCTAAGTGAGTTACCATGTGCTGCGATAAGTATGTTATCTCCCTTAATAACATTGGGCATAATTTCATCATTAAAATAGGGTAAAACTCTTTCTGCAGTATCTTTTAAGCTCTCACCGTCAGGTGGCGGTATATCAAAAGATCTTCTCCATATATGCACCTGTTCTTCTCCCCATTTTTTCCTGGCATCATCTTTATTAAGACCCGCCAAACTCCCATAATTTCTTTCATTTAAAGATTGATTTTTAATGATCTGAACATCAGCTTGCTGCATAGTGCTAAGAATTATCGAACCGGTCTTTTGGGCTCTTATTAAATTAGAGGTAAACATTTTGTCAAAATTGATACCAGTCTTATTGATTAAAATTCCTGCATTTTCTGCCTCATTAAGACCCAATTTTGTAAGGTCTGGATCCTTCCAACCTGTAAATAGATTTTTTGCATTCCATTCACTTTGTCCATGTCTTACAAGTACAAGATTTCTTTTTTCCATTTTTATTTTTTTTGAACTATTTTGTTTTATTTTAATAGATAATACCCCAATGAATATTATTTTTTTCTTAATAGATTATTACTATCTTTCATTACCGCTATTAATCACAATAATTTTGTTGATTAGATCTCATGCTAATAAGGGCGGAAAAAGAATATCTTGCCAAGAGTTAATAGCCCTTGCCAATACTGATAGTATTCTTATAGTTGATCTTAGATCATTAGATGACTTTGATAAGGGACATATAACTGGCGCAATCAATATCCCATTTAACGACTTAGAAAATAGTACATACAAATTACAAAATACTAAAAAGTCGATCGTCCTAGTTTGCGAGATGGGTAGCCAATCAGGAAATGCTGGAGAGCTTCTTAATAAAGAAGGATTTGATGATATTTTGATATTGAAAGGCGGTGTGGGGGAATGGCGTATGGGGAATTTGCCACTGGTTTAGATTCCAAGTTCCTTAATTTTCTTTGTAAGAGTATTTCTTCCAACTCCAAGTAAAATAGCAGCTTCATTTTTTCTTCCTTTAGTCTTATCAAGCGCAGTTTTTATCATTATCTTTTCAAGTTTTTTATTAGCAACATGCATCAAGTCTTTGTCCATTGATAAGGCTAAGCTTTTAATCCAAGTTTCAAAACTTTCTTCCCAAGAATTAGAAGATGATTCCTCCTCCTCGTAATCTTTTATTTCAGACGGAAGATCCTGAATTTTTACATTTTGGGTTGGGGTCATTAAAGCAAGCCAATAACAAATATTCTCCAGTTGTCTAACATTTCCTGGCCAATCATAACTAGCAATAACATCAATAACCTCAGAAGAAAGAACTCTTAACTCTTCATCCAATGAATCAGAATGATTTTTTAAGAAATATTTCGTTAATACTTCAATATCCTCTTTTCTATCTCTTAATGGTGGAACTTCAATCTTAATTACATTTAATCTATAAAAGAGGTCTTCTCGAAAGGACTTCTGAGAGACAAGATTATTAAGATTTTGATGAGTTGCTGCAATTATTCTTACGTCAACCTTTATAGGTTTATCTCCACCAACTCTATAAAACTCTTTATTTGAGAGAACTCTTAAAAGTCTTGTTTGTGAATCAAGTGGCATATCACCAATTTCATCAAGAAATAAAGTTCCTCCATTAGCTTGCTCAAATCTACCAATTCTTTTCTCAACAGCGCCAGTGAAAGCTCCTTTCTCATGACCAAATAGTTCAGATTCCACAAGTTCCTTTGGGATGTCAGCCATATTTAATGCAATGAAGGGCATGTCATTTCTTGGGCTATTTTTATGTAAAGATTTTGCTATAAGCTCCTTTCCAGTTCCAGATTCTCCTTGGACTAAGACAGTTGCATTTGTATTTGAAAGCTTGCCAATTGCTCTAAAAACATTCTGCATAGAGGCTGATTCACCAATAATGTCAGTAGTTGGTTTTGTTTTTAAGCCTTTTGTGGTTGGTTTTTTTTCTAAAGCCCTGTTTATTATTTGAATAGCCTCATCAAGATCAAAGGGTTTTGGGATATATTCAAAAGCTCCACCGCCATAAGAATCAACCGCAGCCTGCATATCAGTAAATGCGGTCATAATAATTACAGGAATATTTTCATGATTATCATTAATATGTTTTAGAAGATCATACCCAAGCATTCCTGGCATTTGAACATCTGTTAATATTAGATCTGGCTCTTCACTCTTTAAGAGTGATACCACTTCATCTCCAGAAGAAAATGTATTTACATCAAATCCTGCAGAAGAAAGACTTTCTTCAAGAACAACTCTGATTGCATTGTCATCATCCGCGACCCAAACTTTATGCACTTTTTACCTCAGCATCAAGCTTTATTGGAATAACGATAGAGAAAGCGGTTTGTCCTGATTTTGTTTTAAACGATATTGAGCCACCATGAATTCTGATAATATCTTGAGAAATTGAAAGTCCAAGCCCTGAACCGTCTTCCTTGGACGAAACCATAGGAAAGAAGACTTGCTCCTGTATATCAGATGGAATTCCCGGACCATTATCTATAATACTAACTTCACAAACCGTAGCATGAAGATTTCCATTAATAGGTTGATTGTATGAAACTCTTGATTTAATAGTAATGATTGGGTTATTTGTATGAAGAAGGGCTTGTTGGGCATTCTTAACTATATTTAAAATTGCCTGAATAAATAAGTCTTCATCACCATGAATCTCTGGGATGCTTGGATCATAATCTCTTTTAAGAGTTAACACGTCATCCTTATCAACTTGGGATAGTGCAAAAACCTTCTCAAGAGCAGAGTGAATATTAAAAAGTTCAAGCTTTGGTTTTTTAGGTGGAGTTAGAATTTTAGTTACTATGCTATTTAAACGTTCAGTTTCATCAATTATTATTTTTAAAAATTTCTTTGAAAAATCATCTTCAAGTTTTGAAGAGAGTATTTGAGCACTACCTTTAATTCCAGAAAGAGGGTTTTTAACTTCATGAGCTAAAGTTCTAGCTAGGTTTGCTGCAATTTTTTGTGTAGAAAAAGTTTTTGAAGAATCTATTATCTTATTTAGATTATCTATGCAAAATAACTCTATTATTAATATATCGTCACTGTTAGACCAACTTACTGTTAGATCAACAGTTCTATTTTTTTCTTGTGACTTATAAAGTCTAAAACCTCTTTTTGTAATGGATGCGTTAGATGAAATGCAATCCGTTAAAAGTTTGGTTAATTCTTCAGAAGTTTCGTGATTAAATTGATTAGTTATTTTATTTGAGTCACCATCACTCAACATCCAGCCATTGCTAAGAGCAGAGTCATTTGCCCAAAGTATATTAAGGTCTTTACTTAATACAATTATTTCTGATGCTAGTTGGTTCAGTAAAGAGTTTTTAATATTATTGATATCAGCCATTAATTGAACTAGCCCCTTTTTCAAGGAGCTAGTTTGAGTTATTTATTTAGATAAAGTCCCTACAATATGAGAAAGGATTTTATATGGATCAGCATTAGAAGCAGGTCTTCTATCTTCTAAGTAACCATTCCAATTATGTTCAACTGTATATACAGGAATTCTTATACTTGCGCCCCTGTCACTAACACCGTAAGAAAATTGATCAATGCTTTGAGTTTCATGTAATCCAGTCAATCTCATGTCATTGTCTGATCCGTATGCCTCAATTCCTTCTTTATGAACTGCACCAAGTTTGTCGCACATTGAATTAAATAATTCCTCAGAACCATTTGTTCTCATTTCTTCATTTGAGAAATTTGTATGCATTCCAGATCCATTCCAATCACCAGTTTTAGGTTTAGGATGAATATTTACTCCTACGCCAAACTCTTCAGCTATTTTATAAAGTAGATATCTGCTTACCCATAAATCATCAGCAGCCTTAATTCCTTTTCCAAGACATTGATATTCCCATTGCCCAAGAGCAACTTCAGCGTTTGTTCCAGTAAGTGTAATTCCAAGATCTAGACATGCCTGTAAATGAATATCAGAGATTTCTCTTCCAACAACATTTCCAGCTCCAACCCCACAGTAATAATCACCTTGTGCTCGTGGCTCTCCTTTTTCCCATCCTAATGGGTCACCAGTTTCTGGATCTGTAAAAAAGAACTCTTGTTCAAAACCAAACCACCATTCATCAGTGACAACTTTCTCTGCAGCTGCTCTAAAATTAGAAGGGTGAGTCGTATGATCAGCTGACTGAACTTGAGTCATTACAAGGTCATGTCCATTATCATTTGCATAAGTTTGAACAGGTATTAGAAGGCAGTCCGAACTTCCGCCTTCAGCTTGTTGTGTAGATGATCCATCAAAAGACCAATCAGGTGGTGTATCAGCATCTGTAGCTTTTACTTTACTTCTCATTGATGACTCTGGTTTATAGCCATCAAGCCATATGTATTCATACGTTTTATAGTTTGTCATTTTTTCTCCTAAATAGAATTAACTCTATTTATTTAAAGCAATTTACATGCCACTAAATTAATAGTAAATGCACAATATTTGAAATTTATGCGCACAATTTTAGTTCAAAATGATAATTTATGCACTAAAATATTGCAATTAAGCTAAATTTAAGAAGTTTTTAATTTTTATATATTTGCTTGATAGAGATTGGTATGAATGGTCTCCACCAAATGTTACATCAATATGAGAACCACTAAAGTATGAACTAGTCTTGTTAAAAGGCAAAATCTCATCATCAGACTCTACTAAAACCATTATGTTTTCAAGATTAGATAGTTTTTTAAAACTAAGACTCCTAAGAAAAGTTATATCATCTTTGTTAATAATAAATTTATTTCCGGTAGCATAATTTTCATTTTCTCCTAGGTTTACATCAAAACCCTTAAGCGGAGCTATGGCAGGATTAATTAAAACAGCTTTAGTGTTATGTAGTTGGGAAAAGTATGTTGCATAATATCCACCCA
>Ga0209632_10005947_pt1 | contig 10439 bp, 9 predicted proteins | sample COG_10_FD_184754 | JGI IMG/M metagenome (GOLD analysis project Ga0209632, IMG submission 184754) | Pelagic Microbial community sample from North Sea - COGITO 998_met_10 (SPAdes) (version 2) | ecosystem: Environmental > Aquatic > Marine > Neritic zone/Coastal water | place: Helgoland, sampling...
GGAAGTCGGCGGACGCTTCACCGTGCGGGCCACCTGGCGAAACCCCAACAATTTCCCTTTGCGCCACGATTTAAACAGCCGCCCGACGTTGCGGTCGTACTCAAAAGCCGGGCGATCGGCCCTGAATGCGTGATTCCAGCACCGCGCGAGGACGGCGTTGACCTTGATGTTTTCATCTTCAAGACGGAGGTAGGCCTCCCAACGGCCTTCCTCCACCTCACAGCGGTGGGGCCTGTGCCGAGAGGGCTCCACCACGATTTCCACGACGCTCCGGATATCGGCCTTCCACACCTGCGACCTGAACGCTACCGCGGGACGGCAATACATCTCGGCTGCCGCTTCGACCATGTGCAATTCCTCATCGACGCGCACACCGCACACCGTGCCATTGTCCTTCACCCCGACCAGCAAACGCCCGCCGTCCGCATTGGCAAAAGCCACAAGCGTACGGGCGATTTTCCGGCTGTCGTCAATCCGCGTTTTGAAGTCCTGTTGTTGGTGCTCTCCTTCCGCGATCATTCGAAGGACATGCGACATGGGGCAAAGATGTGCCATGAAGCGGCTGTGAACTGCTGTCATAACAAGGATTTTGCCTACTTTCGCACCGTCAACAGCGGGTTGATGATGTGAAGGGGGGCCGAAAGCCCCCCTTCTTTATCGCCCGTCGCCGCGACAAAATGTACCATGATTAACGCGCAGGACATACGTCATTGGGTAGAAGATCACCTCACGAAAGAGGGGGGATTCCTTGTAGACGTGACCGTTTCAGACGGCGCGAACATCCGCGTACTGGTGGATGCCGACGACGGCATGCCCATCTCGCGGTGTGTGGCCATTTCCCGCCTCATCGAAGACCAGCTCGACCGCGATGTGCAGGATTTCGCCTTGCAGGTATCCACACCAGGGTTGGACCAGCCACTCAAATTGCGGCCCCAATACCAGAAGAATGTGGGGCGCATTGTCACCGTGCAACAGCACGACGGGCACAAAGTAGAAGGCACGTTGACCGAAGTAACCGAGGCCGGTATCGTCCTCGAGCACAAGGAAAAAAGAAGAATTGAAGGCCGAAAGGCCAAGGAGTGGGTCACAGACAGACACGAGTTGGTCTGGGACACCATCGCCTCAACCAAAGTGAAGATCTCATTCAAGCAATAATGGATACGGTGAACCTGATTGACTCCTTCAAGGAGTTCAAGGAGTTGAAGAACATCGACCGAGAGACCATGATGGGCATTCTCGAGGAAGTGTTCCGGAACATGATCATCAAGAAGTATGGTGCCGACGACAACTTCGACATCATCATCAACCCTGAAAAGGGTGACCTTGAAATTTGGCACAACCGCGAAATCGTCGAAGACGGCGAGGTCGAGGATCCAGTCGCCGAAATTGGACTTTCCGATGCGCTGAAAATTGAGGACGACTTCGAAGTTGGCGAGGAAGTTTCAGAAGAAATCAAGCTCGTTGATTTCGGCCGCAGAAATGTCCTTTCCATGCGCCAGAACCTGGCGGGCAAAATCATGGAGTTGGAAAAAGACGCGCTGTACAGGAAGTACAAGGACCGCGTCGGAGAAATCATTTCCGCAGAGGTCTATCAAATCTGGAAGCGTGAGATCCTGCTCGTCGACGACGACGACAACGAACTCATCATGCCCCGTGACCAGCAAATTCCCGGTGACTTCTTCCGCAAGGGTGATGCTGTGCGTGCAGTCGTCGCGGAAGTAGACATCCGCAACAACAACCCCCGCATCCTTCTGTCCCGCACCGCCCCAGAATTCCTGGCGCGCTTGTTCGAACAAGAAGTGCCGGAGATCTATGACGGTTTGATCACCATCAAAAAGGTCGTGCGTGCCCCCGGTGACCGTGCCAAAGTGGCCGTGGAATCTTACGATGACCGCGTGGATCCAGTGGGCGCATGTGTGGGCATGAAAGGGTCCCGCATCCACGGCATCGTGCGGGAATTGAAAAATGAGAACATCGATGTCATCAACTACACGGCCAACGAGCAGTTGCTGATCGCCCGCGCTTTGAGTCCGGCCAAGATTTCATCCATCACCATCAAGGGAGAACGCGCCGAAGTGTACCTCCAGCCTGACCAAGTTTCTTTGGCCATCGGCAAGGGAGGACACAACATCAAACTTGCGGGACGCTTGACCGGGTACGAAATCGATGTCTACCGCGAAGGAGAAACTGAAATCGACGACGTCGAACTCAAGGAGTTCAAGGACGAAATCGATGCCTGGATCATTGCGGAGCTCGAGAAGATTGGTTGCGACACTGCGCGCAGCGTGCTCAACCTCCCCGTCGAAGACCTCGCCAACCGCACCGACCTCGAAATTGAAACGATAGAAGAGGTCGTCAAAGTCCTCAAGTCCGAATTCGATTCCTGATCTCACGATCGCACCGCCAACGATAGTCCCCGCAAAGCCGCACATGTCAGAAGTTTTAAAACCGGTACGCCTCAGCAAAGTCGCCCGAGAATTCAATCTCGGTGTAGACTCGATTGTCGAATTCCTCGCCTCCCAGGGAATCGAAGTCGAACGCAAGCCCAACACCAAGTTGGAGCCGGAACAGTACGCTTTGGTGCGTTCCAACTTCGCCGACGAAAAAGCGGCCAAGGAGAAGTCGAAACAGAAGTCAAAAACACTGCTCGAGATGGAGGCCTTGGCAGTGGAATCCAAAAAGAGTGCTGAAGCCGCGCCTGTAGAAGAGCCTGCACCAGCGCCGGCTCCAGAACCCGCTCCGGAACCTGCGAAGCCAGAACCTGCGCCCGAACCGGAGGCGAAAGCAGCACCGGAACCCGCGCCTGCTCCAGCACCCGAACCCGAACCCGAACCCGAACCTGCGCCTGTTGAGGCTGAAGCTGAGCCCGAGGCTCCAGTAGCAAAAGAACCCGAAGTTGCCGAGGCCAAGGAGGACGCGCCTAAGGTCGAGGCTGAAAAAGCAGCAGAAGAGAAAAAACCCAAGGCTTCACCCATCAAGGTGGTCGGCAAAGTGGACCTGGATTCTGTGTCTCCGAAAAAGAAGACCAAGAAACCAGCTGCAGCAGAAAAAGCCCCGGAACCGGCCCAAAAGAAGGCCCCGGAAAAAGCAGCCAAACCAGCGCCTGTTGCTGAAGAGGCCCCGAAAAAAGCAGCCCCCACCATTCCCCCTACGGAAGTGGTGCGCGCCAAGGCTGAAAAACTCAGCGGACCCACTGTCGTGGGCAAGATTGACCTTCCAGTAGAGAAGAAGCCCACCACCGCCGGAGAAAAGCGGAAGCGGAAACGCATCACCAAGGTGGATGTCGAGGCTGCTGGAAAGCAGGCTGGCAAGCGGGGGCGCACCGTCACGGGCGGACCCAAAAAAGAGATCTCCGACAAGGACATCCAAAAGGAAATCAAGGAAACGCTGGCACGCCTCAGCAAGGGCAAAAAGACCCAAGCCAGCGCCAAGACCCGCCGTGCCAAAAGGGACGCCAAAGCCGAACGCGTAGAGCGCGAGCAGTTGGCCCAAATGGAAGCGGCACACACCCTCGAGCTCACCGAGTTCGTTACCGCTTCTGAACTCGCCACACTGATGGACATTTCCGTCAATGAGGTGATTTCGGCGTGCATGGCACTCGGTATGATGGTGTCCATCAACCAGCGCCTGGACAAAGAGACCATTGGCATCATCGCCGAGGAATTCGGTTATGGTGTGGACTTTGTCAGTGCAGAAGTACAGGAGGCCATTGAGGTGGAGGAGGACAGCGATGAGGACATGGCCTCACGCCCGCCCATCGTGACCGTCATGGGACACGTTGACCACGGTAAGACTTCGCTCCTCGACTACATCCGCAAGACCAACGTCATCGATGGTGAGGCCGGCGGCATCACCCAGCACATCGGTTCCTACAGCGTAGAACTGGACGATGGTGCGCGGATGACCTTTATCGATACCCCTGGACACGAGGCCTTCACGGCCATGCGTGCCCGCGGTGCGCAAGTCACAGACTTGGCCATCATCATCGTAGCCGCGGATGACGCTGTCATGCCGCAGACCAAAGAGGCCATCAGCCACGCGCAATCTGCAGAAATTCCCTTCATCGTCGCCATCAACAAATGTGACCGCGAAGAATCCAACCCGGACAAGATCAAGACGGAGTTGGCCGAATTGGGCATCCAGGTAGAAGAGTGGGGCGGCAAAACCCAAAGCCAAGAGATTTCCGCGAAGACGGGGCTTGGCATTCCAGAGTTGCTCGAAAAAGTGACCTTGGAAGCGGAATTGCTCGAGTTGAAAGCCAACCCGAAGAAGCGTGCGGTAGGCACCATCATCGAATCCAGCCTCGACAAAGGGCGTGGATACGTGACCAACCTCATTGTCTCAGCCGGCACACTCTCCGTTGGAGACCCCATGCTTGCTGGACAGTACAGCGGCAAGGTCCGCGCCATGAGCAACGAGCGCGGCGAAGCCCTGCAAGAAGCGGGTCCGTCAACACCTGTCTCCATCTTGGGACTGGATGGCGCGCCCAATGCCGGTGACGAGTTCCACATTTTCGAAAACGAAAAGGAAGCCCGCACCATCGCCCAAAAGCGCCAGCAATTGCAGCGCGAGCAGGGCATTCGGACACAAAAGCAGGTCACCCTCGAAGAACTCGGGCGCCGAATTGCAGTGGGCGAATACAAGGAGCTCAACCTCATCATCAAGGGCGACGTCGACGGCTCTACCGAAGCCTTGGCCGACTCTCTGATCAAGCAGAGCACCGAGAAGGTTCAAGTCAACGTCATCCACAAAGCCGTTGGACAGATTTCAGAGAGCGATGTGCTCCTGGCCTCTGCTTCCGAAGCCATCATCATCGGATTCCAGGTCCGCCCCAGTGGCACCGCCCGGAAGCTCGCCGAAAAGGAGGGCATCCAAATCCGCCTTTACTCCATCATCTATCAGGCGATCGAGGAAATGAAGGAGGCGATGGAAGGCCTGCTTTCCGCCAAGATCGAGGAGCGCATCGTGGGAACCGCGGAGATCCGCGAGACCTTCAAGATTTCCAAGGTCGGCACCATTGCAGGTTGCTATGTCCAAGACGGCATCATCAGCAGAAACCACAACATCCGCGTCATCCGCGACGGCATTGTCGTCTACACGGGCGAACTCGGTTCACTCAAGCGCTTCAAGGACGACGCCAAAGAAGTCAAGAAGGGCCTCGAGTGCGGCTTGAACGTGGACAAGTTCAATGACATCAAAGTGGGCGACCTCATCGAAGCCTACGAAGAAGTCGAAGTGAAGCAGACCCTCGACGACTGAGCCCATGGAAGGGAAGCCCATCAGCAAGCTTCCGGACCTCGGCACGACCATCTTTACCGAGATGACCGCCCTGGCCAACCGCCATGGTGCACTCAACCTCGCCCAAGGTTTTCCCGACATTCCGCCGCCTGAAGGACTCGTGGAAGCCGCCATCAGCGCCCTGCGGGAAGGCATTCACCAATATGCCCCGATGGCCGGCCGCCCAGACCTGCGGGCGTGGATCTGTTCACACTACAGCCAGCGCCACAAGGCCGTCTATGACGCCGAAAGCGAATGCACCATTGGCGCGGGAGCCTCGTCGCTGATTTTCGCTGCCATCCAAGCCCTGGTGCACCCCGGCGACCAGGTCGTTGTGCAATCCCCGGCTTACGACCTCTATGGACCGGCTGTCCAACTTGCCGGTGGCCAGCTCGTGGAGGTTCCCCTGCTCGATGCCAGCGGAAATTGGGACCTCGACGGGCTCCTCGGCGCTTGCCATGCCGGCGTTCGCATGGTGATCCTCAACACCCCGCACAACCCCACGGGTACAACCTGCCCTACAGGGTTCATGGATGCCTTGGCCCAACACCTCGAAGGATCGGACACCCTGGTTCTTTCCGATGAGGTCTATGGGCCCATGGTCCACGATGGCCGCAAGGAAGTTTCACTGGCCGCCTGCCCAGGTTTGCGCAACAGGGGCCTGGCCTTTGGCAGCTTTGGCAAGCTCCTCCAGGTCACGGGCTGGAAAATCGGTTGGGCCGTGGGGCCAGCCGCCCTTACTGCGGAATTGAGAAAGGTCCACCAATACGACGTCTTCTCCACGGGTGCACCCCTGCAGGCGGCCCTCGCCCATTTCCTCCCCACCAAAGAAGGTGTGGCCCACCTCGACGGCCTGGCCTCCATGTACCAAGCCAAGCGCGACCGCTTGCTGGCGGGCTTGGCAGGCACCCCCTGGCGGTTCACCCCCGCACAAGGCGGATTCTTCCAGGTCTTGGATGCCCGCGACATCGTTCCCGGCGACGACGGCCATTGGGCCCGCACGTGGACCCGCACCCACGGCCTGGCAACCATCCCCCTCTCGGCCTTTTGCACGCCGCCCACACCGCAAGTGCGGCTCTGCTTTGCCAAAGAAGATGCCACACTGGATGCGGCAGCGGCTTGCCTGCGCGACATTGCAACCGACCATGGCAACTGATCGGCTCCACATCATCGGCCTGCAAACCGACCTGAGGTGGCGGGACCCCCAAGCGAATCTGAACCACTTCGACGGCCTGCTCGCGCCATTGGAAAGCACACCGTGCGATGTGGTGATTTTGCCGGAGATGTTCACCACTGGGTTCAGCTGGCCCCCCGTGGACGCCGCTCCAGACGCGCCGCAGCCACTGGATTGGATGCAGTCATGGGCCCGACGACTGGATGCCGCCATCGTGGGCAGCGTGGCCTGCCACGATGGCCAAGGTCACGCGCGCAACCGTTGCTGGTTTGTACCGCCCGAAGGCGCACCCACTTTCTACGACAAGCGCCACCTCTTCAGCCTGGCTGGCGAGCACAACCATTTCACGGCAGGTGAGGAACGGAGCGAAGTCGAATACAAGGGCTTCCGCATCTTGCTGCAAGTCTGCTACGACCTGCGGTTCCCCGTCTTTTCGCGAAACAACGGGGAGCACCCTTATGACATGGCCATCTTCGTCGCCAACTGGCCGGCAACACGCGCTGCTGCGTGGCGCACCCTCCTGCAGGCCCGCGCGATTGAGAACCAGTGCTACGTGGCGGGCATCAACCGCAGTGGTGCCGATGGAAATGGCCACGCCTATTCCGGCGACAGCCTGATCGTCGATTTTGCGGGAACGGTGCTCGCCGACGCAAAAAGCACAGGCCTGCCCAGCACCCTCAAAGCCGTCGCGGTGCGCGAAGAACTGTCCGCTTTTAGGGCGCGCCTGCCTTTTCTCGACGATGCCGACCGCTTTACCCTGGGGTGAGTCAGCGCAGAATGCGGTCGAGCGCCCGGCCCCGCGCCAATTCGTCCACCAGTTTGTCCAGGATGCGCACCTTTCGGGTCAAGGGGTTCTCGATGTCTTCGATGCGATAGCCGCAAATGCTCCCGGTCACTTGGTCGGCATTCTCGTGCAAGGTGGCCTCCTCAAAAAACTCCGGAAACCGGGTGGCGCGTTCAATCTGTGCCGCAATTTCCGCGTCCGAGAAGCCGGTGAGCCAGGTCAATACGGCGTGCAACTCCTCGCGCGTCCGGCCCTTCTTTTCCACCTTGGCCACATAATGGGGGTAGACCGAAGCAAAGGTCATCCCCGCAATGTTCCGGTGATGGGCTTCGGTGGGCTGCATGACAAGAAAACGGAAGGGTCAGCGCCTTACTTGAACGCGTTTTCGCCGGTGATGTCCATGCCCGTGATGAGCAGGTGGATGTCGTGCGTACCCTCATAGGTGATGACCGACTCCAGGTTCATCATGTGGCGCATGATGGGGTACTCTCCCGTGATGCCCATACCTCCGAGCACCTGACGGGCTTCCCGTGCGATGTTGATGGCGATCTCCACGTTGTTGCGCTTGGCCATGGAAATCTGACCACTGGTGGCCTTGCCTTCATTGCGCAGTTGACCCAAACGCAGGGTCAACAATTGGGCCTTGGTGATCTCCGTGATCATTTCAGCCAATTTCTTCTGCTGCAATTGGAAACCCGCAATGGGACGACCGAACTGCACGCGCTGCTTGGCATACCGAAGGGCCGCGTCGTAACAATCCAAGGCGGCACCGATGGCGCCCCATGCAATGCCATAACGCGCACTGTCGAGGCAGCTCAAAGGAGCGCCGAGACCCGAGCGGCCAGGCAAAATATTGGCCTTAGGCACCTTGACATCTTCGAAAATGAGCTCACCGGTATCCGAAGCGCGCAGGCTCCACTTGCCCGTCATCTTCGGTGTGGAGAAACCTTCCATGCCGCGCTCCACCACAATGCCGTGGATGCGGCCCGTCTCGTCCTTGGCCCATACCACGGCAATGTCCGCAAATGGGGCGTTGGAAATCCAGAGCTTGGCGCCGTTCAGGATCACGTTTTCGCCGTCTCCAGCATCCTTGAAATTCGTGATCATCCCCCCCGGGTTGGACCCGTGGTCAGGCTCAGTCAAGCCAAAGCAGCCCATCATCTCACCCGTGGCGAGCTTGGGCAAATACTTCATGCGCTGCTCCTCGCTGCCATACTTCCAGATGGGGTACATCACGAGCGAGCTCTGCACGGATGCTGTGCTGCGCAATCCGCTGTCGCAGCGCTCCAGCTCCTGCATGATCAAGCCGTAGGAAATCTGGTCCAACCCCGCACCGCCGTATTGCTCAGGGATGTAGGGCCCAAAGGCACCAATCTCGCCCAATCCAGGCAGCAAGTGCTTGGGGAAAACCTGCGTTTCGGCGGCCTCCTCGATGATTGGACTGACCTCTTGCTTGACCCATGAACGGGCGGCATCGCGGATCAATTTGTGCTCCTCGGTCAAGAGGTCGTCCATCATGTAGTAGTCGTGACCTTGATAGAGGTCGGTCTTGACAGATCCCATATTCATGGTACAAAAATACAACGCCCCCGTGCGTAGACTTGAACCTCTATGGACCTGAACGCCCCTGATGCCCCTCAATTTGCCAGCGCGACCGCCCGCGTAGACGCAAAAAAGGCGGGATTGCGGATCCAAGAAGCCCTGCCCGGGATGTTTCCAGAGGTGTTGCCCAGCCGCAAATCCTGCCGCAAAGCGCTCGACCGAGGCGACATCCTACTCAACGGTGTGGTGGCCGATACGGCCCGCAGGGTGCAAATCGGCGATACCGTCACGCTCAACGTCGCGTTGCAGCCACCGACACCGCCGGGCAAAGGCACCCCGACCCAATTTCAATGGCACCGACCCCCGGGTGCCGATTACTTGTTTGTTTGGAAGCCCGCCGGCCTCAGCACCTCGGGGGTGGGCAACCGTCACCTGGCAGGCACCTTGGCCCACCTGGCGCATGCCGGCACCCCCGCCCAACGCACCGACCTCCAACCCCACCAGCCCGATGCCCTCCGCTGGCCGCAGCCCGTTCACAGGCTCGACCGGGTGACGGCTGGCTGGGTCTGCATTGCCCTCACCCTCAGCACCGCCCAATCACTTGGGCAAGCCTTTGCAGAGCGCACGGTCCACAAAAAATACCTCGCGCTGGTCGCGGGCAATCCTGAAAACGCCGGGCAGTCCACGGCACCGTTGGACGACAAGGCCGCCGCCACACGTTGGAAAGTCCTCGGGACAGGGCCTCTGCCTGTCCATGGCACCGCCGCACTCATCGAGGCCACGCCAGAAACAGGCCGCACCCATCAAATCCGGCGGCACCTTGCCCTCGCCGGACATGCCATCGTGGGTGAGCACTTGTACCAACCTGATCAAACGGATGGGCAACCTGGGGTGCGCTACACGGGCCAGGGCTTGTTTCTCAGTGCCACTTCACTCGCATTGCCCGCTGGCACCCATGGACCCGCCCGCAGCATCGCGGGACCCCCCCCGCGTAAATTCTACGCCGTCCCTTGGGTTCGGGCGCTCCTGTCTATCCACGGGGCTCAGGCCACAGAAGCCTCGTAGCCGTCGTCAATCAGCAGGCCTTTTTTCTTGTAAGCCGACACGGCCAAGTGGTCCGCGCGCTCGTTCATGGGGTTGCCGGCATGGCCCTTGACCCAATCAAACCGCACCTTGTGCTTGCGGTAGACCCTCAAAAACCGCACCCAGAGGTCGGGGTTTTTCTTGCCCTTGTACCCTTTTTTCTCCCAATTGAAGACCCACCCCTTCTGCACGGCATCAATGACATACTTGCTGTCGCTGACCACCCATGCCTCGGTGCCCTCGCGCTTCAAAGCCTCAAGCGCCACAATGACCGCGAGCAACTCCATCCGGTTGTTGGTGGTGAGGCGGTATCCCGCGGTCAGTTCCTTGCGGCGGCCACCCCATTGCAGGATGGCGCCGTAACCGCCAGGGCCGGGGTTGCCCGAAGCACCGCCGTCTGTATGGATGACAACGGGATCAGCCATGGGCTTGGAAAAGCATGGCCGCATTGGCAGAAAACAGCTTCACAGCAATCGCCAGCAGAATGATGCCGAAGACCTTTTGCAACACCGCGATGCCGCCTTCGCCCAACAGGCGCTCTATGCGCCCAGTCATGCGCAGCACGAAATAGACCAAGGC
>Ga0209632_10005948_pt1 | contig 10438 bp, 7 predicted proteins | sample COG_10_FD_184754 | JGI IMG/M metagenome (GOLD analysis project Ga0209632, IMG submission 184754) | Pelagic Microbial community sample from North Sea - COGITO 998_met_10 (SPAdes) (version 2) | ecosystem: Environmental > Aquatic > Marine > Neritic zone/Coastal water | place: Helgoland, sampling...
TATTGGTGAAGCAGTAGTTGCAACCGATGATCAAGAGATACTTAGTGATGTTCTAAAAAATGGAGGCAAGGCAATTTTAACAAGTAAAAATCATAAAACAGGTACAGATAGGATTTTTGAAGCTTATGAAAAGCTGAATATAAAAAATATTGACTATATATTAAATTTACAAGGAGACGAACCTGATATTGATAAAGATGACATTATTAATTTGAATAATTTCATGATTAATCATGATGCTGAAATAGGTACATTGGCAGCAAAAATTCAAGATGATAAAATGTTGAATAATAGAAATGTGGTTAAAGTTATTACAGACAAAAAGTTAGCAGAAAGTAATTTTCCAAAAGCATTAAATTTTACTAGAGATAATTTATCAACAGTTAGTCAAAATATTTATCATCATATTGGAATTTACTCTTATAAAGTAAACGTATTAAAAAAGTTTGTTAATCTGGATCAAACAAATAATGAGAAAAAAAATAAATTAGAACAGCTAAGAGCTTTAGATAATAAGTTAAAAATAAACGTGGCTTTTGCAAAATCTTCTCCTATAGGTGTTGATACTGAAGAAGATTATCTGGCTATAAAAAAAATTATGGAATATAAAATATAAAATGAGTAAAATTTACATTCAAGGAACCTTCGGGGCCTATTCACATTTAGCAGCACTAGAAATTGAGCCTAATGCAGAAGTTATACCATGTAAGACGTTTGATGAGTGTTTTGTAAAAGTATCCTCAGAAAATGGCTCACGAATGGTAATACCTGAATCAAACCGTATTACAGGAAACATTGGAATAGAATATTTAATTTTTAAATATAGATTAAATATTTACGCAGAACATTTTCAAAAAATTGAACATAATTTATTAGGACAGCCAGGAACTAACTTAAATGATATAAAGGATGTTTTTTCTCACACACAAGGCTTGTCTCAATGTTCAAATTTTATTAAAAAAAATAATTTCATCGAACATGTACGCGCTGATACAGCTGGTTCTGCTGAATTAATTTCAAAAAAAAAAATTAAAAGTGAGGCGGCTATCGCCTCTTCATTAAGTGCGAAAATTTATAAACTTAAAATACTTGCATCTAACATTGAAAATGAAAAAAGCAATGCAACTCGATTCTTAGTTATGGGTAAAGATGTTTATCAACCAGATTTTGGAGATAAAAGATATATAACATCTTTTTTATTTAAATTGAAAAGCAAACCTGCTGCGCTTTATCAATCCCTAGGGGGTTTTGCGATCAATGGTGTAAATCTAACAAAGCTTCAGAGCTACCCAGAACAAAATTCATTTGAATCATATTTTTTCTTATGTGATCTAGATGGCCACATTGAAGATGTAAAAGTTCAAAAATCTTTAGAAGAATTAGGACTTCATTGCCAAGATTTTCACGTACTAGGTGTTTTTGAGGCTGATAAATTTAGAGAAAAATAATTCAGAAACTTTTCTTGTGGATTGGAAAACATTACTGCTATAATAGTTTTGGAGGCTAGAGGTGAATACTGCTTGAACCCGACCAGATCTTAACGGAAGCAGTCGTAGAGACAGTTTTTCAGGTTCTAGTCTCCTTATAAAAATGAATAAAAATACAAAAGTTTTAGCTTTAAAATATAGACCCAAGACATTTACCGACCTTATAGGTCAAGATGTTGTTGCTGAAACAATATCTAATTCAATTAAAGTGAATAAAGTCCCCAATGCCTATCTTTTTACTGGGATTAGAGGAATTGGAAAAACTACCACAGCAAGAATAGTTGCAAAATCTTTAAATTGTTCAAATGGTATTGATCAACTTTGCAAAGATAATCTTTGCGAAAACTGTGAAGCTATTTCAAATTCAAATCATATTGATGTATTAGAAATGGATGCAGCAAGTAAAACTGGAGTCGACGACGTAAGAGATCTTATTGAATTTTCTAGATATGGACCAACCACAGCTAAATATAAAATATTTATTATTGATGAAGTACATATGCTCAGTAAGCAAGCATTCAATGCATTGCTAAAAACTTTAGAGGAGCCACCTGAGTATTTAAAATTTATTTTTGCAACCACAGAAATAAAAAAAATTCCAATCACTGTAGTTTCACGTTGTCAAAGATTTGATTTATCTAGAATTAAGTCTTTAGAATTATTTGATTTTATCAAAAAAATTAAAGACAAAGAGAATGGTAATGCATCTGATGATGCTCTTAAATTAATTGTTAAGATTTCAGAAGGATCTGTTAGAGATGCCCTATCATTGCTTGATAGGGCTTTGCTTACATTAGATAAAGACAAAGAGTTAGATTTAACTTCTGCGCAAAAAATATTTGGTTACTTTGATAAATCTCAATTAATAAGTTTATTTCAGCTTATATTTGAAGGCAAAGAAACAGAAGTTTTAAACACTTACAGAGAAATTTATAATCAAGGAGTTGAGCCTAAAATTTTTATAAATGATTTTTTGGAGCTTTTGTATTATTTTAAGAATATTGATTCATTAAACATTGATGGTACAAATTTTTCATTAAATGATGATGAATTTAATAGAATTAAAGAAATTTCTGAAAAAGTTAACAATGAAACTTTAATATTATTTTGGCAGTTTACTATTAAAGTATTAGAGGAGCTTGATATTGTTTCTAATCAGCACTTATCAATGGAAATGTTTTTGATTAGATTAATTCATTTAAAAAGTATTAAGAACAAAACTGATGGGATCTACGAAGGCTCACATCAGATAAATGAAAATATTAGCCAAACATCTCTTTCACAAAAAAAAGATGGAGAAGATTTGTTTGGAATGAAAGATAAGGCTGAAACAATTGGTCAAATGAAAAATATTGCTCAAGAAAAAGATTTAACATTAAAAGATAATAAGCATGTTGAAACGCAGACTAATCTTATAAATTCATTTGATGACTTATTAGAAATATGCTCTTCAAAAAAAGAGATTAAATTGAAATATGAATTAGAAAAAAATATCAACCTTGTTAGTTTTGAAGATCAAAGAATTGAAATTTCATTTAATGAAGACTTAGATAAAGATTTTATTAAAGATTTATCTTTAAAACTTTATGAATGGACCAATAATAGATGGATAATAACACTCAGTAAAACTAAAGGCCAACCATCTAAAAAAGAGATAGAAGTTAACTTAAAAAAAGAGTTAATAGAAAGTGTAAAAAATTCTTCAATTTATAAAGATATTTTAGAAAAATTCCCAGACGCTGAACTGATTGATGTTAAAACTAATGAGATAAAAAATAAGAATGACTGATTTTACAAAGATTTTAGATAAAGCTAAAGAATTAGAATCTAAAATGAAAGAGAGTCAGGAAAAAATTAAAAATATCCAAGTTGAAGGAACATCAGGTTCTAACTCTATAAAGATTACATTAAATGGAGAAAACGAAATGATTAAAATAAATTTATCAGATGAGGTTATGAAGGAAGATAAGGTTATAATAGAAGACTTAATAGTGGCTGCCCACAATAATGCTAAATCTGAATTAAAATCTAAAACATCTGAAGAAATTTCAAAGTCTACAAGTGGGTTTGGTATTCCTGGTTTTAAATGGCCACTTTAATAGATGCAAAATATTAATGAAATAGAAGAGTTAATTAAATTAATTGCTAAACTCCCAGGTCTAGGACCAAAATCTGCAAAAAGAATTGTATTAAAACTTATTAATAATAGAGATGAGCTGGTTAAACCAATGGCTAACACTTTAGCTCAAGTCTATAAAAACGTTATTAGGTGTCAGTCTTGTGGTACTTTAAAATCTAACTCTTTAGGCTGCAATAATTGTGAAAATACAAAAGAAAAATATAACAAAATATGTGTAGTTGAGGATATTGCGGATCAGTGGTCCATAGAAAATTCTAATATCTATAAAGGATACTTTCACATACTGGGTGGAACAATTTCATCACCCGGTCAAAGAAAAGAAGATCTTTTAATAAATTCATTAGTTGAAAGAGTTGTTAGAGAAAATATTGAAGAGGTTATTTTAGCAACAAGTGCAACTGTTGAGGGTCAAACTACAGCTTATTATATTCAGGATAGTCTTAAAAAAACGAGTGTAAAAATTACAAAACTTGCACAAGGCTTACCTGTGGGTGGAGAAATAGAAAATCTTGACGACGGAACTTTATATTCAGCCTTTAAAAACAGAACTGGAATTAAGACTAATTCTGATTAGTTTTTTTAATAAATCTATTCAAGTGCAATAATGGTTCTGTATAGCCAGAAGGTTGATCTTTGCCTTTAAAGATCAAATCGCAAGCTGTTTTAAAAGCAATTGATTGGTCAAAATTTTCAGACATCATCTCGTAGCTTCCTCTACCAGAACGAGTGTATGCATCATCATTTTTATTTTGATCATCGACAATTTTTGCCATTTTTTTCATTACTTCCATAACTTGTGATTTTGTGCAAATATCGTGATGTATCCAATTAGCAATATGTTGAGAGGAAATTCTTAAAGTAGCTCTATCTTCCATTAAACCAACATTATTTATATCAGGTACTTTTGAACAGCCAATTCCATGATCTATCCATCTCACAACATACCCTAAAAGAGTTTGTGCAGAATTGGAAATTTCAGAGTTAATTTCTTCCATCGACCAGTTTGGCCTATCTGCTAAAGGAATTGTTAACAAGTCATCCAATTTTGCAGATTCTCTTTTTTGAATTTCTTTTTGTTTTTCAAAAATATTTATTTCATGATAATGAATAGCATGAAGAGCTGCTGCTGTAGGTGAAGGAACCCAAGCACAATTTGCTCCAGCAATCAAATGACCAGTTTTTTGCTCCATCATATCTTTCATCTTGTCAGGCATGGCCCACATTCCTTTGCCAATTTGTGCTTTACCCGAAAGGCCACACTGCAGACCAATATCAACATTATTATTTTCATATGCAGCAATCCATTTAGAGGATTTCATTTCTCCTTTTTTAATCATAGGACCAGCCTCCATTGAGGTATGCATTTCATCACCAGTCCTGTCTAGGAATCCTGTATTAATAAAAAACACTCTATTTTCAAGTGTTCTGATACACTCTTTTAAGTTTGAAGAAGTTCTTCTTTCTTCATCCATAATACCAATTTTGCAAGTATTTTTTTCTAACTCTAAAACTTCTTCAACTTTAGTAAAAATTAAATCAGTAAATGAGGTTTCATCAGGACCATGCATTTTTGGTTTAACAATATAAATAGAACCACTTCTTGAGTTACCTTTTTTATTTATATCATGAAGGCACGCTGCTGAAGTTATAAAAGCATCCATAATTCCTTCTGGTATTTCAGATCCATCTTTTAAAAGAATTGCAGAATTAGTCATAAGGTGTCCAACATTTCTTATTAGCAACAAACTTCTTCCGTGTAATTTCAATCCCCGTCCATCTTTAGAAATGTAACTTCTATCAGGATTTAACTTACGCTCATAAGTTTTTCCATTTTTTTCAAATGTTGATTTTAAATCACCCTTCATCAGACCAAGCCAATTGCGGTAACAAATAATTTTGTCATCAGCATCAACTGCAGCAACACTATCCTCATTATCACAAATAGTTGAGACTGCTGCCTCAACAATAATATCACTAATTTTAGCTGAATCTTGTTGAGCGCTAAAAGCATTTGAATCTATAATTATTTCTATATGAAGATTGTTATTTTTTAGAATTATTGCAGAGGGATCATTAGCCTCACCTCTATGACCAATAAATTTATTTTTATTTTTTAGTGTTGTCTCAACGTCATCTTTTAATACAATTAGAGAACCATCATTAATTTTAAATCCTGTAATATTAAGCCATTTTAAATTTTCTAAAGGAAAATGTTTTTCTAAGAAATCTCTTCCATATCTTATGACCATCTCACCTCTTAACGGATCATATCTCTGAGATGCACTATCTTCAGATTGTTCAATTATATCTGTACCATATAAACTATCATATAAACTCATCCATCTTGCATTAGCAGCGTTCAGTGCATACCTTTCATTCATGATTGGAACTACTAATTGTGGTCCAGCAATACTAGTTATTTCTTCATCAATATTATTTGTTTTGATTTTAAAATCAGGACCTACTTCTTTTAGATAGTTAATTTTTTTTAAAAATTTTTTATATTCTTCTAGGTTGATTTCGTTACCTCTATTTGCAATGTGCCAAGTATCTATTTTTTTTTGTAAATCTTCTCTTATTGTTAATAGGTCTTTATTTTTTGGTGCTAATTCATGAGCTACTCTATCAAAACCTTCCCAGAATTTTTCTGAAGAGATATTTGTATCTTTAAGTAACTCTTCATTAATGAAGTTAAGTAATTTATTAGAAACTGATAGATTGTGTATTTTTGTATGTTGTTCTTTCATAGCACCCATTTTACCCCATCTGTATGTTTGCCTGAGAGTTTTGCTCCATCGGCGAGACTAAATCTCTTTCCAGAGTGTTATGTTTGTCATCGGTCCTTTTGCCTGAGAGTTTCCGGGGTGGTTGCTCCTTCGGCGCTAATACATTTAGTCTCTCCCGATATAAAGGAGACTACTTGTTAATATAATTAAGTCAAATATTAATTATTTAAAACATTTTATTGCTTTTTTTGGTAATTAATAATTAAAACTATTCATATGAAAAACTATTTAAATTTTGAAAATGATATTAAAAATTTAGAAGCAGAAATAGAAAAACTAAAAGATCCATATAATCAAGATGGACTTTCAGAGGTAGATACAAAAAAAATTTCTGAGTCTCAAGAAGAGATAGATAAGAAATTACAAGAAATTTACTCTAACCTTGATCCATGGCAAACAACTTTAGTTGCAAGGCATGAAGATAGACCTAAGGCTAAGTTTTTCATAGATAACTTATTTGAGAATTTTATTCCATTATCTGGGGATAGATTTTATGGGGAAGATAAATCTGTTCTGGCTGGATTTGCAAAATTCAATAAAAAATCAGTTTTAGTTATAGGTCAAGAAAAAGGTGATAGCCTTGAAACAAGAATTGAAAGAAATTTTGGAATGATGAGACCTGAGGGTTATAGAAAAACTATAAGATTAATGAAACTTGCAAATAAATTTAATATTCCAATAATTTCATTTATAGATACTCCAGGTGCGTACCCAGGCGTAGGAGCCGAGGAAAGAGGACAAGCTGAAGCAATTGCAAAATCAATAGAATGTTGCATGTCATTAAGCGTACCAACGTTTGCAATCGTTATTGGAGAGGGTGGATCGGGAGGAGCAATAGCATTAGCCTCATCGAACAAAGTTATAATGTTAGAAAACGCAATATATTCAGTCATATCTCCAGAGGGGTGCGCAACAATTTTATGGAGAGACCCTAAAAGAACACTTGATGCAGCAACAGCAATGAAATTATCTTCAAAAAATCTTTTAGAATTAAAAGTAATTGATGAAATTATTCCAGAGCCAATTGGTGGTGCCCACAGAGATAGAGATTTAATTTTAGATAATGTGAGGAAATCTATTGAAAACAACTTAAATGAATTCTTTAGCATGAGTGGAGATGAAGTTTTAAACCATAGAAAAAATAAATTTCTAACAATTGGAAGATCAAAAGGGTTTGTTAGTCAATTAGATGATTTGAGTGCACTAAGTATGAAAAAAAATAAGGTCAATATATTTATTGAAGACTTCTTTCAATCAAAGATAAAATTAGGAATTTCTTTTGCAATAATGCTTGTGTTGGGTTGTTTAATATTTTTTTTATAGAGCACCACAGCATTTCTTATATTTTTTACCAGACCCACATAAGCAAGGTTCATTTCTACTCATTTTTTTACCAATATATTTTGGGTTAATCTCAACAGGTTTGAGTACCTCTTTTTCTTGAATAGGCTCTTGAACTATTTGTAAATTAATCAAAATTTTTACAAAATCAATTTTTAGTTTATTTAATAAATTTTCAAAAAGATGAAAAGCTTCTTTTTTATATTCAACTAATGGGTCTCTCTGTCCATAAGATCTAAGTCCTATAACCTGCCTTAATTGTTCAAGATATTGAATGTGTGACTTCCAATTTAAATCGATACATTGAAGAAGAATTTTTTTTTCAATTTCTTTTGCTTTTTCTTCATCTAATATCTTAATTCTTTCATTTCTTGATTCTAAAAATTTTGAATTAATTTTTTCTTTAAAATCTTGATCTTTTAAATTAGATAAATTTTCAAACTCATTATTGTCAATATTTTTTCCAAGTAAAATTTTTAATTGATTTTCAAATTCATTATTTTTAATTTTTGACAACTTTTGGGTTTTTAAATTAATTAAATAATTTGTAATTTCTGATAAAAATTCATCTGAATAATCAAAAACCTTTTTGCTATTCATTATGTTATTTCTTTGAGAAAATATTACGTGTCTTTGATCATTTAAAACATCATCAAATTTAAGTAAATTCTTTCTTATGTCAAAGTTTCTTGCTTCAACCTTTTGTTGTGCTCTTTCAAGTGCTTTATTAATCCAAGGATGATCAATACTTTCCCCATCTTTTAAACCAAGTTTTTGCAAGATATTATTCATAGATTCTGACCCAAAAATTCTCATCAAATCATCCTCTAAGCTAACATAAAAAATTGAACTTCCTTCATCTCCTTGACGTCCAGACCGTCCTCTGGCTTGGTTATCAACTCTCCTAGATTCCATTCTTTCAGTGCCAATTACATACAATCCACCTAATGATTTTATTTTGCTCTTATTTATTAAAAGCTCTTCATCAGGTTGACTTCCTTTTTTCCCACCTAACTGAATATCAACTCCCCTTCCCGAAATACTGGTAGTAATTATAACTGAGTTCATTTTTCCAGCATTTGCTATGATTTCAGCTTCATTTTCATGATTTTTTGCATTTAAAACAACATGCTTGATTTTTTTATCATTTAGTAATTTTGAATAAATTTCAGACTTATTGATACTGGAAGTAAAAACTAAAATTGGTTGTCCTTCTTTATGGCATTCAATAACTTTTTCAACGATAGCTTTATTTTTTTCTAGTTCAGTTCTAAAAATTTGATCATTCCAGTCTTTTCTGACCATCTTTTTATTGGTAGGGATAATAACAACAATTAAATGATATATTTCATAAAATTCTTGAGACTCAGTTGCTGCAGTTCCAGTACATCCAGAAATTTTATCATAAAGTTTGAAATAATTTTGATAGGTTATAGATGCCAGTGTTTGATTTTCAGCTTGTACGTCTATTCTTTCTTTTGCTTCAAGAGCTTGATGAAGTCCATCTCCAAATCTTCTTCCTTCCAATATCCTTCCAGTAAGTTCATCAATAATTTTTAAAGTCCCATCTTTAACTATATAATCTTTTCCTTTTTCAAATAAGTGATTAGCCTTTAAAGATTGATTAACATGATGAACCAAGCTCAGATTTTCAGGATCATAAAAGTTATTATTTTTTAAAATTCCTGCATTAGAAAATATTTCTTCCACATTATTTATTCCATCATTTGTAAGTAAAATATTTTTATCTTTTTCATCAATCTCATAATGTTTAGGTGTTAGTTTTTTAATAAACTTATCTATTGCAAGATATTGTTCTGTCTTATTTTCAGCAGCTCCAGAAATTACCAATGGTGTTCTAGCCTCATCAATTAAGCAAGAATCTATTTCATCTACAATAGTGTAAACATGCCCTCTTTGAACCATTTGTTCTTTAGAGAGTTTCATATTATCTCTTAAATAATCAAATCCCAGTTCACTATTAGTTGCGTATGTAATATCAAAATTATAATTTTGTTTTCTTTCATAATCATCTTGATCATTATTTATATATCCAGAAGTTATTCCTAAGAACTTGTAAATTTCTCCCATTTCTTGGGAATCTCTTTTGGCCAGGTAATCATTAACAGTAACAATGTGGACACCTTTACCACGCAAGGCATTTAGGTAAGCTGCAAGACTTATGGTGAGAGTTTTACCTTCACCAGTTCTCATTTCTGCAATTTTCCCCTCATGAAGAGCAACACCACCTATTATTTGTACATCGTAATGTCTTTCATTTCGGGTTCTTTTCGACGCTTCTCTTACCAGTGCAAAAGCTTCAGGCAGCAAGTCATTAATACTTTTGCCTTCACTAAGTTTTTTTTTAAACTCTATTGTTTTTTCAGGAAACTCTTTATCTGTAATCCCTTTAATTGAATCTTCATAAGAATTAACTTGTTCAACAATTTTAGCAATTCGATCAAGCTCTTTTTCATTGCTTGATTTAATGAATTTTGAAAGAAAATTTAAGGGATTAAGCATCTTATTATTGATATATGATTAATTATAACTTTTAATATAAGTATTAAATAAATATTTTAAATAGATGCAAATAAACCTTAAAAACTTTGTAAACTTTCATACTTTAAAGTCAAAAATGGGCGACTTTCAAGATTTAGAACATATAGATGGAGTTTCTATAT
>Ga0209632_10005951_pt1 | contig 10436 bp, 10 predicted proteins | sample COG_10_FD_184754 | JGI IMG/M metagenome (GOLD analysis project Ga0209632, IMG submission 184754) | Pelagic Microbial community sample from North Sea - COGITO 998_met_10 (SPAdes) (version 2) | ecosystem: Environmental > Aquatic > Marine > Neritic zone/Coastal water | place: Helgoland, sampling...
CCTACTGCACCATCATTTCCATTTGCTCCGGCTGGTCCTTGTGGACCTGTTGCTCCATCTGCTCCGTTAGTTCCGTCTGCTCCGGCTGGACCTACTGCACCATCATTTCCATTTGCTCCAGCTGGTCCTTGTGGACCTTGTGGACCCGTTGCACCATCTGCTCCGTTAGTTCCGTCTGCTCCGGCTGGTCCTTGTGGACCCGTTACACCATCTGCTCCGTTAGTTCCGTCTGCTCCATCAACACCATCGTTTCCATTTAAAGAAGCCAACCATTGAGACTCTAATCCAATTGTACTATCTGCAGCTAAAGCCAATTCATACGCTGACAAACCATTGGTTCCATCTGCACCATCATTTCCATTTGCTCCGGCTGGTCCTTGTGGACCTGTTGCTCCATCTGCACCGTTAGTTCCGTCTGCTCCGGCTGGTCCTTGTGGACCCGTTGCACCATCTGCACCATTAGTTCCATCTGCTCCGTTAGTTCCGTCTACTCCATCAACACCATCGTTTCCATTTAAAGAAGCCAACCATTGAGACTCTAATCCAATTGTACTATCTGCAGCTAAAGCCAATTCATACGCTGACAAACCATTGGTTCCATCTGCACCAGCTGGTCCAATCGGACCTATGGCTCCCGTATCCCCTTGAGGGCCTTGAGGACCACCAGCTGGACCTTGAGGGCCAATAGGTCCTATTAATCCCGTATCTCCCTTTAAAGAAGCCAACCATTGAGACTCTAATCCAATTGTACTATCTGCAGCTAAAGCCAATTCATACGCTGACAAACCATTGGTTCCATCTGCTCCAGCTGGACCAATTGGACCTGTATCTCCTTGCAAAGAAGCTAACCATTGTGATTCTAATCCAATTGAACTATCTGCAGCAAAGGCTAAATCATACGCTGACAAACCATTGGTTCCATTTATACCAGCTGGTCCAATCGGACCTATGGCCCCTGTATCACCTTGAGGACCTTGAGGACCTGCACCATTTCCAGAACTCTTTGCGTAAAGCGCATAAGGAACACTCATCAGTTGACTTGTACCCATAACAGAATAATTGCTACCACCAGCTGCATCTATAGCTGTCTCTATAAAATAAGTTCCATTGGACCAATCTATGGTTGTAAAATCGTCTGTTGTAGTTCCTGTCCCTATCTCTAAATTTACCAAACCATATGAATTGGTTGTTGGTGAGAAAGTTTCCGAATAAACAGCTGTTCCTCCAACAGAACCTTGCTCTATTGTTAATCTTACACCTACTGCCTGATTGCTAATAACAGCATTTGAAGCATCTCTTAAAACTGCTTGGTATTTAAAACCTTCTGGAGCTTGACTAAAAGAACTAAGTACTATAAAAGCACTCATAAATATGGATAGTAATATCTTTTTCATAAATTTTGTTTTATCGAGTTTTAATAATATTGAATGTCTTTAATTTGTTTTCAGATCTGTTTAGAATTAATGAGTATGAACCAGTTTGAAATTTGGATACGTCTAAAGATGTTTTCTCTGAATATAAAGTTCCATTTAAAACAAGCTTACCCATCTCATCAAAAAGACTGTAGTTTACATTTTCGAAGGAAATAGATTGAATATTTAAAAAATCATCTGTTGGATTGGGGAAAATAATAGCTTCATAGTTAGTGAAATGATTTTCTATACTTACAAAACTCCAATTGGTTTGGTGAAATCCTTGAGTTAGGGTTTTTTCCCCATTGCTTACAGTGGATGTAACTACCTCACCAATAGTAAAATCTAAACCTCCAGTTGAATAAGAATAAGAATCTCCCTGAGAAGATATAACTTCCTGAGTAAAACCTGTCAAAAAACAAAAGAAAATTATCGAAAATAAAAATGCTTTTTTCATCATAATTTGAAATCTTTAGATTGGAAAATGAAATTTATTAATAAAAGATTATTACTAATAATTAAATTTTTTAGTATGAATTCCTTCTAATAAATTTATAATTAGAATAATATTAAAATAATAATTTTTGAATATTATAATTATTAATATGCAATATACATTAAAAATATCATATATAACAATAAGAGTTATTTATTTTGCTTTGATTTACTTAAATTAAAAAATAGAAATTTAAGAGCAGATTTCTTGTCAACAACTTATTTTAATTTTCTAGTTTGTAAATGATTTTAAACCCCTATCAATCTACTTAAATCAAAAATCTAAGTAGAAAATAGGTAATCTATTGTAGCTTTTTTCGAAATAAGCACTTCTTTTATAAATAAAATATAGCTGGTCCCACTCTGAACTGGCAAAAGCAGCATCTTCCTTTTTCTTTAGTTCATATTCTTTTTTTAGCTTAAGATTGTTATTTAAAATCTCTTCTATCTTATCTATAAAAACATAACTAGAAAAATATTCTTTCTGTTGTAAGTAACTATCAAAAAAATTCCAGCTTAAGTAAGCATCTTCCAACTCCGGTTGTAATACAGAATGAATAAAAAGTGCGGCGTCTTGATTGGAATTTACCATCCAGTCCCCTTTCTTTAACTGAATCAATTCTTTATCTCTTTGAACTTTGACATTTTTTAATTTGTAATGCCCTTCGTATGGTTTTTTGGATGCTGCAAAATCAACTACTTTATAAACTCCAAGATTCATTACAGTATCACGAAGCATCTTGATCATTTTAACCTTATTGGCTAGTAATCTTTCTACTACATCCTTTTCCTGAGCGGTTATATAATAAAACTTTGGAAGTTGTACAGAATCGTTTGCAACAGAACTATTGTAAAAAGGTACATATTTGGTGTATGGTTTGTTAGTATCGTACTTAAGTCTACTAAGACCAGTTATTTTATGAATGGGAAAAGAATGCTCGTAACCCTTAAAAAGTATAGAATCTTTTTTGTAAGAATTAATGTAGTTGTATTTTAAATATGGCGATTCTATTGCAAATCTTCTAGCTTTATCTCTAGATTTTTCAATTGAAGACTTGTTTAATGAAGTCCAATTAATTAATTCTTTCATGAAAGCCAAGGTGGCCTCTACTCTTATAGGAAATGGCTTTAGCATATGGGTTTCTACTGTGAAACTTATAGAATGAAATAGAGAGCCGTAGCCCATTGCATATCTTGGAAGATCGTTAAAAGAAACTATTCCTTCATTGGGTGTTTTGCCTTTTAAATCTACATAAGGAAATAAATCTATTTTATGATTTTCTTTTATAGCATTAGTTAAATTAGGTAATAAATTATCGTAAATAATACTATTTAAACTTGGTGCCAATCTTTCTCTTAGAGAACTTATATAGGTTAAAACGTATTGATAATCTGCTCCATTGGAAACATGGTTGTCTACAAACACATCAGGATCCAAAGCATGAAATATTTTGGCAAAAGTGAAAGAGTTGACCGCATCCATTTTTATAAAGTCTCTATTCAGGTCTAAATTTTGAGCATTTCCACGAAAACCATATTCATTAGGTCCATTTTGATTGGCTCTACTATTACTAGATCTATTGTGCATTCCTCCAATGTTATAAGCCGGTATAAAAGCAACGACAGGTAAGCTTTTAATGCTTTTTTTATTATTTAAAATCTCTTCCAACCATATTAAACAAGCGTTAATGCCATCTGGTTCTCCAGGATGAATTGCATTGTTAAATAAAATAGTAGTTTCTTCCCTTGCTTTTTTGAAGGTGTTGGCGGAGTCTTTTGCGCCATTAACAATACAAACATAAATAGGTAGTCCATAATCTGATGGTCCCATATTGTAAAGTTCTACATCACTATTAGCAGTTGAAATTTCTTTAAGATGGTTGATTAACTCACTGTAGGTGGGAGTAGTATTCCCCTTCCATTTATCTTGAGAAAATCCAGAGGAAAAAATTATTGCAAAAAGGATACTAAATATCAATCGATTCATGAATGATGAATTTAAGAAGATTTTTAGTTTAATAGGGAAATTTTATTCTAATGATAATTTTTTCAAACTTGCTGTTTAAATTTACTCCACTATATTTTCCATTAATTTTCCAACTTTCAGATTGAGCACTACTGGTTTTTTTAAACATTTCGACTGCTAAAGCATGATCGTAAAGACAGAGCTCATTGGAAGCTTGGTCAATGTATGCTATCCAAAGTGGCTCTTTTCTATTTAAATACTTTTTATTTAATGTTGCTCTTGAACCCTTTAATTGTATTTGAAGTGTGAAACCCTTTTTAATGTGATAGGCTAACATATCAGCGCCATGCTTATCTGCAGTAATCAAATTACAAGTGAAACCGTACTCACTTAAAAGAGCAGCTATTTTAGTAAAATTGTAATTTTCTTGTTCTTTTCCACCAAGCTTTTCATAATCAACTTTGGAACTAAATACTTTAATTAATTCTTCTGTTTTCATGATTAAGGTGTTGTTTTAAGCTATAATTATTTGATAAGTAATATTAGCAAAATAGTTTTTAAGATTTACTTTACCACCACTTAAAGATTTTTCTAATTAAGCCTCTGGCTACCTTTCTTTCTACTCCTCCTTTAGTGAGAGGAACACCAGTTTTTTTAGCTATGGAATTTTTTATTCCGCTTATACCTACTAATCTCTTTAGAGAAAAGGAAACACCTAGTTTTTTACCAAAGCCAAACATGGTTAATTATTTAAAGTATTTTCATATTCTTTGATTTTTTTCATCATTACATCTTTCATTTTAGGAGCTTCATCATATTTGTGTGGAGATCCATCTCGGGACCATCCGTTTGTTTTCGCATCTGGTAATCTAAAAGACCATCTTTTTGCATCTTCAAATTTATTTTGAATTAATAATTCATCAATTATTGAATTAATTAATTTATGTATAGCTAAATTATAACTATGTTCATCAAATAAGTCTCTTGTTCCCTCGTGAACAAATTTTAATTTTTCTTCTTTAATAATTGATAATGCTTTTTCATAGTCACCATCATTAAACCAAAAGTCAGATTCCTGATTAATTATTTTCTTCCAGCCTGCATCATATTCAGCAAGTTCTCCATATGACATATTATCAGTACTTGATTTAATGAAATTTACATAAGCCCTAGCTCCTTCAAATTCATATTTTGATAAGCAATCGTCTACTCCAGTGCAATTATATTTTTCATTAAGCTTAGATTCCTCAGAACAAGAAAAGATCAGCAATAATAAGATAGCAGTTATAAATTTTGTTTTCATAATATTTTATTTTTATTAATTCTATATAAAAGGACCTTAGATATTTTTTTATCAGCTTTAAAATATTGATGTACTAATATTACATGATCAATTCATTAATTTGATCTTTAACTTTTTTGCTTTTTATCTTTGTTAAATAAACTTTGATTTGTTTTTCACTTAATTGATCTTGTAACAATCCTTTCGATATAATACTAAGATATAACTCATCTTTTTGAAGAGATTGGACTTTTCCAAAATCACCACTTTCATATAAAAAGTTATAAAACTCTAACCCATCAATTTCTTCAATAACAGAAAATGCTTTTTCGAATTCATTATTATCAGCCATATAATTTGCTTCATTAATAATAATTTTAAGTAATGCTATACTTTTTGGACATCTTATATCATTCCATAGCTTATTACCACGGTCTTTACACTCAAGATCAGCAGCTATTTCTCTAGCTTTTTCAAAATCATATCTTGTTAGAGCATCATCTACATTCTCTATTTTGAGGAAAAGAAAAGTTCCTAAAACCAATGTGATGATAAGAAATAAGGAAGAAAATATATGCCACATCCTTATTTTTAATTCATTTACTGGTACTTTCTGATATTCTTTAGTCCCCTCACCTAAAAAACTTTCTTTAAGGTCTTCAACGACTCCTTTTTCTAACTCAACTTCTTTGAATCCAGCTTTTCTGTGATAAACCACCTTGTTAAAAAAACTCTCAGAATTTGAAGATTCATCCTCCTTTTTTGAAAATAACAAACCATCTATATGTAATTCAAACTCATCTTGATCATGCCCCTCACTTATTGCTCTTTTTAATAAAACTTTTCTCTCCTTAGAAGAAATTTCACCATCTACAATAGAACTGTCTAATAAACTTTTTAAATCTTCTGATAATTTCATAATTAAGTTTTTTGTTATTGAAGTTATTAATTGGACGTGCTCATTTCCCCTTTAAAAAGTTTAGATCCTGATGAAAATAATCTAATTAACCACGGAGATTCATCGTGCTTGTATTTTGCTAATAATCTTCTATTTCCTTCTATTTCCATTTTAGCTTCAACTTCTTTCATTTTTGTTTGAAATTCATAAGCCATTTTAGTTTGTTCCATTTTAGCTTCTTCTCTAAATTTAATTAATGCTATCGTGTCTTTATAAACTTGCATTTTTTGTTGCCAATCTCTCTTAGCCTTAGGGTCTAACTTTGATAAATATGCTTTGTATTCTTTCTGAGCATCTTCATAACAATCAGACTTGCTATCAATTAATGAATAATAGTCCATGGCCTCAGAATTGAAGCCTGAAGCACTTGGGTCATTGAACTTACCCAATTCTGATCTCATCTTATTTAGAATGTCTGCACATGAAGAATTGAGTGCCAAATTAAAGAATTCTAATTTTTTGTCCTGAACAGTCATAAAACAAGAATCAGCTTCACTAGGTATAGAATTTATTAAAGAAAAAGCCACGTCATAATTTCTCATTTTAGCTTCACTCTCAGCTTCAGCAACTATTTTTGAACAATTACTTTCAAAATATTTAAATATTTTCTGTTCAGATTCTTTTAAAAACTTCATAAATCCTTGATTTTTGAAGTTTAAATTTCTAGCACCACTAATAAATGCTTTTTCTTCTGAATCACCAACCCCCTTAAATTCAGATTTGTAGGAATTGAAAACTGTTTCGGTTTGCACATCAACTACCATGAAATTAATTTCATAAGTACAAGCATATTTAGCAGGTGCTGTAGCTGTTAAATCAGATGTTAATATATTGACGGAAGGCCCAATTATAAATCTTGGATTAGATCCTTCGCCACCAAAACCTACTTTTGTAATGGCACTATTAAGACGATCTTTTAAAAGTCTGCAACCCGATTCGCCAACACCTTCATAGATTGGAACGAAAGGAGTTAATTTAATACTGATGTCTTCTGAAATTAAATTAACATTTACGTCGTTTCCGTTATCACTAAAAGTAGTTTCTGATTTTTCAAAAACAGAAGACTCAGTTTTACTTTTCTTAGTAAGTTCAGACTCATTATCTCCGCTTCCGCAAGCAACTAAAATCGATAAAATACAACAGTAAAAAAGATTTATAATTTTTTTCATAGGAATAATTTTTTAATTTATTTGAAGAAATGCATCTCCTAAACTTTGGGTTTTATTTTTAATAGTTAATCCGCAACCTCTTTTTAATCCTTTTCTTAAATCTTTTGCAAAATCATATGCAGTAAATGAATTGCTATTTTCGTCTTGTGTATAAATTCTTACACTAGTAAATAATATTTCAGTAGAAGTATTTTTAACCATTTTGTAAGTAGAATTAATAGTGTTTTCTTTCATCCAAGAAATAATCTTTTCAGATATTTCTTCATCACCACAATCATCTTCTAAAGAAACCGAAGAAGTATTTAGTACAGCAACTCTTAAAGTAATTTCTGAGCCATTGGCTAAAATATCTTTGAAGTGTTCTGTAATACCATTTTTAAATTCTGTAATGCTTGTACTAAAATCTTCTTTAACTAAAGATGGAACATCATTATTTTCAGAATCTTTACCGATATTAGCTCTTGTAATAGAAGAAATAGACTTACTTGTGAAAACATCTAGACACTTCACAATGTAGGTAAGTGTTTTATTAATGTTTCTGGATTTAGGATCTTGTTTTAATTCATAGTCTAACTCCACAATATAATCAGGTCTTGCTGTATTCATCAATTCAGCTCTTAAGTCTCTGCCTACACCCTCCATATTATCCATCGCATTATTATTGGTAATTAACTTTAAGGACTGTTCCATATTTTCCATATTAAATCCAAATTTGGAAAATTGACTTTCTATTTCTGCAATTACAAACTTAAGTTCTGAATCTTTTATAAATGAGTTACTATAATCTCTTTTATTTCTAACTACTCCTTGCTTTACTTCTTCCGAAAGGCAATTCATTCTTTTTAGCATTGCGTCGGATGGGATTACCATTAGAGATGGCATACTTTGGGTTATAGCGTTGGATTCTTTCTTTTTAGTTTTAGATTGCTCAACTGTAGGAATCATAGAACTATTTTCTGAAGACTCTCCACATGAATAGCAAAGAAAAATAAGAATTGATAGATTAATTATAAGTATTATTTTTTTCATCTTTCTAGATTAATTTATTAAGGAAATAAAAATACAATTTAAATCCAGATACTATTTTTTAAAAAATTTCCTAAATATACAACTATATCATAAAATGCAAAGTACAAGTTTAGTACATACAATAAGGTTTCATGTAATAGAGTTTAAATACTCGTAAATCATTACCATGGCTAATGTATCTAGTTTACAATATCGTTTTAAAGCTGCTCCTATTTTTTCTCTTTCGTCTTTAGACATATCAGTTTAGCGAATTTTACTATAAGCAGTAATAGCAACTCCACCATCTTCAATATTTTCTATTTGAGAAAGTGAGGTTTCAATTTCTTAATGAGATATATCATCAAAAAAGAGGGTAACATACTGTATGGACTAATTACAATAACCCTTCCCCATTATGCTATACAGTTGAATTTACAGCTGTTTAGTAATGGAGAAGTAAGGTATCGCTTTATGGTCATAAACAATTAATACAATTTATAGTAGAAAAATCGTTTTATTAGTACATAAATAGTACATTTAAAAAATGTTAAACATTCTCAAAAAAAAAACTTTTGAAAGAGTAGGGTTTAAAATCAACAATCTAGGAAGTGCAATGCAACTTAGTAATAAGATTTTAGAAGAAAATGATGAATTTATTAGCTACAACACCATTAGAAGGCTATATAAAATTATTAAAAGCAATGAAAATCCTTCAAAAAAAACACTGGATATAATTTCTCGATTTAATGGTTACAATAACTATAATCATTTTATAAAAACTTTCAAGTACGAGAACAAATGGAAGCTTCAAAATGATATTTATGAAATTTTAAATAAAATGGATTTAGATCTTTTAATTCATTTTATTAGAAAAAATTTAAGAGCAAAAGAGGACCATGTTGCAATAGTAATTCAAGTTTTAAGAGAATTATTTCTTCAAAAAAGATATCATGAACTGTATAAAACTTTAGAAATTGAGGAACTTAAAATTGAAAATCTTACTTATGATGAAGTAGCCCACATAGGAAATGGAATAGGACTTTTGTTAAGAAAAATTAAATTAGAAGATGATGTAATTAAAACACTTCTTAAAATCAAAAACTACCAAGATTTAGTTTACACCATGTTTGTAGACTATGCAAATCTAAATAAGTATTATTTATCTCACATTAAAATTTTTAAAACAATAAAATCAGCTGATTATTTAATTGCTTTTACTGAATCTTTAGAGAATTTACATTGTTATTTGAATCTTAAAAAAACAATTCACCTTGATATTAGATTAAAAGAAGATTATCATCCTATCTTAAAAAGTAGGATAATATCTCAAAACATTTTAAATAAAAATAAAAATATTATTCAAAAACTAGAACAATATTATTTACAACAAAACAATCCTAAACTACCAATCGAATATTTCTATGAACTTATTATAAGTGCTATGATTTCTCAAAATTTTGAAGTAATGAAGTGGATTATAAAAAAAGTAGAAAAAAATATTGAGGAAAATTATATTTACCATATTAGACATGTTCAACACTACATAATAATGAAATCTTTTTATTTTGCTTCAGTTGCAAATAAAATACAGTTTAAAAAAAATATGAAACAATTTGCTATAGAGGCTGCTTCTACATCTTATAAAGAAATGTTAAAAGTTTTTATTTTAGTGTCTCAATACCAGTTTGCACAAGGTCATGACAAATTTGAATTAAAAAAAGAATACAAGAAGCTTTCTGAAAAATTAGGCTATGCTCTTTTTGACGAAAATTATCTAATTCTTAATGCAAACCCTTAGCAGCCAAATATCTTTCAGCATCCAGTGCAGCCATACAGCCTGTACCAGCAGCAGTAACTGCCTGTCGGTAAACATGATCGGCAGCATCTCCAGAAACAAAAACACCATCTATATTGGTTTTAGAAGAACCTGGATTATTCACTATATATCCGTTTTCGTCCATAGATAACCAAGGATTAAATACTTTGGTATTTGGTGTATGTCCAATGGCTATAAACACTCCTGTACAAGCTATTTCATGCTTTTCTTGGGTTTTATTATTAACCACCCTAGCTCCAGTAACCACATTGCCATCACCCAACACCTCATCTAATTCTGTATTGTGTAATATTTCTATATTTTCAATAC
>Ga0209632_10005952_pt1 | contig 10436 bp, 11 predicted proteins | sample COG_10_FD_184754 | JGI IMG/M metagenome (GOLD analysis project Ga0209632, IMG submission 184754) | Pelagic Microbial community sample from North Sea - COGITO 998_met_10 (SPAdes) (version 2) | ecosystem: Environmental > Aquatic > Marine > Neritic zone/Coastal water | place: Helgoland, sampling...
AAGTCTTACTGATTCTGATAATACGAATAATGAAATAATATAGAAATATTATTATATTATAAATAATATAATAATGACAAATAATAACTCTGAAAGCGACAGTGATACTGATACCGACACTCAAAATATAACCACACGCAGTAAATCATGGAGTATTGATAGTAGATCATACAGTATAGATAGTAATGATGATATAACATTACAACGTAGAAAACCCAGTTTCGAAATTATTATAAAAATCGAAGATACGAGCAGTAATGATATTTACACACATTTAAAACAAAATATGACCAATTCTATTAAAATAACAGATCACAAATATATAACCAAACGAAGAGCACGCGATATGAATATCAGTAACGTAATCGCTTATTCACCTCCAAATATAAACGAATATTTCAAAACATTAAGTATTTCAAACAATAAGCACAAATAGCACGTTTTTGTTTCTCTTGTCATATTAATGAAATACAGCATTTTTATTCCACGTTTATCCAAACAATTCGATTCTACGCGAATTAAACTTGAGTTAGAAGTACATCTTTTAGGTGACATTGAAAAAATAGATATAGTTGAAGATAAAAAATGTAGAGAATGTAATATGGTATTCGTACACTATAGTAAATGGAATTCCGATAATATTCAATCATTGGATATTAAAAATAAATTAGATGGCGGCACACCTTGTTCTTTATACATATTCTCTCTACAATACTATTGGAAAATATTGAAAGCGCACGCACAAATTGAACCTATTATACCATTTAATCCAGTTATTTCACGCCCTACTCTATTCAATAGTTCCACTAATACTCCCTCCATATTTAGTAACATGCTTAAAGATAATAGCGCAATTTCACTATTTGACCGTATGAATGATTCCGATAAACTCGACGGTTTGATACCAAATATAAAGACAAATACAAATAATGACAAAAAAATACAAGAACTTGAAGACAGAATTTCTAAATTGGAGAAGTATATTTATAACCATGTTTCATAAAAACTATATAAGATGTTATACATCCTAATAATGTTCCTATCAATAGCTGTTCAAATGTATGATTATTATACATATATCTTTGTATAATAGTAAGACACGCAATTGTCAATGATATTATTTTTACATAATATGATTGATTTCCTAATAATATTATTCCAGCATTATACCATACTGTTTGCGCATGCCCCGAAGGCATCCCATATTCATCAATTGACATACGACTTGTTATAAATAACGAACTCTCGTTTAGTGGTCTTGGGTCCTTTATAACATTCTTAAGTATGATATTCGAACATATCGTTATTATATAAAATATCACATAGTCGTATATCAATTCCGAGTCTTGTAAAGAATATAGATTCCATAATGATAATATAAATGGACCAAAAAAACCTATATAATCATATAACATTGCTATCTATACTTAGTATTGATATAAATGTTCGGTAACAACCGAAAAGGACCAATCCATGCCATTCAAATTTACGATATTACCCTTATCGTCTAATAGTGTCACTCTTATTTTATCAATATCTACTGGACCAAAATAGTTTCGCTCATTGATTTGAATAGGACCACTGAACTCTATTAGAGCATCACCTGGCGTAATTCCGCTTTTTTTCAGAGGAATTATCGCAAACACATTCGAATTCGATGGAGATGTAAGTACGTTATTCGATGTTTCCTTTCTATTTTTTATAATTTCATTCAATGTATATTGTTGTGCTTGTGTTATTTGTGCTGGTCTACCTTGTAAATATTGAGGAACAGGGTATAATGAATTGCTTGTATCACACGCTGGATTTGGCGTTAAATCCGACGAATAATAATCTGGTATATCGGCTTTCTTCTCCACATTTTCTATAGACACAATCGCCTTATTAATTTGATTTGAATTATAATCATCAATAGACAACAAAAAATATCTACTACCAAAAGTATCTACTATTGCTTCCCCACTAAATGAAAATGAAGAGAGTGTTGATGTTGTTGCGTCATTTGATGTATATTCTTGATCGCGAAAACCACATATCCAACCTAAATTATTATTGGCTCTCGGACCTTGTCCGCATTTCGGTGTGCAAAAAGGTTCATTCTGTCTGTAAAACAATATACTATAAAATTTATTATATGATGTTATCGTAGATTTTCCATTTTTTCCGTTATATGTCATGGTTGCATATGTTTTCTCATTAGTCTTATTTACGAAGGTAGAATCTATGTAACCATTTATCGTATATCGTGTTAAAGCAAAATCGGTATTCGAATTCTTACTCGCATTACCTACAACAGTAATCTTTCCATCTAAATTCGGTATTATACCATTCGCAAATAAATCCATATTATTAATCGTAGTAGTAGTTATTCCATTTTCATTAGGGCCAAATGTGGTATCTAATGTTCCATTTGGACCAATGCGTATTGTAGTAAAATCGTATGTAGTTCCATTATATGTATATCCACTAACAATTATATTAAATTGTGTATCTACTGCTATAGAGGTCAAAAAATTGTGATATTCATTAACTGCTATTATTTTTATACCAGTTGAATTAAACACTGTATTCAACGCGCCTGCTGATGTGATACGCGCTATGGCAAAATCGTATGTTTCAGTTACCAGATTAAACACATACCCGCCTACTAAATAATCAGTATTATTATCAGCACGAGAATACACTGTTATACACCGCAATATACTATCTGCTGGCGCTGGTGGATCGGCGCCTTGAAATGAAAATTTAAGTATACCACTCCTCGTAGAATCGGTGCCAATAGTTCCAAAATCTGTATCTAAAACACCAGTCGCTGTATTTATGCCTACTATTATACATTCATATTTATTTTTATCCTTATCATAGCTATAACCTGCTACTACTAATTTGGCGTCATCCGCACCACTTAACGCCATACATGTTAAAATATCATCATCAGATGTTAGTAACTCAGTAGCATATCGTTTTTTACCAGTCCTCGTACTACCAGTGCCAATAGTTCCAAAGGAAGTATCAGTAACTCCATCTTCGTTCATTTTTAATAATACAAAATCATATTTGTTAGTGGTTATGTTATAAGAATATCCACCCGCAAATATGTTTCGAGGAGACACATCGTCAGCACCATCGTTATCGACATCTATAAAAGGTTTATCATAATTCTGACATACTACAGACGTTAGTACATCATCTCCTTTACCAAAATCATGTCTAACACTTCCTGTTTTATCTGTTCCGAACTCATCATCTAAAGTACCATTAGAATTTATGCGACCAATAATGAAATCTCTGGCTTTGCTTACATCGTTTATAGATGTACCTCCAAAAATAAGATTATTGTCATGAGATGTATAAACAATATCTGATAACTCATCATCATTAATATCAATAGATATAGTTAATTTACCCGTAGTATTGAATGTAGTATCTAATATTCCAGATGTAATATATCTACATACAATCATATTTTGTTTGATTCCGTCATAATATTTTCCACCGACAATAATTTTTCTATCTGACAACTGAACGGTTGACGCAGTTATAAAATCGTCGTAATAACTTATTTCAGTCGTTACTATTTGAGTATTTTCTATGTTTTCCTTTAATTTATTGTTTATTTCAGTTACTAACTCTATTGGAGTATAATTTCCATTGTCAACTATAACATCATGTATTGTAGTTGAATTTTTAAAACTATTGTCTGAATTAAATAAAATGTTATTATTTAAATCTATTCCAGTGTTTGATGAAAGATACTTAACTGTTCCATTTGAATTAAGTGTTATCATATTCCCTGCGCTATCCACATTCAAAAATGTTTTCTTGTTGTCTATTATTATTTTTGGACTATGTTCATATATTTTGTTATTGTCTGAATCAATGCTAATATGTGTAACAGTGTTACCATATTTATCAATTGTAAAATATAGCTTAGAATTTAAGGTGCCATCAGCGTTTGTTAAAAATGTCCCATCATTTAAAGGTTCAGAAAAATCCTTTCTAAGAAATCGTGTAGGAAACCCATTCACGTCCAATATTCTGTTAAGTGATGTGTTTGTCCCGTCGTCTTTATTTATATTTACATTATTTTTAGAATTTACTAATACTTTCATCTGTTTCCCCGCAATTGCTTTTACACGGACACCATTTGAGTCGATTATATCACTTGTATCATTAATAAAGAAAAAAGGCATATTGACGTTATTTGTAAGACCATCAATTATTTCATTATTGAAATTTAACACGTTTCCAGCACTGTTTTTATTAACAATATTGAAACCATCTACCGCTACAAATCTGGTTACAGTGTTTTCCATTATAGCTACACCTGATACACCATTTATAATATTTTCATTTTTAGTGGTTAATTGTTTCAATACAAAGCAACTGGTTCCGTATGCGGTATCAATTGTATACCAACTATACGGAATTTGAAGCGAGTATAACTTGAATGATAATACTTTTCTTAATGGATCATTAAAATCAAGAGTATAATCAGTCCCACTCCACGCACTTGTATGATGATTTACTATATCTCTGAACTTTTTGTTTTTTGTATTAGGTACCGCACTCAATCTAAATTTACTATCAATATTCACTATACGATTAATGGTATTTTTCATATTGGGATTAATCTGACCTTGTATTACACTGGGACTATGCTGAACCGCCAGTTTTTCTTGCGTCATAACATTATGGTGATCATCATATATATCCACTTTTTGTTTCCTATCAGTCGTCCCCAACGGATAGAGAATTGCGTCTTCTGAGTCTTGTATCTGATTTTGGGTTCGAAACCAGTCACTTAATTGATCGTCTGTATTATATTCTTCTGGTTCTGAAGTAGTTTTTTTAACAATGGACCGTTTATTCTCTGGTTCTAAACTATGTAGTAATTTCTGTTTTACTTGTTTAAAAAAGGTTACCAACTTGGGATTATTCTCATGTTGAAATTTATTAATATATTTGTTTGTTGCGTTGATTATAGTATCATTTGTAACCCTTTTTAATTGCAGTATTTTAGACAATTCATCTGGACTATAAAATGTAATGTCTGTATTTATCGTATCAACTGATCCAACTATTGATTTTGTCTTGTACCCAAATGCTTCAGACTCCATTAATCTATATATAATTATTATACTTAAATATTAATTATTCATTTTAATTTAACACGGTATATTATACTATGAGTATTACCATTTATAAAGCAATATTATTTATTATAATAGGAATAATAACAGGAACATCCGTAGGATTAACTGGAATAGGCACAGGTGTTCTTTTAATTCCTTTATTGATATATTCCGGTATGAACCCACAAGAAACCGTCGCAACTGTGTTAGCTTTACAAGTTGTTCCTCAATCGTTTCCCGGACTATATTTATACTATAAACAAGGAAATCTGGATTTCATTAAAACATTCTTCGTTATCATCGGTTCATCTATTGGTATTTATATTGGTTCCTATATTAACAGTGAAGGACTTATTTCACAAGATACTATATTCAAACTATTATCAATAATGCTGGCCTTAGCAAGTGCCTATATTTATGGAAAACACGTATATAAATCCGATTTTCTGTAAAGAATAAGTATTTAATTCTTAGCAAAAAAATTGAAATGAATTAAACGACATTAAATATTCCAATCAAATTAGACACTATGGATTCTAAATCTTGTAATATATGCTGCGAAACATTTAATAAGAGCTCTCATGCTCCTATTTGTTGTCCGAATAAAGATTGCTCTTATGAAGCATGTAAAGAATGTACACGAACATATTTGCTTAATAAAACAACTGGTCCTCACTGTATGAACTGTAAACAGGCGTGGAGTAATTATTTCATCGTTACAACTTTGAATAAGTCTTTCGTTGAAAGCACATACACTCTACACCGTGCTACTGTTCTTATGGAACTTGAGAAAAGTAAGATGCCCGATACTATGAATGCGGTTGATAACTATGTAAAAGGAGAAGACTTGGAAAAGGAGGTGGTAGTTATCGACAAGGAACTAACTGAACTTAGACGCCAATGTTCTCTTCTTAATACTAAACGACAACAAAAAATTACGCAAGCGAGTGCATTAAAATCCGGTAAAGTCGCGACAGCTGAGCGCAAAAAGTTCATTATGCCTTGTCCTGCAGATGATTGTAGAGGATTTCTGTCCACTGGATACAAATGCGAAGCGTGTAAAAATCATGCGTGTCCTCATTGTCTTGATGTGCTTGGGCCAAATCCTAACCACGTTCAGCACACTTGTGATCCGGATGCTGTAAAAACTGCCGAACTTATTAAGAGCACTACCAAGCCTTGTCCTAAGTGCGGAGAGCGAATCTCAAAAATAGAGGGATGTGACCAAATGTGGTGCGTTAGCTGTCATACTGCTTTCGGATGGAAAACTGGAAATATTGAAACAGGAACCGTTCATAATCCGCATTATTATCAGTTTCAACGTCAATTGAATAATGGAGAAGCCGTCCGCAATCCAGGAGATGTTCTATGTGGCGGACTCCCTAATTGGTTTGGAATGCGCAGAAATATGCGTGCCAAATGGATTCCAACGGGCACCGAATTATCCAGTGATGCTAATAAATTATCTTCCTTGATTGAACTTGCTGAAAAAATACATCGCGTTGTCGCTCATATTACTCACGCAGAACTACCTACTATTAGACGGACTGTGCGTGATGCGCATGATCACAAACTTCTTCGAATTAAATACATTCTAAATCGTATTAGCGAAAAGGAAATGGGACAAACGATTGGTGCTATTGATAAGCGTTCTATGAGAGATAATGAGCTACTTCATATTTATGAACTGTTCAATGTGGTAGGAATCGAACTGTTTGTATCTATTCAAGATAAAGTAAATTCAACAGCAACACCAGGAGCACCTGAAATTTCAGTTTCTGATATGGCCACGTTTATGAAAGAAAAAATCAATGAATTTATTCGGTTTATTAACTACTCTAATAATCAATTGCGCATGATTAGTATTTCATATAGCTGTTCGGTACCTATTACCAGATTATTTGGACGTGATTGCTCTATTTCTCGCCGTAAGACGACCCTCAAAAGCTTCAAGGAAAGTCAATTAGAAAATAGCACACAAAATATTTCTCTTATTACCTAAAACATAAACAATATATAAATTTTACTTTAACTATAGCGACGACGAAACATTTCCAATATAAATTCATGAATCGGTAGCTGTTCTACAGAGTAGGCAGCTGTTTTTTTTTCAGGCACTAATGTAATTCCTTGCCCACGCTTCAAGTGAGTTTTACCATAAAACGTAATTTTCTCCAAATACTTAATAAGAGGTAACTCGTTTTCTTTGAATTCAGAACAATCTATCCTATATTTGCTTTTATACACATACCTATTATAGTTCCCATCTGAATATATATAATAATTCGTATCCATTCGCAAATAATTCACAATTATACCAATTCCCATGATTTTATTTGTTGAATTATTCATCTCGATAATAGCAAGACTTGAATTCACTGGGATTGTTTCCGCTATACGCTTCGGACAACCATAAATACAACCTTCTATCTTTTTACGTATACGATATAATTCGTTCTCTGACCATGTAGCGTTGTCAAAACGCGTAGTCCCAATTAATAACATGTTGAATATAAAAAATATTATTGTATTTTTTATATTCAATTTTAAATAGAACTCTTTTTACAGTGCTCATTTCGATGTGTTGTCTGTAACATTTTCCGGTAATTATCATATTTTTATATGAACGATAATTTCCTTCATTCCTGTCACATTCACAATAAAATGATGTGTTCTATTATCTCTTCATATTGCTATTACCCTTTGTTGGTATTTGCTGACTCTTTGTTCCCGTGCGTCAGGGTTTAATGTATTTCCTTTCACCATAATCCTTTTGATGCTGATTACCTTTATTGTTGTCATATCTTTTATAATTATAATTATGATTCTTCGAATCAGAATCATTCACTTCCATAAAATCGGCCATTTGTGGTTCGCGTAGTGATTCGTTGTTATAATTCTCCAATTCAGACAACCTCTGAATATACTCTTTTATCTGGTTTTCCATATCGCTCATAGTAGTTAAATATTTATACAAGACATTTATTATTTCAATTTTTAATTATCAAATGTAATAAATTAAAAATTGAAATAATATAATTAATAAAGTAAAAGAACATTTGTAAACATGCTCCAAGAAGAATCACTTGAGAATAAACTAACTGACACATATTACAGTGATGAAAAAAACGATATTTATCACTGTGATTGTCTAACTGGATTAGACGAACTTATAAAAAATGGAAAGGAGGTTGAACTTACAGTTACGTCACCACCCTATTTCAACGTAAAAGATTACGTTGTATATGAAAATTATCAACGGTATTTACAATTCTTGGAAAAAATATTTACTAAAATTCTTACCTTGACTAAGCCTGGACGATTATGCTGTATCAATATCAGTAATATATTGGTCGTTAGAGAAAGCCGCAGCACTGAAAGTAAACGTATACCTCTTTCATTCCACTTCGTATCTCTAATGGAAAAGATTGGATGGGAATTTCTCGAGGATATCATCTGGATAAAACCAGAAGGCGCGGCAAAAAATAGAAACGGAGGGTTTTACCAACATAGACAACCCGTCGCATATAAGCCAAACGTCGTAAATGAGTATATCTTCGTATTTAAAAAACCATCTAAGAATTTAATCGACCAAGTAGTAAGAAGTTATAATAGCTTAGATGCCTTAAATAGTAAGGTATTGGGACCATATGAAAGAAGCAATGTATGGAAAATTAATCCCGAAACGAGAAGTAAACATCCAGCACCCTATCCCATTGAATTATGTGATAAGATAATTAGCTATTATTCGTTTATCGGAGACACAATATTGGACCCGTTCTTCGGATCAGGTACTACTGCCCTATCTTGTTCAAAACATAATAGAAAATGTATCGGGTTTGAAATTCACAAGGAATATATTGACCTATTTATAAGCCGGATTAAAAAGATTGTGTCTATTACGCCTATTTCCAAAATAGAACTTGATGTTTCAGAATACAGCGGTCTAAGTAAGGAAGAAGCCATCAAAAAACTTTCAAAAAATCCGAAGAAAATGCTATTTGATATTTTAAAGAATAGCGAACCATCCATCAAAAATACTATAGCTAAATCAGAAATAGCTAACTCCTTATACGAGTCGTTTATAAAAAAAGAAGTATAAATACTCCTAATCATTTTATTATACCGATTTAATGTTTTTTTTGCTTGATTCTTGATGATTGCTTTTGTGCGTTGAAGTCGCCAGATTCTTTGCCTTTTCTCGTATGACATATACTACATAACGTTATCAGGTTATCAGGCGTATTGTTGTGATGATTACCATCTTTATGGTCCATCTCATAAATATCGCTTGGGAACTCCGCATATCGCGATTGGTCCATAGGACAATTCCATCCCAAAATAGAATCTTTGTTTTCGCAAAAATGTTTTTTATGGAAGGTTATGCCTTCGATTGATTTTCCACCGCAGCGCGCAGTCGAACATCGAGAACATTCCGTTTTTAGAGACGGGTCGCCTTGTGCCGACCAATGCCTAATCGCAACTGGACGGTCGCAATTATAATTGATACATATTGGGATATTTCCACCATTCCTATTCCATTTTTCCAGTAGCTCTCGGTTTTTACTTTGTCTAACTACATTCGGCTTAATGACAATACTTGAATCGATCACACTACTTAGTTCGCTGATATCGTTCGTCGACATGATTACTATTTGTTTGCTATACATTGGTTATATAAAAACTAACTTCAATTTTCTTCAATACTTACAGAATTTATTGGATCTTTTTTTACAGTGCTTATTTTGCTGTTAATGGAAATAATCATACTTCTTATATTGTGTCTGAATCGCCTTTCTCTCTAATTCATTAAATCCAAAGAAATCAGCAATTGTTTCATCAGTAATGTTTTTAGGGAAATTCTTTATTTTTGTAATATCAGGAATATATTCGAATATATACTTTTCCAAGTATTTCATTCTATATTTCGTTGCTTCAAAAATAAATAAACAACTCTTCGTAGAGAGAAAAGACGATAACATACACATATCATCATACGATTTATCCATTATAATATACTTATCCCTGTTAGCTATTCCGTATTTACCACTACGGTCTATATATGGAAATCCATACATTCCATGTGCCATCACAATCTTTGGAGTGTTATAATAAGCACACGGTTTCACACTATATAAGTATTCCAATGTTGGCTTATTTCCAGTCAACGTACATGTTTTTATGTTTATGTATGTATATTTTCCCGCTTTTTTATCACTTAATTCCGTATGCTTAGAAGGCATATTTGTCTTATATACCGTGATCGATCCTACTTTTTGTGTATGAGTATATATTTTAGAT
>Ga0209632_10005960_pt1 | contig 10431 bp, 9 predicted proteins | sample COG_10_FD_184754 | JGI IMG/M metagenome (GOLD analysis project Ga0209632, IMG submission 184754) | Pelagic Microbial community sample from North Sea - COGITO 998_met_10 (SPAdes) (version 2) | ecosystem: Environmental > Aquatic > Marine > Neritic zone/Coastal water | place: Helgoland, sampling...
CTTATATCATATTAAAATCAAATTTTTAAATTATGGGATAAGTAAATTCAAATTTACCTCCTTCCCTTAACCTTTTACTCGTGTAATTCTCTTTATACGAACCACATAAAGGATCAAATATTTTCATAAATTGTATATTATTCCAATCGCCGATAGGAGATAAATATTCATTCCAATAACCACTGGATTCTTTAGGCATAAATTTATCAGTAAAATAATATGAATTTCTATATTGAATTAAATAATGAATATGTTTTTCAACCATATCAATTTGTGTATCATTTTTACAAAATTCACATTGACATCCCATAATCCATTTTTTATTTTCGGGTAAGGTATTAAATGGTAAATGTAAGAAATGAATATTTTTTAATCTGCTTTCCCATAACTTTTCTTGAACATAATTATGATAAGTTAACCATGAAGGTGGTTTAGAAGATAACGGAATATATTCTCTCCAGAATAGTTTCCATGTCATAATATAGATACGTCTTTGTATTTCTTGTGGCAATGCCCGAATCATATATTGTATATCGGTTTCAATTTTTTTCTTATGATTTTTCATTTTTAATTTTTTTTTCTTATTAATCGCTTTTCTATGATTTGATTTTTTTTTATTTTTAATTCTTTTTTTATGATCCATAAGTAACTAATATCCTTAAATTTTAAATAAAATTTGACTTGTATTTATTATATAAAGTAACTTTAAAATGCCTTTAAAACTCGTTCCAAATAAATGTCATGCTTGTAAATTACAGGGTTGTCGTTATGCGCGAGATATCCGAGAAGATGACAAAGAATTTGAAAATATGCTATCTTTAATAATCTTGATTCGTGAAAAATATGATAAATTATTAACTAGAGAAATTCTCATGACGAGACGAGAAGAAAGTTTAAGAGAAGAAGAAAAACAAAAAAAATATGAAAAGACATATCAAGATTTTATAGAGAGCTTGAGACGTGTTAAAGCACTGAGAGAATTAAAAGAAAAAGAATTAAAAGAATTACAAAAAAATTAATAGAAATAGGATGTTTTTATATATTTGTTAATTTACTCCCTAATTTAGGATTATTTTTTTCTATGATTTTACATTTTTCCGTTTTATAATCATAAGAACAATTATGACTGTGAGGATTTTGGTGAACTATACAAAATTTAAAACCACATTTACATGTGAAACCCATCATTTTTAATTTTTTATTACACTGCTTACATTTTTCATATTTAGGTTTCATTTTTTTTTCTTTTACTTTTTCTTCAATTATCATATTTATATTAATTAAGATTAAAATAGATTATAAATCAAATTTAGTTTGTCAGAATTCTTGGTCCAATACTCATTGTCATTAATTCTTGAATTAATAGTTTACAAGCATAGGGAATATAAACCTTAGTAAAGTCTCCATAATTATTACACTTTTTACACTCATAGATAGATTCTTTATTATTTCCTGTTGCTATCATATTACATTCATTACATACATAAACACTATATTTATCAGAAACATCCATTAATCTCTCTTTAAGGAAAGATGCTGCTCCGTGAGCAATCATACAATCCCGCTCCATTTCACCAAACCGAAGACCTCCATGCGCCATTCTCCCCTCTGCGGGTTGTCTCGTCATTGATACAATAGGACCGCTTGCCCTACTATGAACTTTATCTGCTGACATATGTTTCAGGCGTTGATAATAGGTTGGTCCCATAAAGATAGATGTTTTTAACTGATCACCATTAAATCCATTATATAATACTTCATTTCCCATTCCTTCATAACCACATGATTCTAATTTCTCAATGATATCATTTACGTCGGTATTATTAAATCCAGTTCCATCACCTTGATATCCTAATTCAGAACAAGTTTTACCTAAGATACATTCTAATAGCTGAGCAATGGTCATTCTGCTTGGGACAGCATGAGGATTCATAATAATATCGGGGACAATACCATCTTTTGTTCTTGGCATATCTTCTTGTCTGTATGTCATACCGACGGTCCCTTTTTGTCCATGCCTACTTGAAAATTTATCTCCTATTTGAGGAACTTTAATTTGCCTGATCCGAACATTACAAAATCTATATCCATCACTATTAATATCAACATAATTCTTATCAATGAGTCCTTTTTCATTTACTCTTGGTGTTGTGCTACAATCCCTGTAATTATATTCTTTATTATTAATAGGGATAACCTTCCCAATAATGATATCATCCGGTGATATGTGTGTATTTTCTTTCACAAGACCATCTTTGTCTAGTTTATCATAACTAGCAGGTTTAGGATATAATAGTTTATTAATATCTGGTTTACAGAATTTATCTTCATCTCCTGTAATTTGATTTTTTTGTTCTTCATCTTTATATGTTCTGTAAAATGTAGATGAGAATAATCCTCTGTCTATCGCAGATTGATTAATAATAACACTATCTTCTTGATTATATCCACTATATGTTGCGATTGCTACAATTACATTATTTCCATTTGGAAGACTATTAAAATTTAAATATTTCATAATTTTAGTATTAATCATAGGTTTTTGTGAATAATGTAATACATGAGAAAATGTATCAAATCTTTGATTAAAGTTAGTACAATGAACTCCAATTGCTTGTTTTCCCATAGCAGACTGATATGTATTTCTAGGTGCCTGATTATGATTTAAGAATGGAATCGTGTTTGCTATACAACCTAAGATCAAAGTTGGATTCATTTCATAATGAGAATAATTTTTATCTATTTGTGTTAAATAGTTTCCAATCAATGTATTATTTACTTCATGAATATCAATAAATTCAATAAAATTATTTTGTAATAAGATAGATTCCCAATTACCCCATTTTATATCTTCTGGATTTATATTTCTTATATCAGACTTAAATAATGGTCTGGTACATCTTCCTCTATCTGAAAATATATAGATAGAATTATCCTTGTGTGAATAAGTTACAGATATATAAGGATTTATAATACAATCAGTTCTCAGTTGTTTTATTTTGTTTAACATTTCGGTGGTTTGTTTTGTATATCCCATCCATTCTCCATTAATAAATATCTTGCTTAATAATATTTTATTAATCTTATAAATATCAATATCGCTTAGTTTGATAATATATTCTTCAATATATGTGATATAATGCTCTTTTGGAATATCATTTGTTATTTCACACATCATGGATAAATTTTTAACGACGCCAACAGATTGACCTTCAGGTGTTTCTGTAGGACAAATATATCCCCATTGAGAATTTTGTAATTTTCTTGGTGCGATTAATTTACCCGTATTATCAACTGGTGTGCTTAATCTCCGCATATGCGAAATAGTGCTCATAAATGTTAAACGATTTAATACCTGTGATACACCTTGTTTATTAATATTATTTTTCATACCCCAATTCCCTGTGGCTAATGCGCTTTTTAATACCGTTTCAATATAATTAGATTTTATCATTTTAGAGATATTAACATCATTAATAATAATACCATAATCACTATTTGTATTAATTAATCCTAGTGATATTTCTTTCTTAACAGCTGTTTTAATATCTTTTGTAATACGAGAAACACATTGATTGATTAAATTTCCCATTAAAACACCTGTCGTTTCAATACGTTTGTTGTTATAACTATCTCGGTTGCTACATTCTTCTACGCCTAGAAAACATTTTAGTAGTTTATTAATCATTAATCCGATATATTGTACTTTTGTGATACTATCTTCTAAATGTGGTAAGATATCCTTCTTTATTATATTTCTACAGTAATCCTGTTTTACTTCAATGGAAAAATTAGTATTATTATGATTAAAATGATTCATAGTATATTCGAGAGCATCATTTTCAGTTTTATACTCTGAATAATCTCTGAAAGATTTCTGTAAAATTTTAATCATAACCTTATCAATTTCAGAATTATTGTTATCAATGATATTATAAATAATTTCTTTATCAGATAAACATCCTAAAACCCTGAATAAGATTACGATTGGTATATCACTTTTTAAATGAGGGAATTGCGCAAATAAAAGATTATCATAGATGATTTCTTTATTTGTAATCTTAATAGAGAGTGATCGTGTTATTCCAAATGTATTTGGATTACAAGATTTTACCTCACATGTGAATTTATATTTTGACGATATCTTATTATTTTTATATATTTGAATTATATTCGGAATAACTTTTTCTTGTGTGATAATAACTTTTTCATTACCATTTATGATAGTATAACCACCTGTATCATATTTACATTCTGAAAATAAGTCATCTTTATAAACACAGTATTTACTTTTTACGACTATAGGAATTTTACCCAGTAAAACATCTGTAAGTAATTTAGATGGTAACATGACGATTGTATCATTTTCTTTCACATTATAAGTAATATTAATATCTAAATTAAGAGAAATAGAATATGTATAGTTTCTTTTTCTCGCTACATGAGGAGTCATTATTTTACTACAACCATTATTTTCAGTATAATATGGTTTATTTACATGAATCTTAACAATTTCAATTTGGATACTATCAATTTTATCATTGTTAATGTTTATAATTAATGGAAAATATTGTGATAATATCTTAGGAATTATATTGTCAATTAATTCGTTATAAGACTCAATATGATGATTTAAGAGTATGTTTTCTCTTTTAAAATATTGATTGATGATTTTTTCAGTTTGAGAATCATCAATCATATTAAATATATATAGTTTCTTAAAACTTTAGGTAATTTACAAAATCAAATTTATATATTTTTTAATGCTAAATTTTTTATATTATCAGGCATTTCACAACAATCAAAAATATTATTAATTTCGGTTTGTTCTTTGTTTAATTTATCAATGATAAGCCTTGAGTAATCATGAAAAATATCATTTGATTTATAATAAGCTAACCAATCTAAATATTTTTTACGATATACTTCTTTAGAAGTAATAGTATATTCATCCGTAGATAACATATGATATTCGCTAAATATTTGGTGACATTGAATAATCAGAATGATACTCTGAATTAATATAGGATCAATTTTCATATTCTCCTGAACACACATTTTAACCGTAAGATTAAAAATGCGATGGGGATCTAGATTCCAAGGTCTTATATGATTAATATTATTGATTAAATATTCTTTAATATTTATAGATTTTTGATCTCCATTGATAATTAGAAATTTAAATATTTCAGTCATTTTATCTATATCTACATCTATCTCATCGGAATCTTCAAATACTTCAGAAATAATTGAGTTTCCAAATGTTTTATTATCGGGGACTCTCCATGAAAATCCAAAATCATAAACTACTAATTTATAATTATTATTTTCCTCTCTTACTTTCCAATTACCCTTATGTAAATCTCCATGTATCATGTTTGTAATTTGTTGATTATTTCTAACAAATGATGTTAGTAAAAGAGCAATTTTATATTTATTATATTTATCACAGTCTAATTCGGCAAATGATATACCTTCTTCATAACTCATGATCATAATATCACTCGAACATTTTAATAAATTAGGTATTATGATAAATTGGTTATCTTTATAATATTCTCTAAATTGTAATAAATGATTGCTTTCATTTATAAAATCGCTTTGTTCTTCAAAACTATTTATAAATCCATTAATATCAAAAGGAAATTTATTATCTAAAATCCTCTTGATAAATGGTATTTTATTTATTAAATTATAATAGATTCTAAAATAATAAATTTCATTCTTCACATTAGGATGTAATATTTTCATAACATATTTTTGAGGATTAGTGTATTCAGTTAATGTTTTTTCTTGTAATAAATAAACCTGACCGATACTACCAGAACCAATAATATCTAAGATTTCATAATCCTGGAGTAAATTACGTTTGAAAGATGCTTGATAAGCATTTAATGTATACTCAAAATCATGATTATCACAATTCTCATAAAATTTTTCAAGTTTCTTAAGCCATAATGGTTTAGAATTATTTTGGATATCTTCTTGTTCTAAATACATTACTTCTAATTTAGGAGTTACCCATTGACAAAATTTAATAGCTACCGAACCACAAGTTTTAATTTTATCAATAATCATATCTAATAATATTATATCATGGGGATTATTCTCTTCATAAGAATATATATATGTACGCAAGGTGTATAATAATGAAGAATATCTATAGAAATATCTGATAAGATTAATCATTTGTTTTATACTTTATTAAATAAAAGATAAATAAACTTAAGTTTATTTAAAAATAATATAGTATCTTTAAGTTATAAATGAGTCTTCAAAATAGTATCCGTGATTTAATTCACTTTTATGTGAAAACAAATTATGAAAAATATTTATCAGAAAAAGATATTAAAATAATACCGGAATCTGAAATAGATAATATACTTCATAGTTTATATGATGATAGAAAATCCCATATCCAGATATTTATCATTGAATCATTAAAAACACTTTATAAAGATAAATCAGAAGAATATCCGGGAGATAGAACAGTAAAAAATATTTTATTGAATGTCTTTCAAGATGATGAATTATGTAAGAATAGATTGAGTTGCGAAATAAAACTTCATCAACAAAAGATGAGGGGTGAAAAAAGTGATTATAATAAGATATTTTAATAAAATAAAAATATAAGATATATTATTTAATGGAGATTAAAAGAAAGAAGATAACTATGAATTCACCAAAATCACCAAAATCACAAACAAAATCAACTAAAAGCATTGATAAATACAAAGAATTTTTGGGTGATAAAAAAGACGTTAAGAAGAGCAAAGATAAAAAAAATATTCATATTGTTAGGAAAAGAGTATCCCCTAAAAGAATTAAAAAAGCAAATAATCCAAAAGACTTATTACAAATTGAAAATGAAATTTCAATCATGAAATCAAAGAATAAATCAAATAGTATTCAGATGCCAACTCAAAATGAAAATTTAACGAATATATTAAATAAGTCTGTTCAAAGCAAACCTGTAGAGAAGAAACCTGTAGAGAAGAAACCTGTAGAGAAAAAACCTATCCAGAAAAAACCTGTCCAGAAAAAACCTGTAGAGAAAAAACCTGTCCAGAAAAAACCTGTCCAGAAAAAACCTGTAGAGAGGTCAATGAATCGGCAAGTCAGTAGAAAGATAAATCGTTCTAAAAAGAAAAATCGCAAGATAAGTATTAAAACAAGTATTTTTAATGAAAAGGATTTTAAACAGGTCGAATCTAAAATGAAAGAGATTCGTAAGAAGAAAACACAAGATATTAAGAAAGAATTAGAATCTCAAGGTGTTAAGGTTTCTGGTAAGAGTAACAGATTATTAAGAGATATTTATTTGTATTCGAAAATGTCTAATATTAATATTACACATGAAAAATAAATATAATTTTTAAAATTTTTTTATGAATTGAATTATAAATGAGTAATAATTTGGATCAACCAATACAACCAATTCAGCCAATTCAACCAATTCAGCCAAACCAGCCAATTCAGACAAAGCAACCAATCCAATCAAAATATGATGATAGTTATGCGAATCAGGTAAATGGTATTATAGATACATTAGAATTAGATTCTGAAACTGATAGAGGTATTTTAAAGAGTCGTTTTTTATCAGAAGTTGTTAAATATGAAGAAAGAAAGTTAAAAACAAAAAAATATTATGATATCTTTCGTTTTATAGTGACTACTGGTTCTATACTTCTGCCTGCTATCTTATCTTTAGGACAAATGGATCCTACAAAGTTACCAAAGAATTTTGATCAGATTACTTATTGGTCTTCATGGACGATTTCATTAATGGTTACGGCTTCGAATGGTTTTTTACAATTATTTAGTCTAGATAAGAATTATTTTGAATATGCTTTAACTACAGAGCAATTAAAGACAGAGGGATGGCAATTCTTTCAACTTTCAGGTAAATACGAAGACGATGAATCTCATCAAGAAGCTTATAAAGATTTCTCAAAAAGTATTGAAAATATTAAGAGAAAACAAGTTGAAAAAGAATATTCTGGTAAAGGTGATGTGAATAAAAATAAAAAAGGCAAGAAGTTTGATTTTCAAGCCGAACTCATGAAAAATTTACCTGATGAATTAAAAAAACAAATTCCTGATAAACCTAAATCTGATATAGAAGAAGGCTCGAAGGTGGTTGATACTAAAATAAATGAAATAAATAGTTTAATGGATGATAAAATGGGGAAATTAGATGTATTAATGGGTATGTTAGAGAAAAAAGAGATATCGGGTGATGTTGCGACAACAGTTGGAAATGTAAGAGAAATATTAAAGAGTTCAATTAAAGAACAAGTAAGTGAAGCAGCTACAGAAGTTGTTAATGATACGATTGATAAAGCTGCTACTTAAGAGTTTTAAAAAATATTTGATATATATTTGTTGATAAATTATCTCTAATAAAATAGTATAAAATCAATTCATTCATAATTAATAGGATATATCCATTATTAGGATAATACCATGCTATATAGAATCCTATTGTCATAGATAAAATATCTCCAATACTATTTATTATACTATCTCCGGCATAGTCTCGGCTTATATTTGATGCTTTTCTATAGCGATTTATTATGATAGGTGTATTTTCAATAATTTCCCATAATATTTCATATAAAAGTGCTATATATATCATATAAGTATATTTATTTTTGTGATTCAACTGATATAATATGTAAAATAAGATAATGCCATGCGAAACATGTGTAAAAGAATAAATATCAAACAATGATTGACTTGTATATTTACCTGATTCTTCTTTTATATATAAATTATTTAATCTATTTTTATCATTGTATGGGCATGACCATACAGGTTTATTATATATAGTTGTATTACAATCCGTCATTAAATAAACTATCACTATTAAGATAAAAAAAATGATAAAAATAATTTTAATATGATTATTCATCTATATGATATAAAATGTTATTTTTAGTTTATTGTGAAACTAACCATAAAAATTTGATTTTTTTATTTAAACTTAAAATCATAAGTTTAAGATATAATATGACAAATCTAGAAGAGAAATACAAGAAAGAAAATTTACAGAATCATATTTTCAACACACCCGACACTTATGTTGGTGGTTGCGATTTAATTTGTGAACCCCTATCTATTTATGAACCTGAAAAAAATAAGATTCTTATAAAAGAGGTGGATTATATCCCTGCGATATTAAATATTTACAATGAAATTTTAGTGAATGCGAAAGATCAAGTTACACGACTAAGTGGATTACATGAGAAAGATAATAGTATTCATCGTGTAACTGAAATAAAAGTAGAGATTAATAAAGAAAAAGGTGAAATTAGTATTATGAATAATGGAGATGGTATCGATGTTGCTGAGCATCCCAAAGAAAAGAAGAATGGAAAACCGATTTATATTCCTCAACTTATCTTTGGTGAACTTCTGACATCATCAAATTATTCTGAAAAAGGTAAGATTGTGGGTGGAAAGAATGGCTACGGAGCTAAACTAACCAATATCTTCTCTACAAGATTCAGGGTTGAGACAGTTGATGTTGAACGTTCTCTAAAATATGTTCAAGATTTTCAAGATAATATGAAGGTTGTGAATAAACCAAAGATTACAAAGTTTACGGGGAAACCTTATACTCAGATTACATGGCTCACAGATTTTGAGAGATTCGGTATCAAGGGATTCAGCGATATAATTATTTCTCTATTTGAACGAAGGATATATGACCTATCAGGGATGACAGATAAAAGTGTTTCTGTTTCATACAATGATGAGAAGTTGAAGATTAAATCCTTTGAGAACTACATGAAGTTGTATCTGAATGATAAGACTAAATGTGTTTATGATACGATTCATGAGAGATGGGATATAGGACTTACCCTATCTACATCTGATAAGTTTGAGCAAGTTTCATTTGTAAATGGTGTCTTCACAATGAAGGGTGGAAAACACGTAGATTTAATTGTGAAGCAAATCGTTTCAAAGATCGCAGATATTCTCTTGAAGAAGCACAAGAAGAAGGTTCCCGACAATTATATCAAGAATCATTTGTATGTTTTCATTAACTCCACGATTGAGGATCCATCATTTGATTCTCAGACGAAAGAAAGACTTATTACAACACCGAGTAAGTTTGGTTCCGAACCAAAAGTTTCAGACAAACTTATTAAATCATTCATATCTTCTACCGATATTATTGATAAGATTGTATCCTTTGCGGAGTTCAAAGATAGTAAGGGACAAAAAAAGACCGATGGGTCAAAGAAAAATAAGATTAATGTTCCGAAACTTGACGATGCTAATTGGGCGGGAACAAAGAAATCGAATGAATGTATCCTTATCCTTACTGAGGGGGATTCCGCAAAGTCTATGGCGGTTTCAGGGCTTTCAGAGGTTGGTAGGGACAAATACGGTGTCTTTCCGTTGAGAGGTAAACTCTTGAAT
>Ga0209632_10005961_pt1 | contig 10431 bp, 5 predicted proteins | sample COG_10_FD_184754 | JGI IMG/M metagenome (GOLD analysis project Ga0209632, IMG submission 184754) | Pelagic Microbial community sample from North Sea - COGITO 998_met_10 (SPAdes) (version 2) | ecosystem: Environmental > Aquatic > Marine > Neritic zone/Coastal water | place: Helgoland, sampling...
TCTATAAGTTTTTTAATAAAATTTTTTGCTACTTGCCCAAAGCCAAAACAAATAATATTTTTTGTATTCATTTAACTAGCCTTCTTAACTGGAGAATTGAGACTAATTGGATTTTCTAATTTATCTAACATTTCTATAGGACAAATTTGTTTGAATTTTTTAAGTTCGTTTTCAAAATCATTTAATATTTTTTTAGTAATTTTTGAATTTGTTTCTTCAGCAAAAGCGTTTAAGCTATCTTTTAAAAAATTCTTCCAGTGATCCGTTTCAACTTCTTGCCAAATTATTGAAGCTGGATTGGCAAAATTTTCAAAAGTATTTTTTTTGTCATAAACAAATGCCATGCCGCCAGTCATTCCTGCTCCAAAATTATCACCTACCTCTCCCAATATAATAGCTGTTCCACCAGTCATGTACTCGCAACCATGGGCTCCACATCCTTCGACGATTGAAAAGCCTCCAGAATTTCTAACTGCAAATCTTTCTCCTGCTTGTCCTGAAGCAAATAATTTTCCGGAAGTTGCTCCATAAAGAACAGTATTTCCAATTATTGTATTTTCATTTGAGACTAATGAACTTTTTGGAGATGGATACACGACTATTGTGCCTCCGGATAATCCTTTTCCAACATAATCATTACAGTCTCCTTCGACAGTAAGTTTAATTCCTTTAGTCAAAAAAGCACCGAGAGATTGTCCCGCTGAACCCTCTAATTTAATATGAACCGTGTTTTCTTCTAATTTATTATTGCCAAATTTTTTATATATGTGATGAGATAGCCTTGTACCTACAGATCTTGATGTGTTTTCTATCTTGTAATTAAATTTGTTTTCTGAATCTGTTTTAATCTTATCCTTTATCTCAGACCAAATATTTTCATCGAGAGTATCTGGAACTGAATTAATATGTTTATTTTTACAATACCTTAGGTTATCACCTGGATCTGCTTGAACTAATAAAGGATTTAAATCTAAATCATCTAAGTTTGATGCTCCTTTATTTACTTGAGTTAATAAATCTGTTCTTCCAATAATGTCATTGATTGATTTGAATCCAAGAGAGGCAAGAATTTCTCTTACTTCGGTTGCAGCAAACTTAAATAAATTTACAACTTTTTCTGGGGTACCGGTAAATTTTTTTCGTAAAGCTTCATCTTGACTACAAACTCCAACCGGACATGTGTTTGAATGGCATTGTCTCACCATTATACATCCCATGGCAACTAAAGATGATGTACCCATCCCATACTCTTCTGCTCCCATCATTGCGGCTATAACAATGTCTCGTCCAGTTTTTAATCCACCATCTGTTCTTAAGGTAACGTTATGTCTCAAATTATTTAACGTAAGAATTTGGTTAGCTTCTGTTAAACCCATCTCCCAAGGTATGCCTGCATATTTAATGCTAGTTTGAGGACTTGCACCAGTTCCACCTGAGTGACCTGAAATTAAAATAATATCGGCTTTTGCCTTAGCAACTCCAGCTGCAATTGTTCCAATTCCAGTTGATGCAACTAATTTAACTCCAACTCTTGCAACTGGATTAATTTGTTTTAAATCATAAATTAGCTGTGCTAAGTCTTCTATTGAATAAATATCATGATGTGGTGGTGGTGATATTAAAGTCACGCCTGGAGTTGAATGTCTTAATCGGGCTATTTCTTCTGTAACTTTAAATCCAGGAAGCTGTCCGCCTTCACCTGGTTTAGCTCCTTGAGCAATTTTAATTTCTAATTCATTTGCGTTGTTTAAATAGTCAACAGTTACTCCAAATCTTGCAGATGCGATTTGTTTTACTCTTGAGTTTGCACTATCTCCATTAGGGAGTGATTTAAATCTTTTTGCATCCTCTCCTCCTTCTCCACTACAAGAGGCGCCCTTAATTCTGTTCATGCCCATTGCTAAAGTTTCATGAGCTTCTGCTGATAATGCGCCATGAGACATACTTCCGCTTCCAAATCGTTTTAAAATTTCTTCAGTCGGTTCTACTTCATTGATGTTAATAGGTTCTCTTCGTTTTTTAAATTCTAATAAGTCTCTTATATTAATAGGTGGTAAGTTATGAATTCCAGCTGAATACTTTTTATACAATTCATAAGAACCGCTCCCTACAGCGCTTTGTAACAAATGAATAAGTCTGCCCTGATACTGGTGATCTTCCCCGCTTTTTCTATATCTATATAAACCACCAATAGGTAACGTAAATGCATTTTTAGTATTGAATTTTTCATGAAGTTCTTTAATTTTTTTCTCAATCCCAATTATTCCTATTCCAGATATTCTTGAAGACATTCCTGGGAAATAGTCTGAAACTATTGCTCTGCTTAAACCTACTGCTTCAAAATTGCATCCACCTCTATACGAACTAATTACTGATATTCCCATCTTTGACATTATCTTTAAAAGACCAGAATCAATTGATTTTTTAAATTTATTAACACAAGTTTCAAATTCAGATTTGCCAAATAATCTTTTTTCAAATCTTTGATAAATGCTATCTATCGCAAGATATGGGTTTACGGTAGTGGCGCCTACACCAATTAAAATAGCAAACGAGTGTGTATCCATTGCATCAGAGCACTCGACATTCAAAGAACAATAACCTCGTAAACCATGTTTTACTAAGTGGGAGTGAACCGCTCCAACAGTTAATATGCTTGGGATGCTTGCTTTTTGATTAGAAATATTTTTATCAGATAATACTAAACAAGTGCTTCCTTCTCTGACAGCTGTTTCTGCCTCTTTCCTAATTGACTCAATTCTTTCTTTAAGAGATCCTTCAATATCAAAAGTGCAGTCAATTACTCTTACTTTTTTTGAAAAAAATTTTTTAAATTTTTTAAATTGGGTGTTGGTAAGTATAGGACTGTCTAAAACATAAATATTTTCCTCTGTTAAATTGTCAAAATCTAAAATATTACCTAAGTTTCCAAATCTAGTTTTTAAACTCATAACTTTATTTTCTCTAAGGGAGTCTATTGGAGGATTAGTTACTTGGCTGAAGTTTTGTCTAAAATAATGTGAGACGGGTCTAAAATGGCTTGATAAAACTGCAACAGGGGTATCGTCGCCCATCGAACCTGATGCTTCTTTACCTTCTTCAGCCATTGGATGTAGTATCAACTCTAAATCCTCTATGCTTAGTCCTGACAAGTATTGTCTTTTTCTTAAGTCTTCACTCAAAAAATTTGGCTTTTCATCTTCAGATGAAATTTTTTTCTCTAAATCAATAATTTGTTTGTTGTATTTTTTATAATCTTTTGCCAAAAGATCTTTTATCTCTTTATCTTTAAATAATTTTCCTTTTTTTAAATCGATTGCAATTATTTGACCTGGACCAAGTTTTCCTTTCTCAATAATCTTTTCCTCTGGAATTTTAATCATTCCAGTTTCTGAACCCGCAAAAAATAAATTATCAGAGGTGATTGAATATCTAAGAGGTCTTAATCCATTTCTATCGGAAGAGGCCAAAACCCACTTAGCATCAGTTGCACAAATGGCTGCTGGGCCATCCCATGGTTCTATCGTGCTATTAAGGAAATTAAATAAGTCTTGGTGATTTTTTGGAACTGTTTTGCTTCTCTTTGACCATGAGTCAGGGATCATCATCAATTTAATTAATGGTGCTAATTTTCCTGAATGAGTTAAAAGTTCAAAAACGTTGTCAAGTGCACCAGAATCCGAAGAGCTTCTAATTACTGGCTTTAAATTATTTACATCTTTAAACAGTGAGCTAGACATGTCTTGCTCGTGAATTTTCATCCAGTTTATATTTCCTTTAACTGTATTAATCTCACCATTGTGCGCCAAGGTTCTAAAAGGTTGAGCTAAATCCCAACTAGGGAAGGTATTAGTCGAATATCTTTGGTGAAATATTGCAAATCTTGAAGTTAGCTTTTCATCATGAAGATCTAGATAAAACTCGGATAACATTTCAGCTAGAAACATGCCTTTGTAAACAATGGATCTTGAGCTGAAAGAACAGATGTAAAAATCTTTAATTTGCTTTTCTCTCGAAACTTTTTCAATTTTTTTTCTTGTTTCGAATAAATCTCTTTCGAGATCATTAGTTTGCAAAGTCTCATTTTTTTTAAACATAACTTGAGCAATTTCTGGACGATTTTGATCAGCTGTTTTCCCCAGAACGCTCGGGTTAATTGGAACTTGTCTCCAACCATATATGTAATAATTTTCAGCCAATAACGCAGACTCAATAATCTCTCTACATTTTTCTTGTTCAGAATAATCTGTTCTAGGAAGAAAAACCATTCCTACACAAATTCTTTTATTTTCATCAAGAGTATGTCCCGTTGATGAAATTTTTTCTTTAAAGAAATCTGGCGCTATTTCAATTTGAATTCCTGCTCCATCGCCAGATTTTCCATCTGCATCCACAGCACCTCTGTGCCAAATAGCTTTTAATGCCTCGATACCATATTCAACAATTTTTCTCGATTTTTTTCCATTCGTAGATGCAATCAATCCGACACCACAAGCATCATGTTCCATCTCTGAAGTGTAATTAAAACTTTTTTCTAAAATTTTTTTATTTTTTTTATAATTTCTCATTAGATTTATGCCGCCACCACTGATTTATTTTTATTTACTTTTAATTGTAAATATTTTTCAATTTGAGCAGCTGCATCTCGACCATCTCTAATCGCCCATACTACAAGTGAGGCCCCTCTTACAATATCACCTGCTGCAAATATTCCGTCTAAATTAGTTTGCATTGATCTCAAATCAATTTTTAAAGTTCCCCATTTAGAAACCACTAACTCTTTAGCATCAAACAACTTAGGTAGATTTTCAGGATCAAACCCTAAAGACTTAATTACTAGATCTGCTGGAATGTTATATTCGGATCCCTTATCAATTTCTGGTCTTCTTCTACCTGAGGAGTCAGGTATGCCTAATTTCATTTTATTAACTTCCACTGCTTCAACTTTATTTGATCCGACGAAACTTTTTGGGTTTGTTAACCAAACAAATTCTACTCCTTCTTCAATCGCATTTCCTACTTCTCTTGCTGATCCTGGCATATTTTCTCGATCACGCCTATATAAGCATTTTACTGATTTAGCTTTTTGTCTTACCGATGTCCTCACACAGTCCATGGCTGTATCACCTCCACCAATAACAACAACATTTTTTCCTTCAGTATTTAAAGTTCCGTCATCAAATAATTTAACTTTGTCACCCAAACCTTTTCTGTTAGATGCAGTTAAAAAATCCATTGCGGGAAAAATATTTTGAAGATTGTGCCCAGGTATATCTATTTCTCTTGCTTTATAAACTCCTGTTGCAATTAGTATTGCATCGTGTTTTTCTCTAAGTTCGTATAAAGTTTTATCTTTTCCAACCTCAAAGTTCTGAACAAATTTTATGCCCGTATCTCTTAGTAGCTTTGTTCTTCTTTCAACAACAAATTTTTCTAATTTAAAGTTTGGAATACCGTAAATTAATAGACCACCTGGTCTATCGTATCTATCATAGATAGTAACTTGATAACCTGATTTTCGAAGTTCTTCAGCACAAGCCATTCCTGCAGGACCAGCACCTATTATTCCGATAGATTGTTTTAATTCTCTTTTTACTTTAAAAGGTTTTACCCAACCCTTATCCCATGCTGTATCAGTTATATATTTTTCTATTGAACCTATTGTTACTGTGCCGTGGCCGGATTGCTCGATAACACAATTTCCTTCACATAGCCTATCTTGAGGGCAAATTCTTCCACATACCTCTGGCATATTATTTGTGCTTTGAGATACTTCATAAGCTTCTTTAAGACGACCCTCCGCGGTTAATTTCAACCAATCTGGGATATTATTACTTAAGGGACAATGAATTTGACAAAAAGGAACTCCGCACTGAGAACATCTGCTTGATTGTTCTGTTGCTTTATTAGTTATGAATTCTTTATAGATCTCGTTGAAATCGCTTTTTCTTTTAGTAGTACTTCTTTTTTCAGGTGTTTCCTGTTTAAGATCAACAAATTGAAGCATTTTTTTCGTCATGATTATGTTAATTTAGTTAATAATAAAAGTATTGATAGCTTTTAAAGGTCAATAATAATTACCTATATATTAAAAACCCTAAAAAACTAATGTCATTTTATGCATACCTGATATGCATTAGAAATTGCCAATAAAAAAACAATCTTTAATTTTATTTTTTAAACGTGATTGAAATATTTATATTATCTCTTATTCAAGGAATAACAGAATTTTTGCCGGTAAGTTCCTCTTCACATTTAATTTTAACTTCTAAATTCTTAGATTTCCAAAATCAAAGCCTATCGTTAGATGTTAGTTTGCACATAGGTTCGTTTATTGCAGTTATGATTTATTTTTATAAAGATGTAATCAATTTTTTTGAAAATAAAATACTTTTTTTTAAAATACTTATTTCTTCAACACCTGTCATGGTTATTGGTTTTTTTCTTGTAGAGACGGGTGCTATTGAAAAAATTAGAAATATTAAAATAATAGCGTGGACAACTATAATATTTGGAGTCTTGCTTTATATTAGTGATGGGTTTAAATTGGAAAAAAATATAAAAAAAGATTTTACTTTTAAGTCTGCTATTTTAATTGGACTTTTTCAAATTCTTTCTTTAGTGCCTGGGGTAAGTAGATCGGGTATCGCTATTACTTCAGCTAGATTACTAAATTTCAAAAGATTTGACTCGGCAAAGTTATCTTTTTTATTATCTATCCCCGTATTGGGCGCCATATCTTTATTAGGAATTAAAAATTTAATTTTTTCAGAAAGTATTCATTTTACAAAAATTAATTTAATTTCAATTTTTTTTTCATTTTTATTTTCTTTAATTACAATTAAATATTTTTTAGGTTATATAAAAAAATTTAATTTAAATTTTTTTGTTTATTATCGTGTTTTACTAGGATTAATTCTTTTTATGCTAGCTTACCTATAAAATAAAAGCCAGCCACAGCAAAATAACTATAATTATTATAAAAAATAATATAACAGATTTTTGTAAAGATTGATTAAATAAAAATTTCATAAAATAATTTTTATTACATTAAAGAGAAAAATCAAATATAAATTGGTGCGCCTGCTAGGATTTGAACCCAGAACCTCCTGGTCCGTAGCCAAGCGCTCTATCCAGTTGAGCTACAGGCGCATATATGTAGACTAAATAATATTTTATATTTTTAATTTTTTGTATATAAATTTGCTACAATTATGTTTAATAATATAAAAATTACAAATAATAAGCTATATTCAAGTCTATTATTATCTTTTTTTCCAATAAGTTTTATTTTAGGAAATCTAGCTATTAATTTAAACATAATTTTAATAATTTTATTTTCATTATTTATCTTCAAAATTGAAAGAGAGGATAATAAGATTAATTTAGTTTTTTTTGATAAGCTCATTATATTTTTTTTTGTTTATATTTTTTTTGTTACATTACTTAATTACATTAAATTACCTCAAAGCGATCAAAGTAATCAACTAATTATTAAGTCGTTTTCTTATTTAAGATATTTAATTTTTTATTTTTCAATAAGATATTTAATTAAAAAAAACTATTTTGATTTGAAATTATTTTTTTTTTCATGTTCGGTGTGTGTAATTTTTGTATCTTTAGATATAATCTTTCAATACAATTTTGGCCGAGATATATTTAATTTTAAAGCAGTTCCGAGAAGAATGTCAGGACCATTTGGTGATGAATTAATTGCTGGTGGATATTTGAGTCGTTTTTCTCTTATTTTTATTTTTCTATTTTGTGTTTTTGGAGATTTAAATAAAATACATATATTAAAAAAAATAACGTTTTACTTAACCACTTTTTTAATTCTAAGTTTTGGATTAATACTTGCTGGTAACAGAGTTCCTTTATTAATTTTTTTTACAATGCTTTTTTTATGTTTCTTTCTTGTTAAAAATTACAAAACTTACTTCTTTTCTTTTTTTATTATTGCTGCCTTCTCCTTAATCTCATTAATGAATTATGACACAAATATAAGAAAACATTATGGAGGTTTTCAAACTAAAATTATAAATTTTTTACAGCCTTTTTCTGACGATAAAAAAATAGAATATAAAGATCTAAAAAACCTGACAAATACCGAGAGGGAATACACTTTTTCATATAAAGGGGATGTTTTTATTGCTCCTACAGTGCATACAAAAGAATTTTATACAGGAATTAAAACTTGGAGTAAAAATAAATTTTTAGGGGGAGGACTCAAATCGTTTAGATTTAATTGTCCTAAAGTATTTATTAACTGCAACGCTCATCCTCATAATTATTATTTGGAAATCTTATCAGATTTAGGATTAGTTGGTTTTTTCTTAATAATTTCACTTTTAATTTATATTTTTTATAAATCTTATTTATCTAAAAAAATTATTATAGTTCCTTTTTCGATTATTTTATTTGGAGAAATGTTTCCTTTGAAAACTATGGGCAGTTTTTTTTCAACATCTAATTCCACATTTATTTTTTTACTTTTCTCCTTAATAATAGGCATTTTAAATAGAAAAGATTTGAAATAATTCTTTAAAAATATATCCTTCAAATATGACAGCTAATAATATTGTAATTACATGTGCAAAAAGAACTGCTGTGGGCTCATTGGGAAAATCTTTAAAAAACATACAAAGCTTTGACTTAGGTGCAGCTGTAATTAAAGATCTTTTAAGGCATTCTAATTTAAAAGGCGATGCTATAGATGAAATAATATTAGGCCAAGTTCTAACAGCGGGCTTAGGACAGAATCCAGCAAGACAAGCAGCTATAAAATCTGGCGTTCCAATAGAAAAGCCTGCTTACATTGTTAATCAAGTTTGTGGGTCTGGAATAAGATCAGTTGCCTTAGCTACTCAAAGCATTAGATCTGGTGACACAAAAATTGTTATTGCAGGCGGCCAAGAAAATATGTCTCTGTCTCCGCATGCTTTACATTTAAGAGATGGGAAAAAATTAGGTGATGCTGAACTAGTAGATACTATGATTAAAGATGGATTGTGGGATGCTTTTCATGGTTATCACATGGGTGTTACAGCGGAAAATGTGGCTGAAAAATTTCAAATTACAAGAGATGAACAGGATAAATTTGCCTTAAAATCTCAAGAGAAAACACTTAAAGCACAAAAACTAAATAAATTTCATGATGAAATTATTAATTTTAAAATTAAGTCTAAAATATCTGAAATAAATTTCAATAAAGATGAACATCCTAGAGAGGGAATAAATTTAGCAGCAATTACTAAATTGAAACCAGTTTTTAAAAAAAACGGTACTGTAACTGCTGGAAATGCTTCAGGCATAAATGATGGGGCTGCGGCTGTAATATTAATGGATAGTGAAGAGGCAGAAAAAAAAGGGATTAAAAAATTAGTTTCAATTAAATCTTGGGCGAGTTGTGGGGTAGAACCTTCTTTGATGGGAACTGGGCCAATTCCATCGTCCAGAAAAGCTTTAGATTTGGCAGGTTGGAATATAAAAGATGTCGATTTATTTGAAATTAATGAAGCGTTTGCAGCTCAAAGTTTAGCTGTTATTAAGACACTTTCTATTCCTGAAGAGAAAGTAAATGTCAACGGAGGCGCTATTGCTCTAGGTCACCCGATTGGCGCTTCGGGAACCCGAATACTTGTAACTTTGATACATGAAATGATTAAACGTGACGTTAAAAAAGGTTTAGCAACACTTTGTATTGGTGGGGGTATGGGGATTGCAATGTGTGTTGAAAGATAAGATTTTTATAAATGGAACTACCTGTCGTCAACCATCCTGACTACGTAGCTAAAATTAATGATGATAACAAATTTCCTATCAAAAAATTTGGTGCATTAGCTGATTATCTTTTAAAAGAGGGCGTGGTAAAGAAATTTTATATTCCTAAAGAATGCTCAATAAAAACAATGCAAACTTCACACTCTTTAAAATATATAAATCATATAAGAAATAAAAGTTTAGATATTAAACTACAAAAAAAAATCGGATTTCCAATAAATGATAGTGTAGCTAGAAGATCTTTTGTTGCAACAGGTGGAACAGTACTAGCTAGTAAACTTGCTTTAGATTACAAATTAGCATGCAATACAGCAGGTGGTAGTCATCATGCTACATTCGATTGCGGTGCTGGTTATTGTGTTTTTAATGATGTGGCTGTTGCAGCAAACTACTTGAAAAATAAAGGTTTCGCAAAAAAGATACTTATAATTGATCTAGATGTTCACCAGGGCAATGGTAATTCAGAAATATTTAAAAATGATCCAAATATTTTAACATTTAGTATGCATTGCGCTTCCAATTACCCAGCCAAAAAGTCGAAAAGTGATATTGATGTTGAGCTTAAAGATCAAATGGAAGATGAGGAATATTTAAACATTCTTCACAAAAATTTAAAAGAGCTTAACAAAAATAGGTATGATTTTGTATTTT
>Ga0209632_10005963_pt1 | contig 10428 bp, 11 predicted proteins | sample COG_10_FD_184754 | JGI IMG/M metagenome (GOLD analysis project Ga0209632, IMG submission 184754) | Pelagic Microbial community sample from North Sea - COGITO 998_met_10 (SPAdes) (version 2) | ecosystem: Environmental > Aquatic > Marine > Neritic zone/Coastal water | place: Helgoland, sampling...
CACCAATGGATGAGTTGTCCAGGATTTTCCTAGTTTCATTTCTCATTTTTAACTCCTCTTTTGTGTATCCGTCTTCTCGAAAGCTATCGATATGAGGAATAAGGTTAAATGCAATTTCATGCTGAAATACATTTTGAGTCTGTTCGATTTGTTCATTGGAAAACTTATTTTTAACCTGCGTTTCCAACTCCAAAACTCCTTCCGCACCAGCACCAGAAACGGCCTGATAAGTAGATGCAAAAAATCTTTTCAAACCAAATCGCTTGTGCAGGGGAAATAACGCCATTAACGCCACTGCGGTTGAACAATTAGGGTTGGCAATGATTCCATTATGGTGTTCTAGCAATTCACCGTTAATCTCTGGAATTATAAGTGGTACATCTTTATCCATTCTAAATGCGGAACTGTTATCGATAACTACACAGTTAGATTTTCGGGCTGCATTCGCAAAGTTTTCAGTGTTTTGAGAACCGGCGCTAAAGATGGCTATGTCAAGGTTTTCAAAAGAATTCTCGTTTGTTTCTTTTACAATTTCGAGGTTGCCACAAGCCTGAATCTCTCGTCCGGCTGACCTCTCAGAAGCAAGGAGACGGGCTTCTGCTACCGGAAATTCTCTCTTTTCGAGTAAGTGAATTATTTCTTGGCCAACCGCACCGGTTGCCCCTACGATTCCTATACGATATTTTTTCAATGGATTTTAATAATATATTTTTTGTTTACCGAGAGAAAATTGATTCGCTCGGATTAAATGCAAGTGAGCATTTGCTGCTTGCTAGCGTGGCAAGTCAAGAAATTTTGCACCTACACAATGGCAAAAGATTAAAAAACTATGTTATGTCAAGTTCTAAGCTTTCTCCATCTTGCAATGAGGGTTCGCTTGGAACTCCTTGGGGTTTACATCAGGTATGTGAGAAAATTGGTGAAGGTAAGAAAGTTGGAACTGTTTTTGAAGGCCGGGTATCAATTGGTTTAACAGTTGAAGAGTGTTCACTTGAACAGAGATCCCGAAATTTGATAACAAGCCGAATTTTAAGATTGGATGGCTTGGAGCTCGGGGTAAATCGTGGTGGGGAGGTGGACAGCTACAAAAGATACATTTATATACACGGGACTAATCACGAGGAAAAAGTTGGAACACCGTCAAGTTCAGGGTGCCTGCAGATGTTAAACAGTGAAATAATTGAATTATTTTCAATTATTCCAATTGGCACTCATTTATTTATCAGTTTAAATTGAACGATATTTATCAAATTACTTTAGTATGCGGTTCGGTTTTTATTGTGAGTGATTGAGTTTATATTGCTTAATTTTCTCGTCTACTTTTCCAAGAACTACATCCATTTTTTCGTCTTCGTTGGTCTCTACTGTAAGGGTATTTGATCTAAGAGATTTAATTGTGGCATTTATTGATTCCTGTTCTGCTCCAGGTAAGTCTGAATCAAAAATTAAAATCCTAAAGTTGATTTGCCTCAATTGGATTAAGGTCTGATCAATGTTTTCAGCAAGTATCACATGAAAAGAGTCCTCCTTGAGTGTCTTAGTTAGTAATTTTCCCTGATTGATGTCTTTAAGGTAAATCAAAAGGGCTGTGCTTTTATTATCTTTGATTAAGGAAATAATTTCTTTGAGTTCGATTGGTTTCTCTAAAAAAGCGAGGCATCCCAATTGGACTGCTTCCTCTTTCAGTTCGGGAAGAGAGTACGCACTAAAAAATATAAATTTTGGCAAAGAGTCTTTCTTTTGTTTCAATTCCCGTAAAACCTCGACTCCGTTTATTTTGGGCATTTGTACATCTATGAGTACGAAGTCGTATAGTTGTGACAAGAGTTTTGAAAGTGCATCTGAACCATCTTTGGCGACATCAGTTGCAAATCCCTCTTCAGTCAGGACATCAACCATAGTTTTGCGAATCGCAGGGTGGTCGTCAACAATGAGAATTTTTGTTTTATTATTCATTTTTTAATTTATCAACTAATTGGCATTTGTATAATGATATTTGTACCTTTGTCTTTTTCACTTGAGGCCCGAATTGTTCCCCCATGCCTGGAAATTAAATCTCTGCACAAAGATAAACCTAATCCAATTCCGTCCTTTTTATCAGTAACTAGAGGATCAAATATTTTATCGACAAGATGTTTTTCAATCCCGATTCCCTCGTCAGTAATAATTATTTCTGCCAAGTTATCTTCCATTTGTTTTATTACTAAACTAATTGATCCTCCATTAGGCATTGCTTCAATAGCATTTAAGAATAAGTTATGGAAAACCTGTCTCATTAGTAGTTTATCAACTTTTATTCGAAAGGGCTCGGGTTTAAATTTTACTGATAGCTTGGAGCTTTTATTGATATTAGCGTAACTCATTGCTTCCACTGCAACAATTTGCATATCGGTTTTTTCTTTTTTTAAATCCTCACCTTTTGTTATTTCCAATAGACGTTGTATAACTTGGTCTGATCGAGAAATTTCTCTATCAATAATCTCCAAATGCTCAGTCAGTTTTTTGTCTTTAAGCTTTAAGCGTAAAAAGTAAGTCGAATTTCTGATCGCCGCCATAGGGTTTCTTAATTCGTGTGCAATGCTCGAAGATACCTGTCCAACATTTGCAAGTTTTTCATTTTGGGATAATTGCATCCGGGTTTTGGTAAGTGCCTCGTTAGCAAGCTCCTTAGCTTTCATTTCCTCGATAATTCTTTGGTTGGATAAAGTTAATTCCTTTGTTCTTCTTTCAACCCTTTGTTCCATTTCTTCATTTGCAGAACGAAGCAGTGAATTTGATTCCTGAATGGAATCCAACATCTCATTAAAAATATCTGTTAACCTACCGAATTCGTCTTGGCTCGTTTTTTCTGCTCTTGCTGTATAATCCTTATCTTTGGAGATAAATGATGCAACTTTTGTCAGTTCCTTCATTGGTCTCGTGAGTGATGCTTGATACCATAGTGTGATGAGTATTATGATGGCAAAGATTGCTAAGATTGAAAGTACACCAACTTGGAGGTATCCAGCTTGTTTGTTTTTTAAATCTTCAAGTGTACGTGTAACTAAAACAATTCCCAATTCTTCTTTTTCTGACCGAATTAATCTGTACATAGAAATTTTCTGTTCCCCGATAAAATCATTTGGAACGGGTTTACTAATCCTAGGTTGCGAAGCAATTTGGATTGGATAATTAACGAAAAGTGTAAATACATTTGTATCAGCGGAGTTTTTTTTCCAAACATCAACTCCAACTAACATCGGATCACTGGAAAACCCCTTGATTTGATCGAATGCAGTCTGATTATCATCAAAAGCAAGTGCCGGATAAATAGATTGCGAAAGATTGTTAATTTGATTTCCGAGATTTGAGTAAATCAGTTCTTTAGTACTTTTGATATCTTCGTTGTACAGTGCCCAAACAACAAATGATGGTAGAACAACGGTAGCAAAAAAGCTTGAAAGAAAAAATTTTGTTCTAAACTTAAGGGGACCAAAACCCATCTTCATGAAGTAAGTTAAGGTGAATTAGATACTTGTTGAGCAGACCAAGATTTTTTTCATAGCTTGTCGCCTCTATCTTAAGGAAATTTAATTACTTTATATTTTTAATTACCTGAATTGCTTTAGCGAGTATTTGGTCGGTTGATTGATTAGGCGTTTCCATCAATTCTTTGTCCAAAAATTCTACTAACTCAATTTCAGAAATTGTCTGCCCGCCCTTTTTGAAAGGTTTTTTGGCTGAATGTGAGTTGAGTTTTAAAATACGGTTTATTGCGAAATTTTTGCGCTCTAATTGATAAATCTCCTTTAAAGAATCTTTAATCGAGTCGACTAGAATTTCAATGGGCGATTCATCGTATATAATTACGCGAATTTGATTTTTAGATCGTTGGCACAAAAGTTTTGAAAATGACGATCTACTAGCATTTGGAAAACTTTCCGGAAGAATGAAAAGGCCCGCGGAACGGTCGACACCCAAGTTTAAGGCAGCTTCAAAACAGGTAAAACTTTTAAAAGCCAGGTTTTCAATAGATAAAACTTTTTCGCATTTTTCTCTAATATTTATATTAGATTCGATAAATGCGACTTCTGTTCTCCTGTTTGATTGAGAATTAAAAAATTCACTCTTTAGTCTTTTGACATCAAGTTGCTCGCTTTCAATACGGGAACGAACAACCTTAGGGGGATGATTGTTTTTGGTCATAATAGGGTTGACTATTATTATTATTCAAATACTATTCAGTCAACCATCTAATGGAATTGGTTAGCGCATTCGGTTTCACTTTATCCTATTATTAGATTCATTTTGAAGTTACTAAGGGATGAATTCTATTATTCATGAGCGTGAACAGGTCAGGATCAATCGAATAGGCCGAAGTATTTTTAAGTTCATCAACCGTGTGGGTGCCAGTAGAAACTAAACAACACCGCATTCCGATATTTTTTGCGGTTTGAGCGTCATACGGAGAATCTCCAATATAGATTGTCTCTTCTGGTCCAAGCCCAATTTTATTGAGAGTTATTTGGCTGAGTTCTATATCTGGTTTTTTCCATTCAGTATCGTCAGCACCAATGACAAATTCAAGAGGTGGTATGAAATTTAAATATTCGCAGACTGCTCTTGCGTGAGGTCCATGCTTGTTGGTGAGTACTGCGGTTTTAATTTTCTTTTGCTGACAGAATGACAATAGTTCACTGGCACCAGGTAATTCGAAAACCCCATTAAACATTTCTTTTTCAAAAATTGGACGAAGTAATTGAACAGCCTCTTTGGCATGCTCTTCCCCAATCAATTTTGACATTGTTTTCTCTGATGCACCGCCAACAGATTTTTTCACAGTATCAAAGCTGGGAACAGGGAACCCCATTTGTGAAATTACCTGACTAAAGGATTTGTAAATGGGTTGAAATTGATCGATCAATGTTCCATCAAGGTCAAATAAGATTGCTCGGATTGTCATAGTTTATTCTGATGTAAAATATAGGATATCTAAATTAAAGAATGAATTATGTAGGAAATACTAGCAATCTTCCCAAGCAAGGAGAATCCACAAACTCTTTTTTTGAGTTTGTCCGGGAAGGTGAATACGCTCGCTGTACACTGAAGGGAGATTGGTCTGTCGAAAATAATTCAGGTTTTGAGGTCCGTAGAGAGTGGGCTTCGATTTTGGAAAATTACCCTACAATCCAAATAATTAAGTTCAAACTTGATTCCAATATCAAATGGGACTCAACCTTAGTATCATTTTTGCACAAATGTAGGAATGATCTTGGTGCTTTGAATAAATCAATCGACTTTAATGAATTACCTTCGGGTTTATCTAAGTTGCTGGAATTAAGTAAAGCCACCTTATCTGAAAAGAAGCAAAATGAATTCTCCCTGTCGCTCGAGCTTATTGATGAAACTATAAATTATTTTAGGAGTGCCGCACTATCTATTTTTTCTTTCTTTGGGGATTGGATCTTATCAGTATTAAGGTTGTTGACTGGACGTTCCAAGACACGCTTTCAAGATTTCGCAAATTCTTGCCGTGCTTGCGGGGCATCTGCTTTGCCGATTGTTACGCTCATAAGTTTTTTAACGGGATTAACAATGGCTTTTGTGGGGAGCGTACAATTAGAAAAGTTTAATGCAAAAATTTATGTCGCCGATTTAGTTTGCCTAGCGATGGTTAGGGAAATGGGTGCCCTTATGGTTGCAATCATTATGGCAGGTCGTACGGGTGCTGCTTTTGCTGCTGAGATTGGGAGTATGAAGTTAAACGAAGAAATTGATTCGTTGCGAACATTTGGTATTTCACCGATGGAATTTTTGATTATTCCCAGGACTTTATCTTTACTTATTATGATCCCGCTATTAACGATTTATGCTGATGTTGTTGGTATACTAGGTGGCTTAGTTGTGGGTACCATGGTAATGGATTTTTCAGTTATTCACTATTTCGAACAGACTCAAGTTGCATTACAAAGTATGTGGGAAGTTTACTCGGGGTTGCTCAAGAGCGTTGTGTTTGGATTAATTATTGGATTAGTCGGATGCTATAAAGGTTTGCATAGTGGTAACGACTCTTCTTCTCTGGGGCGTGCAGTCACTGCTTCTGTTGTTGTTTCAGTCACTATAATTGTGGTTGTTGATGCTATGTTTGAGGTAAGCTTTAGCTATTTGGATTTAAGATAATGGAGAACTTAACGGAAAAAAATTCAATTTTAGAAGTAGAAAACTTGAACTTAGCTTATGATGATTATCAAGTTCTCGAAAATGTCTCCTTTTCGGCAAAGAGAGGAAAATGTACAGTTTTAATGGGTGGAAGTGGATGTGGGAAAAGTACATTGCTTAAATCTATGGTCGGTCTTCTTGCTCCTGCAAGTGGGAAGATTCTTGTAGACTCTCTTGACCTGTGGTCAGTTGATCAAGAGCAGAAAACATCTATTTTAAAGAAATACGGAGTACTTTTTCAGGGTGGGGCACTATGGGGATCCATGAACCTGGTCGAAAATGTTTCCTTACCTTTAGAAACATACACTGATTTAGGTGAGAATGAGATAAATGATCTCGCTCGTTACAAGTTGAATCTTGTTGGACTTTCAGGGTATGGTGACTTTTACCCTGCTCAACTAAGTGGAGGAATGAAAAAGAGAGCAGGATTAGCACGTGCAATGGCTTTGGATCCAAATATTTTATTTTTAGACGAACCTTCTGCAGGTTTGGATCCAATTAATTCGAATCGTTTGGATAATCTAATCAATGAATTAAAAGTTAGTTTAGGTATAACCTTCATTGTTGTGACTCATGAATTGCCCAGTATCTTTGATATCGCTGATGATTCAATTTTTCTAGACGGGCAGACTAAAACTTTACTTGACCAGGGGTTGCCGTCTCACCTGAGAGAAAACTCTGAACATGAAAGAGTCCGATCATTTCTTCGCAGAGGAACACCCATAATTAAAAACTAGGATTGCGATAAAGTTAAAAACTCCCTTAAATTTCACTATTGAAAACAAAAAGAAATAACGCGCTGGTTGGAATTTTCTGTTTCGGAGCAGTTGTAATAATTATAGGCTTCATTGTTTTTACCGGTGGGTTTTCTTCTTTTCGTGGTGCAAATGAAAGATTTGTAATGGTTTTTCACGAAAATGTTTACGGTTTACATGAAGGGGGGAAAGTAACCTTAAATGGTGTTAGGATAGGTAGGGTTGAGAGATTCTTTTTGGGCGACGCAACAGAAGACGGTCCTGTGCCAGTTTTAGTTGAGATTAATCGAAAATTAGTCTTACGCCATATGGTCGAAGGTGGTAACGAACTTTTTGACGATGAGGGTTTTTTCAAGAATGAAGCATTATCCCGTCTTGAGGCTAAGTTAATACAGGAAAGTTTTGTTACTGGAATTCTTTACATTAATCTTTCCACAGGAAATGAGATAAATGAGAGTAAAGAGCTCTATGGATTTAGGGAAATTCCAACAAATGATTCGATTTTTGCTGAATTAAGTGAAAGCATTAATCTTGAGAAATTGAGCAAGCAGGTAAGCGAATTAATGGTTACTGCCACCCAAAAACTAAATGAACTTGATTTAGCTAAACTTAGCCTCGATTTTTCTAAAACAAACAATGAAATGCAATTATTTTTAAAGCAAATTTCTTCATCCTATTCTCCATTGGGGCCAAAACTTACAGAGTCTGTGGATGAAGCTAAAATTGCAATCGGCAAGGTTGCACTTCTCGGAGAGAGGTTGCACGAGATGCTAGATCCTTCGTCTGAGTTTCGCTTTGGTTTTTCCAGTACCATGCGGGATATTTCCGCTATGTCGAAGTCCTTGAAATCTTTGGCAGATTTAATCGAAAGAAACCCTCAGGCATTTATTCGAGGAAAAGGGGAGGCATCAGAATGATTTCAATATTTCGGATTTTAATTTTTTTATTCATGTTAATGGCATTGAGTTCTTGTATTGTGCCCGAGTCGACACACATTAAACCGACCTTTCACTTGCTAAGTAAAACTACTTTCGATCAAAATGAATCTTCGGCGATTTTTGATCAATTCGAAGATGGAAACAATTCAGTCGTTGGTTTTCCCTTCTATCTTCGCCAGGTTGAAATACCCTATTATTTACAAGAAAATAGAATTGTTTACCGACCAACGAAAGGAGAGATCAAATTTAGAGAAAACGACCGTTGGGGTGAGCCTATTATTGAGGGGATTGGTAGAGTGCTGGGGCTAAACATTTCACAACTTTTAAACAGTCCACTTTATTCCGTTTATCCGAACCGAAAAAAAATGGGCACAGAGTGGGAAATTAATATTACAATTCTGCGCTTCGAGCGTGTTTCTGAAAATAAAGTCCGACTAGAGGTTTCTTGGGAAATTTTTAATTTGAATTTTAAAAATGGAACATACCCATTGAAAAATGACAAGGTGGATACTTTTTTAGTAATAGATTCCAACGAGAAAAGAGATTCGTTAGTAAAAGATGAAGTTCGAGCATTAAGTAAATCCCTAGGCGATTTGTCAAAATTGATTTGCAGTTCTATCGTTTCCCAAAATCTTTAGTCGATTCTGCCTGAGGGCCTTTTCTTGATGGATCTTTTTTTATCTTTATGTGTTGTGATTGTAGTGTGCTATGTTGCTTATCGTGTAAACCGGAGTTCAAAAGCAAGAGATTCTGATGCCATTGAAAAAGAAGTAGAGGATGATTTTAAAGAAGAATTTGAGCAAAAAAAAATAGGTGAATTATCTATTAAAGGAATGAGTGACCTAGTGGATTGGATGGAGGATGATTTAAGAGACAGAAAATTAGAACAGTCTGAAGAGGTCGAAAGTTTTAACGAATTGAAGTAGGGCATGTTATTATTACTTACGGGAAAAAGTAATTTTTCAAACTTTGGCAATAATGATTCCCAATCATTTTTTTAATTTTTAAGCTTTTTGGCTCGAAGTTAATCAGCTCGATTCTTTAAGTTGTAACATATGAAATTTTACAAGTTGTTATTTTTAAATGTATCTCTTCTATGTTCCTTTTCTTTTGCTCAGGAATGGAATAATTGGAGAGGCCCAAATTATAATGGATCTTCCAATACGAAAGAATCTTTGCCGACAAAATTTGATTCAACTACCAACATAAAATGGAAGTATGATTTACCGGGTCCATCTGCAGGTACACCTATCGTTAACGATCAGTTAGTTTTTGTTTCATCTATAAAGATTAACGATGAAAAATCCGGGAAGGGGGATTTGTTAGCTCTCTGTTTAAATCGTGATTCAGGAAGATTAATTTGGAAAAATTATGCTGGTTCAGGCTATAGACCAGGGAATAATGATGGATTTGATTATCAGCTTGATTCTCGCTCAAACTATGCAAGTCCATCCCCTGTAACTGATGGAACTAGGGTTATCTATTTTTTCGGGAATGGCGATCTCGTTTCTTATTCAATGAATGGTTCAGAGGAATGGAGGAGAAATATTCAAGAAGATTATGGCGACTTTTGCTTTCAATGGACATTTTCTTCATCTCCTACTTTACACAATGGTAAACTCTTTCTTCCCGTTCTTCAACGTGACGAGCAGACGCATGGAAGGGGAAAAGACGGAGCGAAATCGTTTTTACTCTGCATGAATTCCTCAAACGGTAAAACGATATGGAAACATAACAGACCATCAAAAGCCAAGAAAGAATCCCTTGAATCTTTTGGCACCATTATACCCAATGGTAATGAGTTACTTGTCGCTGGTGGGGATGTCCTAACAGGACATGATTTTTCCACTGGGAAAGAATTGTGGCGTTGGGGAACCTGGAACCCCAATCATAAAGAACAATGGTGGCGACTTGTTCCATCTCCCGTAGTTGGTGGTGGTGTAGTCTTAGTCTGTGCACCCAAGCGTGCTCCGGTCTTTGCAGTTAAGTTGGGGTTGAAAGGAAATCACTCTGGTTCATCGGGAATGGTATGGGATACAAGAAATAATCCCACCCTTACATCCGATGTTCCCACCCCGTTGTTCTACCAAGGAAAGTTTTTTATTCTGAGCGATTTGAAGAAAAATTTATCTAGAGTGACCCCTCAGACTGGGAAGATTGAGTGGAGTTTAGAATTGCCCGGGAAATACAAGTGGCGTTCATCTCCTACAGCTGGAGATGGGAAAATTTATACAATGAACCATAACGGAGATGTACTTGTTATATCTGCCACGAATGGCGAAATTCTTCATCTCGCTGAGATGGGCGGCAGTTATGATGATAATACTCGATCTTCAATTGCAATCGCCGGGTCAGAACTCTTCATTCGAACCAACGAAATTTTGTATTGCGTCCAATAGGAAATTTATTCACATTAATAACTTCTATTTCCCATCCACCACACCCGCGCCGGGCGGTTCCCGCCAATCTACCGCCCGGCGCTTTTTTTTTGCCCGGTTTTTCTCATTTTATTTTATTTTAGGAAATGCTAGTCAGAT
>Ga0209632_10005965_pt1 | contig 10426 bp, 9 predicted proteins | sample COG_10_FD_184754 | JGI IMG/M metagenome (GOLD analysis project Ga0209632, IMG submission 184754) | Pelagic Microbial community sample from North Sea - COGITO 998_met_10 (SPAdes) (version 2) | ecosystem: Environmental > Aquatic > Marine > Neritic zone/Coastal water | place: Helgoland, sampling...
TTTGTAAATCCTTCGTAAAATCCTGTTACAAAATCTATTATACCTATGAATATTCGAGTAAGTGGAGCCATTACAACTGACATTACATAGCCAAATGGCTTAAGCAAAGGTTTCATAAATGTAAATATCTTATTTAAAAATCCTAGTATACCAGTTCCAGCTTCTGCTCCACCAGCTCCACCACTTAATGTTCCTATCACACTTCTTAATCTCTCACCTATTTTATCTGCACCTTCTGGCATTTCAAATTTAATACGTGGAATGTTATCAAAAAATGTACCAACAGATGTTTTAATGCTTGTAATTTTACTACCCATATCAAATTTTAGATTATCTCCTACAAATGTCTTAGTGCTATCAAAAAATCCACCAACACCAGTTTTAATGGCTGTAATTCTATTTGTAAAAGCTTCTGGTAATGTTAACTTTTCTGTTACCATTAGTTTAGTGCTATCAAAAAATCCACCAACACCAGTTTTAATGCTTGTAATTTTATCAGTAATAGTTTTAAATCCTTCAGTTCCAGCTCCGGGAAGTAATAATTTTAATTTAGCTATTATGTCTGTAAAAAAACTTAGGCTTCTAGTTTTAATGTTTGTCATATGTTTAATAAATTCGTCTGATGCGCCTGCCCATGCTTTATCAAATTCTAAATATATGCCACCAAGAAATAAGTTTACTCTAGTTTTAATAGAACTCATACCAGTATTAAAATCATCCATCTTATCTACAAGATCTGTATTAATTTTAGTTGCAATGTCGCTAAAGAATGTTGCAACATTAGATCTTATTGCTGTTACATCAACTGTTGGTATTTTTTTAGTCCATTTAGTAAAATCATATGGCTCGCCAGCAAGATCTACAAATCGTATTTTTGGTAAATCTGGCAGTTTGATTTTAAAATTTTTGACACTGTCAGCAAATGTCGACATTGTGGTGCCAATTCCAGTTATGGTAGTTTTAAATGTAGTAATAGTTTTTCCAAAAAGACTAAACGTTTTTGGAAGAGCAAGAGCTCTTATTACTGCATCAAGTCCTGTTAAAGATGCTCCAAGAGCAACAAGCGCTGGAATAGCAAATGATCCCATTGGAGGAATTATAGGTGACATACCAGAACTACTTGATGAACTACTTGTAGCTGCTGCACCAGGACCACGAACACCTCTTCTTGGTGCTTCTCTTTCTGCTTCTAATTGTTTTCCAGTCATTCGAGCAGCTTTTTCATGGAACTTAAGAAGTTTATTAACTGACTTTGTAAGATTATCAATTGCATCAACATTTTCTTCATTGACTACAACTTGATCCTTATTTACATCAATAAGCTGTTTAGTTAATTGTTCTATGGTCGCCATATCTATTCTTTCTATTACGTAAGACCGTTTTTACGATCTCTTGCTTTATCGTTTTCTTCTTTTATATGATCAGCAAGAAGCATCACATAAATTTCTCGTTCCCAAGGTATCATGTTTTCTAGTTCACTTAATGAATAATTATGATCTTGCATCATCCTGAAATTACTCTTGTAAAAGTTTATGAGACTTTCATGAGAGAGGCAAACTAAAAAAAATCAGACATTCCTTGTAATTTAATATTATTATGGTGTCCACAATTAACGCAGGTAAAACTAATATCCTTTACTATTTGTGGCATTTGTTCAGTATAGTTTTTAATCATTTCAAATTGAGTAGTACTTAAAGATTCTATAAATGCATCAACAGATGCTTGGGGTTCGTCTTTTAATATAATTTGATCATCTGCAGTATTCACATATTTAATACATTTACCAATCATCATCATTGTCATATCTGTTGAATTCATTTTTTCCATATCAGATTCATATAAATCAGCATATGCCGGCCATTGCATTTCTAAACTAATATCATCAGTAAGAACAATTATGTTACTTATATCAGGCATCGCCGGAGCAATATCTGATAAATCAACTTGAAGTTCATTTGCTGTCTCACATTCAGTACATTTTAAACTGAGTTTACTTGTTTCACCAACAGATTTAGATCTAATTGTAACAAACATATATTCAATATCAAAAATTGCTAATGAATCCCAAACAACAGAATTTTTGGGATCATAAACACATGCTTTAATAGTATCAATAATGGCTGAAAACATTTCGTTTGTATCTTCAGATTCCATTGCAATCATTAAAACTTTTTCTTCTCTAACCAAGTATGGTCTAAACTTAAGTGTTTGATTAGTAGATGGAATTGTCATTTCATATTTTGGTGTATCATTTAAAATTGGTAGTGCCATTATATTACCTCATGGTTTAAAAATTATAAAAAATTATGTGAATGTACTAGTACTTAATCCTGTTGCATCATTTCTTTCTCGATATAATCGTGCATTTGCTAGTCCTTTAGCTTTTTTCTTTTGAATTTTAACAAAATTATCTAATCCATTTTCAAAGTCTAGATCAGCACTTGATGTGGTTGGTGCATATCCTACTGCTAAAGTTTGGTATCTAGTATAAGCTAAAGTTACTGTGGTATCAACAATACCGTTATTCTCATTGGAAAATTCTTGAGCATTTAAAGTTGTAGGAAATGCATCTATTAAAAGAACACCATATGTCGCTTTGCCAGTTGTATCCATTGCAAATATTCTTACATCTTTTGCATATCCTGGTCGACCAGGTGTTCCATATTTAAAATTCAATTCTTGAGTATCTTGATTTACTTGAGTGTCTTGCCAAGTTTGAAAATATTTTCTTATAGGCCAAGAGTTTGGTTCGTAAAAAGAAAGGATTACATCTGATTGAGCATATCCATATGTTATTTTTTCCTGTTTTATACCAATTAGTCTTTCAGACGTCAACATTTGATTTATAGGTAGACTACATGATCTACATAGCCAAGTTAAATTAGGTTTATTGGGTAGATCATTTGCTACTTTACTTTCTCTACCTTTAAATGTTTTATTATCATTTCCAATTGTATTACCGGCAGGCAAAGATACTAAAAATTTATTCGGGCGAGCTAAACCATCTTTTAGAGCACCCTTCATTGCATCAATATTAAAAATTGAATTATTACCCATTTAGTACACTCCTTGAATTTCTATATACTTCACGACCAGATGCTTTTTGCCAAGAAGCTGTCGGTAGAAAAGTTGCAATTTCCCACTCCGGAGCATGTACAGTTGCTAATCTACTTCTTAAATGTTTTTTAAGATAGTGTTTAATAGTTGGTTTGTAATATTGCATATTACTTGCAGCTTTTACTGTTCGATATGTAACATTAAAATCATCTTCTTTTGCATTTTCCATTAAAGCATCAAGAAACTTAGCTCTTAATAGTGGAGGTAAGTAATGTAAATTCATACCAAGAAAACCACCTTTTGCTTTGCCAATAATAATAACAAGAGGAAAACTATCATAGAAAGGTAAGGTATCTTTATGCTTTGGATCGTAAAAGAACATACACATTTTACCAATATCAGTGTTATTATTAAGAGTCAATTCATCTTCTTGCATCAATTGACCACGTTTAATTCTACGATATTCTCTTCCACGCATCGTGTTTATCTTACGTCGAAACCATTCACGCGACTCCTTAGTGCGAGGAGTAATCCCTGCACGAAAAGCTTCTAGTTCTAGTGTTTTAAATATCTCTGTCATGAATCTATTTATACTTTTTTCTTAGGTTTCTTCATTGCTGGCAGTGGTTTTAAACTTTTGCCCTTTGGTCGTATTCCCATTTTATCAAGAGTATTTTCAGTCCATATTTGAAATTCCCAATTGCGGTCATCTGCATAATTTTTTGCGGCTTTCCATTTATTCATATTCTTTACATAAGTCAATCCTTCGGTAATATAACGTTTTGTTTTTTTACCTGGATTTTTGGGAGGACGCGTTTCTTTATCTGGTTTGATTTCAACTAATATAGTTTTTTTATTCTTAAATGTAATTTTAAGATCAACAAAATATCTATGATATTTTTTATCAACTTCATATAAATATGGTACCACAACTTCTTCGCTTGACCATGATATAACATCACTTTGCTCATCACACCATTTAAAACAATGACGCTCCCACATTGATCTATACACTATATTGGTATAATCTCCTTTATATTTTTTTGGATTCTTTGGTTTAAATTTGCCTGAGTATGTTTTCATAGTTTCCTATATAAATATAATTGAGATAATTTAGACTTATTTATAGGAAATTCTAATATGGTATTTGCAAATCCGAGAACACACTTAAGAGGCGATAAATTTAGAGCTGCAAGCGCCCGCAATTCGGGTCTCGATTTTGAAACGGGTCCGGCACCTAGGAAGGCATCTCCTAGATTAAAATTTCCTCTTCATAACGAAAATGAATATCCAGCATATATTTTATTTCAACCAGTAATTACAACACCACCAGATTTAGGAGGTGGTGCTTCAGGCGCAATTGGACAAATGATAAAATTTATAAGTGATACGACTTATACAGCTTTTACTGGTAATGCAGTTCCTGCTGATCCCGCTCAGCCTGCTGAGGGGCGGGAAGGTTATGCGGGAGAAAGAGACATCCCACCTGCAGAATTTAAAGCTAAATCTATACTTACAAGTGAAAAGAAAACAAATTCTAAAACAAGTTGTAAAATGTATATGCCTTCTAATATTGTTTTTCAAGATGGTGTTAGCTATTCAACTGCTGATATTGGTTTTGCTGGCGGAGCAGCATCTGCAGGAATGTCTAATGGTCAAGGGATGCTGGAATCTTTAGCATCCGGTGGGTTTCAATCATTAGGAAATCTTTATGAGGCATTAAAAGGTTCAGTCAGTCAAGATGCTGCAAGACTTGGTGCTACACGACTTGCAGGCATGGCTGGTAAAAATGGAGCAATAGATGGAGCAGTACGAGGAACATTAAGAACTTCGCCTGTAGCTAATATGACTATGCTATTTGATAAACCTCAACTAAGAACATTTTCTTTTAGTTTTAAAATGCAACCTGTATCTGAAAAAGAAGCAGAAATGGTATCAGAAATTGTTAAATTTTTTAGAACTGAATTATATCCAGATGCATTTAATACAGACACACTTGGTGGAATTAGTGTTCCATTTGGCTATAGATTTCCAAATGAAATTAAAATTAGTTTACATTATGGAAAAAGCAATAGTGGAAAAAACTTTATAAGATTTAAACCATGTTATTTAACTAATTTTCAAGCTACATTTAATGCTCCTTCTGCGGCTTTTTTCAAAGGTGGTCATTTTCAAGAAACCACTATATCGATGACCTTAAGAGAAAATGAATTGTTAAATAAAAAAGATATACAGGACGGATTCTAATATGGGATACTTTGCAGGTTTTGATAATGTAAGATATAAATTTGGTGAAGAAGATAACGCATTTTCTATCTTTCAAAACATATCTTCTTATGCTGATATAGTAGATAAGTTTAAAGATTCGTTTCAACATTATTTAAATTACGAAATCTTAGAAGGAGATAGGCCAGACGTACTATCTGCAAAAATGTACGGTGATCATAAATATTATTGGACATTCTATTTAATGAATGATCATCTTCGAAGACAAGGCTGGCCATTAACTTATAGAAACATAAAATCTCAATTAGATCAATCTTATCCTAACACTGTGCTTAATTTTCGTACAGATGATAATGGAATTCCACACATTGGAAATCCAACTAGTACCTCAAACCTAATTAATATATTTAAAGTTGGGTCTTTAGTAGAGGGTACACAATCTGGTGCAACAGGCACAGTTATTAGAAAAAAATTAGATCTTGGTCAAGTAATTATTAGTGGGTCTGTTGGTTCTTGGATACCAGGTGAAACAGTTAAATTTGATAGAATAATTGCTAATCCTTTAGCATTATTAGATCCAGGTGCAATTATACCTTATCCAGATGTTACTTTATTTGAAAATGCTCGCCTGCATTCAGCATCTCTTGAAATAAATGCTCCACATCACCATGAAGATGCAGATGGTAATTGGGTTGACATTAATCCATTATCTGAAAATCAAAGTGCATTTATAACAGAAGTTACTTACTCTCAGCATCTTCAAAATGAAAATAACAAATTAAGAAAAATTAAAGTATTAAAGCCAAGCGTAATAAGAACTGTTCACCGCGCTTTCATCGAAAATATAAGTGGGTAATTTTTTTAATGGCTGAAGTTAGTAAATATTCAAATCCTTATGAATTTGTAATTCAATCAGTAATTATAACAGCACATCGCTGGACCTTTGCGCCTGAAGGATATGATATTAAGAATGTAATAAATGAAATAAGCTTTTTTGAATCAATAGAAAAACCCTTTTTGACAGCTAATTTAGCATTTTTAGATAATGAAAATTTAGGAGATAGATTTCCTTTCTTTGGAACAGAAAGAGTTTCAATAACACTTATGTCAGGTGAAGAACTTGAAGACAGTAAAATAAACACTATCACTAAACATTTTATTGTAAATAAAGTAACTAATTCTGGAAAAAGTAATGATAATAATGAAATTGTATTATTGCATTTAATAGAAGAAAGAGCTTTTCAATCTAATTTAATGGCAATTAATAAAGTATTTAAAGCAGTTGAAAGTCGCGGTGGATTTAACGACGGAGGGTTTGTAAGTAACCCAGTTGAAATAATGCAAAGCTTATTAAATGAATTAAATAGATACACATTTAGTGGATCAGATTATTTTTTAAATAATGAATTATTATCTAATAAAGATATTGAACCACTAATAGATGGAACTTTAAAAATATTGATACCAAATATTGGCCCTTTAGATGCACTTTTGTGGTTATGTGATAGGTGTATAACTAGCAATGGATATCCATTTTATGTCTTTGCGAGTATGGGTGATGATAGAATTAGATTTTTAGATTTAGAAACAATGCTTAAATTACCAACAGTAAATAATCCTGGAAGTGGATTATTACCATACACTTATTCTGAATCGATTGCAGCTAAAGCTCAAACATTAAAACCAATAGAAAAACTTTTCATAATAAAAAGTTATTCAATGAAAAACTCTGAAAGCCAGAATACATATAATAATATTGGTTTAGGTCCTTCAACATATAATTTTATCGATACGTATCGTGGAACAATACATGTGCGAAAACATAATCCTGGAGAAACATTTGCCCGAGCAAAAATGTTAGGAATTATGCCTGAAGATGATATACCAGTTTATGACGATAAAGCAATGTTAGGTGGTAAAAATATGAGTCAATATAATGCATCAACAATAACTAACATTACTACAACTTGCTCACAAAGTGGAATTCCAAATGGTTCGCCTGATCTTATTAGAGGGTATAACGAATATCATACAGGTGATTTGCATAACTTAAAAGTAACAGCCCGTGGATTGAGAGGGTATTTGCACAAATCAAGTTTAACTATCGAAGTACCAGGTAGAAACTTTTTAGCAAAAGATGCAAATATGACTATAAGTAATAGAATAAGTGTAGAAATTAAAAAAAATGCAATGCATGATAACGTTGAAAACAGCCAAGAATTAGATATAAAAAAGTCTGGCAATTATTTAATATATACCGCTAAACATACATTTAGTCCTGCGGGTGATGGTGCTTTTTCTACCACTTTAGGATTATGTAAATTATCACATCAGAAAAGATAAAGGCTTGTAAATGAAAAGTATATCTAATGAATATTGGGGTGATAATCCAAGATTTTTTATAGGAAAAGTCAGAAGAAATGACGATCCAAAAGGCATGGGAAGAGTGCAAGTTAGAATATTTGGCGTTCATGATAATCTTGAAATAGAAGATAATGATCTTCCTTGGGCGCAATGTTTAATTCCTACAACTTCTCCAGGAATTTCGGGCCAAGGAGAGAATTCAGTATTGGCAAAAGGTGCAATGGTTCATGGCATGTTTTTAGATGGAGAATTATCTCAAATACCACTAATTTTTGGAAGCTATGTTACTATACAAGAACCTTCTTATATACAAGCCTCTGATCCCACTCTTATATCACCATTAGTAGATGCTGGTGGCGTTACATCTTCAAGAACAAATAATACATATTCAGCAGGACAAGCTCAGTCAGTTCAGCCAAATGCTGCTGAAATTGAAGCAATTGCAAAGGCAATGCCAGGAAATGGTGAAGAAGAAAAAATATTTACTTCACTTAGTAACTTTATGGAGCCAGCGCAAGTTTGTGGATTTATGGGAAATATAAGAGCTGAATCTGGGCCTGGACGAGGTAAAGATTTTAATGCAATCTATACAACAAGTAAAGTAAGTGGATCGCAAGATTATGATAGCATATACGAAGGGCAAAATCTATTTATTAAAAGCGGGCCATGGAGTGAAATAGTTAATCCAGATGATGTTGGTTTGCCAGCTTTTGGTTTATGTCAATGGAGAGGTCAGCGTTGGGAAAATTTAATAAAATTTTCAGAAAATGTTGGATTACCATGGCAAAGTTTAGATGCTCAATGCAGATTTATTTGGCACGAATGCACAGATTCTGGGCCACATAATGAAAAGAGCGCATGGGGATATATTAATGCATGTGGAGCTGATGTTCCGAACGCTACTTATAGTGTATGTAGATTTTATGAAAGACCATCAAGAGAATTTGTAAGGTATGGCGGATCATTTGGAGCGTGTCCTTACACAGCACAAGGAACTAGTAAAAATTCTGCTGGCAGAAGATATTGGTCACCAACCTTAAGAACTCGAATTAAACATGCTTTAGTGTATCATCGTAAATTTGTTAGTGGCACATAGGAGATAAGTTATGGATATTAGAGGATTAAATGATAAACTAAATAATGTACGAGGTACATTAGACTTCCAAAACTTGACTTCTAAAATAGATAAAGTTAGTAACGGAATAAAAGCTTTAAATGAAACTAAATTGGCTTTAAATAAAGTTGGTAATTCTATCAATGGTATTAAATCACTTACCGAATCTTTACCAGTAGCAAAAGAAAGCATAGCAAATTTAGTAGCGGTAGCACCTATTGCAACTTTAACTAATGAAATGCCAGGCCTTGAAGATAAAATGAATAAGGCTTTGACTACTGCAGAAGAAGAAATTGTTCAACAAATGAGTGCTCGACCATGGACAAATCCTGATACTGGAGAAGTGTTTACACCAAAAACAGCATCTGCAACACTTAGAGCTGGAATAAAAAAAGCTAATAAACTAGTTGGAACACCACAATCAATTCAATCGGCTATTAATAAAGTTACAGGTGAACTTCCTGATTTTGATAAAATTATGAAGGGAATTGTTCCAGCAGAATTATCAGATTTTGCAAAAGATGGCTTAGCAAAAGTTGCTGCATTAGAGTCTGCTGCTAATGCTCTTGAAACAAATCTAACTGGTGCATTAAACAATATAACTGCTCTTCCTAATCAGCTAAAAAAATTAACTAATGGCTTAGGTGGTTTGCAGAACGCATTGAATGTAGATTTAAATATATCAATTAAAGATGTAGATAATATTTTAAATACCGTAACAAATGTTGACGCTGAAATTAACAATGCATTAGGATTAATTCAAAATGCTAAATTAGCAGCAGATGATCATTTAACAAGAGGAATAAAAGATTTAGCTGGCGGTGTTTTGTCTGTTAGCCAAGTTGCACAAGCTGTAAAAAATTTAAAAAATGAAAAATTTACATCAGTGATTAATGACATTAATTCAGCTGCAATAGCACAAAGTGCTAACTTGGGAAAAATTGTTCCATACTTAGATCCAGATACTGGTAAGTTAACAACCTTTGGTGCAGAGATTGTTCCATACTTAGATCCAGACACAGGTAAGATAACAATACCAGGAATGCCAGCCGAACAGGCCAGAGCTATTATTGAAAATCAAATGGGTAAACTTACTACTGACATTGAAAAAAAGGTTACTAGTCTTACAACAGATCTTTCTACTAATATTGTGCCAGATGATGCGGATAGTCCTCCTCTTTCATCTGAAAGAATTGAAATAGGTCAAGCTGCATCTAATTGGTCAGGAGCACAAACTGTAATTTCTGAAAGTAAAAGAAAAGTTAAAAATCCAGGCGAGTATGCATTTACTCGAGTTAATTCACCTGAAGAATTAGTTGCAGAATTTAATAGTGTTAAAAGAGAAGTCACAGAACTCATATTGCATTGGAGTGAACATTTTCTAGATCAATCTCATGCAGGTGCTGAAGAAGTACATGAAAGAGCTATAGCGCTGAATCAAGATGGTATTGGTTATCATTATGTTGTAAAGAAAAATGGACAAATAGAAAGAGGCCGACCAGTTTATATTGAAGGCCGTCATGCTGATAATCATGACAAATATAGTATTGGTGTAGTCTTTATAGGCGGATTGAATTCTTATTCAACTGAAAAGAAAGAATATTGGAAATATGGTAAAGAATCTTTAACGACAGCTCAAATGAAAACTCTTGATATAATAGTAAA
>Ga0209632_10005966_pt1 | contig 10424 bp, 10 predicted proteins | sample COG_10_FD_184754 | JGI IMG/M metagenome (GOLD analysis project Ga0209632, IMG submission 184754) | Pelagic Microbial community sample from North Sea - COGITO 998_met_10 (SPAdes) (version 2) | ecosystem: Environmental > Aquatic > Marine > Neritic zone/Coastal water | place: Helgoland, sampling...
AAATTATTAATCAAAGAAAAGATTTGTTGATTTACATTCAAAATACTATTAGCGCTTTGGAATCTCAAATTAACGTTGAAATAGGAGAAATAGCTTACTATGAATCATTAGTGAAAAAAATACCAATTTCAGAGCGTGATATGGCTTCTATTGAAAGAAAACTTAAAATTAATGAAAAGTTATACGATTTCTTGCTTGAGAAAAGAGCTACAACTTCAATTGCAAAGTCTGGGATAGTTCCTCAAACAAAAATAATTGAAAAAGCTAGAACAGTTGGAAAAGTAGGTGGAAAAAGTAACCAAAACATAATTATTTTTATCATAGTTGGATTTGTAATTTCATTAATGATCTCTATTATAAAAAGGGTGTTTTTTGAAAAGATTCAGCAAGTGAATGAGTTAGCTGACTCTACAAATGTCCCAGTTTTAGGTGGAATTCCTTTTTTGAAAAATTTTAGTACAATAATGGATATCAAAATTAGATCAAAAGATAATTTTGTAGAATCTTTAAGAGCCATACGTACATCTATGAATTTTTTATTAACTGCAAGTAATAAGTCTAAAAACTTTAAATCATTTTTAATTACTTCAATTCATCCCGGCGAGGGGAAAACATTTTCATCTATTAATATGGCAAGAATTTTTGCAAGTTCTGGAAAGAAAGTTTTAGTTGTTGATTTTGATATGCACAAACCCAAGGTGCACAAAGAACTAAATATTTCCAATGAGATTGGAAATTCTACAAATCTTTCTAAAAAATCTATATTTAAAGACTCTTTAAATGAAATTGAAAAAGATTTATTTGTTATATCAAGTGGTCCTGTTCCTCCAAATCCATCAGAATTAGCTCTTTCAGAAAATGTAAAGGAACTTTTCAATTTTGCAGAGAATAATTTTGATTATTTATTTATTGATACACCACCAGTTGGATTAATTACCGATGCTTTAGTCTTATCATCTTTAGTAGATCATTCTATTTTTGTTATGAATGTTAAATTTGCAAATAAAAAAGGCCTTAGCTTTATTGAAGAAATAATCCAAAAATCGAATATAAATAGCAATGGGATTATTTTAAACGGAGTTAGAAAAAACAGATTTAAATATTACTATGGAAAGTATGGATACGGATACGGATACGGATACGGTTATGGATACGGTTATGGGACTAATGAAAAATAATTTTCATGTTGAATCTTAAATTTTTTCTTGTAGTCGAAAGATATAGCCATAATTTAAGGCAAAAAGATATTATAGAAAAGCTAAATAAATACTCAAATTGTCTAGTTGATTATATTCTACAAAGACATAGTCATCAAAAGGCTGTCAAAGATATTTTTGGAAAACAAAATTTATTTTTTGATAAAGCAATCACTACCTTAAATGAATAGACAAAAAAAATATTATAGAGACCATTAATTCCTTAATTGATAAGAATTTAAAAATGATAATTATCTATCATTTAAAAACTATTTTAAAATTCGCCGATAGAATTATAGATATAAGCACTTTAAATATGTAAACCATGAACTTAAATCATAAAAACATACTAATTACAGGAGGTACTGGATCCTTAGGCAAAAAATTAACGAAAAGACTATTGTCTAGTTGGCCTCAGATTAATCGATTGGTTATCTTTTCAAGAGATGAACAGAAACAATTTGTCATGGCTCAAGAGTTTTCAAATGATGACTATCCATGTATGAGGTTTTTTTTAGGTGATGTAAGGGATAAAGAACGATTGACTCGAGCTATGGAAGGTATTGATGTCGTGATTCATACTGCAGCAATGAAGCATGTGCATTTAGCAGAATATAACCCTGATGAAGCAGTTAAAACAAATGTCATTGGAGCTCAAAATGTAATAGATTCCTGTTTGATCAATAATGTACAATCTGTGGTAGCATTGTCTACTGATAAAGCTTGTGCTCCCATCAATTTATATGGGGCTACTAAATTAGCTTCTGACAAACTTTTTGTTGCTGCAAATAATATTAAAGGGAACAGAGATATTGTATTTTCTGTGGTTAGATATGGAAATGTTATGGGATCTAACGGGTCTGTTATTCCCTTTTTTCAAAAGCAAAGCAAAGAAGGAATATTGCCAATAACGGATGAAGGAATGACAAGATTTAATATTTCCTTAGATGGCGGAGTAGATATGGTATTTCATGCTATTGAACATTCTATGGGAGGTGAAATTTTTGTTCCTAAAATACCTTCTTATCGAATTTTAGATGTGGCAAAAGCAGTAGCACCAGATTGTCAAATAGAATTAATTGGGATTAGACCAGGAGAAAAGTTACACGAAGAAATGATTACTGCATCTGATTCGTTTAATACATGGGATTTAGGAGCTTATTATGTGATTTTACCACCCAAAACAGTCTTTGATTTGAATGAGTTTGTAGAAAAATTTCAAGCAATTAAAGTACCTGTAGGATTTCAATATAATTCAGGTACCAACGAAGACTGGGAGACCATAGAATCATTAAAAAAGAAAATTCAAGAACATGTCCATGTTTAAAATAAAATCTACTATTCCATATGGAAGACAAGAAATAACGCAAGATGATATTAATGCTGTTGTGGAAACACTACAGTCTGACTTTTTAACGCAAGGTCCAAAAATTAAAGCATTTGAAGATTCCTTTCAAAAATATATAGATTCAACTTATGCCATTGCTGTAAGCAACGGTACGGCGGCACTTCACTTAGGATGTTTGGCTTTAGGTATACGCCCTGGAGACAGAGTAATTACATCTCCTATTACTTTTGCGGCAACTGCTAATAGTATTTTATATTGTGGAGGGATAGTTGATTTTGTTGACATAAATAAAAACACCTACACTATTGACTTAGATTTATTAGAAAAAAAATTATCGACTAAGCCTAAAGGATATTTTAAGGGAATTATACCTGTTGCATTTGGTGGTAATCCTATTAACACTGAGAAGCTTAAAGAAATATGTGATAATTATGGTTTATGGATGTTGTTAGATGCCTGTCATGCCCCAGGAGCTAGTTATATAGATAGCAAAGGGAAAAGTATTAAAATGGGTTCTAATGAATATGCTGATGCTACTATTTTTTCTTTTCATCCCGTAAAGCATATTGCCACAGGTGAAGGAGGAATGATTACATGTAAAAATGAAGATGTTTATAATCAGTTAATAAAGCTTCGTACACATGGAATAATTAAAGAGGGATTATCTTATCCCTTTAATGACAAGGATATGCAAGGTAGTTGGTATTACGAGATGCAGGAATTAGGGTATAATTACCGTATAACAGATATTCAAGCCGCATTAGGGGTAAGTCAATTAAAAAGAGCAAAAAACAACCTAGTAAAGAGACAAGAAATTGCAAATACATATCAAAATGCTTTTGATCTGGTAGGTGTAAAGTACCAAAAAGTAAAGGATAACTCTATGAATGCTTTTCATCTTTTTGTTATTGAAGTAGAGAACAGACTAGGTTTATATAATTTCTTAAGGGAAAATGACATCTATGCTCAAATACACTATATTCCAGTACATCTTCAGCCGTATTATCAAAAGATGGGCTGGAAAAAAGGAGATTTTCCTGTTTCTGAAAATTATTATCAACATTGTATCAGCTTACCAATGTTTCCTACTTTAAATAATATGGAATTAGAATACATAGTAAATAAAATAATATCATTTCATAATGTATCAGATAATTGAAATAGCTAATGTACATGGTGGGTCTAAAGAGTATTTACTATCATTATTAGATGAGTTTTCAAATTTTAATGATGGTTTTGGAATAAAATTTCAACCCTTCAAATTTGATGAAATTGCATTAGATGATTTTGAATGGTATCCAGTTTATAAAAAATTATATTTTGATTCCAATGATTGGAAAGAAATAATCGATAAAGCATCATTAACAAAAGATATTTGGATAGATGTTTTTGATAAATATAGTATTTCAATTATTAATGATAACCTAAACAATATTTATGGTTTAAAATTACAGGCATCTATTTTATATAATAAAGAAATAATAGCTGAATTAAAAAAAATCGACTTGCAACAAAAACCAATAATTTTAAATATTAGTGGTTTAAAAACATATGAAATAAACGATCTAGTTTTTCAGTTTGAAAGTGATTTCAATAAATCTGAAATTATATTACAAGTTGGTTTTCAAGGTTACCCTACAAAGATAGAAGATTCAGGAATTTCTAAAATTGATATTTTGAAAAATGAATTTAATAATAAAATCATTTTTGCAGATCACATAGATGCTAATTCAGAGGATAGTTTATGGCTACCTGTTTTTGCAAGCTCAAAAAATATATACGGAATAGAAAAACATGTTAAACACTCCTCTCTAGAGACAAAGTATGACTTTTACTCTTCTGTAGATGTAAAAAAGTATAATCAATATATAGAAAAGATTAATGTTTATTCTAACTTAAAATATAAAACTTTTATTTCTGAAGAAGAAGATTTGTATCTAGTTAAAACAGATCAAATACCAGTTTTAAAGGTAAATAAAAAAAAGGGAGACTTGCTTTCATGGGGTGATTTTTCCTTTAAAAGATCTAATTCGAAAGGGTTGAACTCTAGAAAGCTAAATAATTATATTGGGTTAGGCTACTGTTTGACTAGAGATTTAAACATTAATGATACAGTCAGTGATTTTGATTTAAAAAAAGTTACTACAGCAACTATTGTTGCTGCAAGACTAAAATCATCTAGATTAAAACGTAAAGCATTATTAAAAATAGGAAATTTAAGTTCTATTGAATATTGCTTAAAAAATGCTTTAAAATTTAATGATATTAACCATACTATATTAGCAACATCTAATTTAGGTTCTGATGATCAATTAAAGCATCAAACGCTCAACTCTCAGGTGATTTTTCATCAAGGAGATCCTGATGATGTAGTAAGAAGATACTTAGATATTATAGATGAATTAAAACTCGATATTGTAGTTAGGGTTACAGGAGATATGCCTTTTATTTCTAATGATATATTACAAATATTGTTGAAGTCTCATTATAAATCAGGAGCGGATTATACTGTTGGTAAAGATGCGGCAGTTGGTACAAATCTTGAAATTATAAATTCCGCTGCATTAAGAGAAATTAAAAAACAATTTAAAAGTGCCGATTACTCTGAATATATGACTTGGTATTTTCAAAATAATCCAGAACATTTTAAATTAAATTTTGTTGACCTGCCGGATCATTTAGTAAGAAATTATAGATTAACATTGGATTATCAAGAAGATTTAGATATGTTTAATAAAGTCGATAAACATTTCAAAGATAATAACTTAGAGGGTAATATTACTGAGTTATTTAATTTCCTAGACGAAAATCCTGATGTATCTAAGTTAAATAATCATATTACTTTAAAATACAAAACAGATCAAGAATTGATAAAAAAACTTAATAAAGTTACTAAGATAAATGCAGTATAAATGTTTGAATATAAACAATTTCACTCACGGTCAATTCTCTATTAAACCTTTAGAGTATAATAATCGATTAGATATAATGAAGTGGCGAAATGAACAAATATATCATTTACGTCAAGACAAACCTTTGACTGAAAAAGATCAAAACAACTATTTTAATACAGTTGTTTATAGCTTATTTGAACAAGAAAAACCAAAACAATTGTTGTTTGGATATTTTAATGGTAAAAAGTTAATTGGGTATGGAGGATTAGTTCATATTGATTGGAACCATAAAAGAGCTGAAATTTCATTTATAATGAAAACTTCATTGGAAGATTTAGAGTTTGCTTTACATTGGAAAATCTTTTTGCAATTAATTGAGGAAGTTGCTTTTAATGAACTTTGTTTTAATAAGATTTATACATATTCTTATAATTTAAGACCACATTTGTATCCAATTCTATTAGATCGAGCATTTGAGTTTGAATCTAGATTGAGGAAACATTATTATTTTGACAACAAATATGTAGATTGTTTGATTCATTGTAAATTTAATGAAGTTCAAAATTTAAATAATTTAAATTATAAGGAAGTAACTTTAGAGGATAAAGAACAGTTATATATTTGGGCTATTGATAAACAGACTAGAAGAAATGCAATAAACCAAAAAGAGATAAGCTTTGAAGAACATTTAAATTGGTTTGATTCAAAACTAAAGTTGAAAAATAAAAAGTACTTTATTTTAAAAAATGAAAAAATTTCTTTAGGCCTGTTAAGATTAGATAAAATTGGAGGATATTGGAATATTTCTTATTTAATTGATAAGAAATGTAGAGGCTTTGGGCTTGGTCAAAAGATTATAGAAAAAGCAATATTAGAAAGAGATGGATTACCTCTACGAGCAGAAATTAAAGAAGAAAATATTGCTTCAAAAAGGATTTTCCAAAAACTCAGCTTTGCAGTTGTAAATAGTAATGAATTAATAACTTATGAAAAAAGATAAGGTGTTTATAATAGCTGAGTTATCTGCTAATCATAATGGCAGTAAAGAAGTTGCATTGGAAACAGTTAGGGCAGCTAAAAGGGCTGGTGCAGATGCTATAAAATTACAAACGTATACTGCAGACACCATTACTTTGAATGTTAAAAATGATGACTTTAAAATAAGACAAGGAACTTTGTGGGATGGTAAATACCTTTATGACCTTTATCAAGAAGCTTATACCCCTTGGGGGTGGCACCAAGAAATATTTGATTTAGCTAATGAACTTGGATTGGTTTGTTTTTCTTCTCCCTTCGATAAAACAGCGGTTGATTTTTTAGAAGAATTAGGTAATCCTATATACAAAATTGCTTCTTTTGAAATTACAGATATTCCTTTAATTAAATATGCTGCGAGTAAAGGAAAGCCAATGATAATTAGCACAGGAGTTGCAGAACTTGAAGATATTGAGTTAGCATTGAAAACTTGTTATCTTGAAGGAAACATGGATGTAACTTTACTAAAATGTACCTCCAGTTATCCTGCCCCTATAAAAGAAGCAAACATTTTAATGATAAAAGAAATGGCAGAAAGATTTAGAGTAAATACAGGACTATCAGATCATACTTTAGGTATAACTGTTCCAATAGTAGCCACGTGTTTTGGAGCTAAGGTGATAGAAAAACATTTTATTCTAAACAAAGAAATTGGTGGTCCTGATGCTGCCTTTAGTCTAGATGAAACTGAATTTACACAAATGGTTCAATCGGTAAGAGAAGCAGAAAAATCCATTGGAAAAATTTCTTATGAATTAACTGAAAAACAAGTAGCTGGAAAAGCCTTTTCGAAATCTTTATATATCGCAGAAGATATAAAAGAAGGTGAATTATTTACTGAAAAAAATATTAAATCTGTAAGGCCTGGATTTGGGATGCATCCCAAATATTATTCTAAGATTATTGGCAAAGAAGCAAAGAAAAACTTTAAAAAAGGTGAAAGGGCTGAATAAAAAACGAATATTAGTTATTACTGATTCTTTAGGATTACCTAGAAAAGATTCTTCAGGAAATATTGGACTCGATAATACATGGCCTTACATTTTGAGAAATGAGTATGAAGTATTCCAAATATCCTTATTAGGAGAAACAATTAAAAATTTATTTGATAAATCATTACCTTACAGTGATTCTTACTTTGACTATATCATAATTCAATCAGGAATTGTAGATTGTTCTCCTAGAGCAATTTCTAAAAGAGAAAAGTATTTAATAGAAAATATTCCATTTGCAGGGAGAATATTTTACCCTTTATTAAAAAAATATAAAATTAAATTAAGAGAAAAAAGAGATATTACCTACACTAAAATTGAGGATTATAAAAAATACATTATAAATTTTAAGGAAACTTTTAAAACGTCAAAATTGATATTCATTAGTATATTACCGGCTAATAATGAATATGAAAAAATAGTCCCTGGAATAAAAAAAAATATTTTATTATATAACGCATGTTTAAAATCATATGCTCCAAACTTAATTGAATATGATTTGGAATTAGATAATATATATACAAGCGATTTACACCACCTAAATGTAAAAGGAAATTATTTTCTTTACAACAAAGTAAAAAGTAAATTAAATGATTAACTATTATATTTTTATTTCTAAAGTTTTGATTCTAGGATTATTTGATAATAGTTATTATTCTGTTATTAGAAAACATATGATTAATAAATCATTTAAATTTTCCAACAAAGACAATAAAAGTATATTTAGCTTACTAAGAATATTTAAAAAGCATTTAAATTCTAAGATTTATTTTAATAAACCTGATTACTTTTTAAATGATAATTTAATTTTTGATAAAAATATGGATTCATTTAAAGAAAGAGTCGACTTTTTGAATTTTTATTCAAAAAAGAAGAAATATAACTTATTAGCTTACGATACTACTTTGAAGTTTTATTCAATTAACCAAAAGTTAAATTGGATTTTATTAACGATAGTTTTTTCTCCATTATTTATTATATCATCAGTTTTTGTTCCTAAGTATAGAGCTTCATACGGATTGTTGATAGAGTATCCTATAATGTTGGCTAATATTATTGATTTTATTAAAAAGAAAAAGATTACTTTATTTTATTTTAATATATATGAATTAGAGTCTAATTTATTAGCTCATTTCTTTTTAAAACACAAAATTAAATTTTATAAGATTACATCAACCACCCCATTGGGGTTTAATAATCAAAACATATTAACAGATGGTTTAATATTGTGTGATTTTATTCAGCAAGATGAAGTTTTATTATATTATAAAAGTATAATTAATAAATCTCAGGTAACATTTGGTCCTGAAGATAGTCATAGATATATGAATTTTTATAAAACAAGTAATAATAGAGTGATTTATGATATAGGGTTCTATTCTACAGCTTCATGGTTAAGATTTAAAGAAGGTCACTTAGACACTGAAGTAAATATGTTTAAAAATGAAATTTTAGTTTTAGAAGAATTAAGTAATATAGTTGATGAATTTAAAGTTGTAATAAATTTACATCCTAGAGAATATATAAATAAAGATATCAAAAAGGAGGCATATGCATACTATATAAATATTTTGGGAGATAATATTTCATTTAATGAAAAAGCACCGGGCAATAAATATTTTGACAATTATAACATTGGTGTTGGTTGGTACTCAACAATTTTATCTGAAAGAATTTATGCTGGCTTTAAAACAATTTTAAAGCCATATGATACACCACTAATAAAATTAAATTCAAATATTAAATCTATCTTTTTATCTAAAGAAGATTCATTAAAAGATCAAATTAAAAAATATATAAAATATTCTGACTATGAATTTTATTTAGAAAAGGATATATTAAAATACACAAACAGGTTTTAGAATGTATGAAATTTTAGGATACTCTAAAAATAAACCACAATCTGATTAAGATTTTATAGATGCGAAAAAAAGTCTTTTATCGGTTAAGTATATAGAGTCGGACGCAGCATTAATGATTTTATTAAATTTTTTCTGGAGATTATGTAGAAATGAACGTTGAAGATAGACCTACAAACTTAAGCCTAATTAAAAATAATACAGAACTTCATAGGAATAATATAATTTTAGGTCACAGAAGACTTTCAATTATTAAAATTCTGATTCAGGACATCAACCAATGTGTAATCAAAATAGTATTCTTAACTTTGAAGGTGAAAATTATAATTATTTAGGGAAACAAATTATTTTGAAGAATTCACATAAATTTATAACAGAACAAACCCATCTTAGTATCATAACAATGGATAATCTTTATTTGATAAAGAATATTTCTAAGGAATTTGAAAATAAAAGGTTCTAATTGGTTAATTAAAATGGCAAGAATTAAACAGTTTTTTAAAAAAAATATTTATTTCTCCACTGCAAGAAATATTATATATTTATTTGACAGAGACTTAAAGAAGAAATCTACTTTTATAACTTTCCTTGTTCTATCCAACGTTTTAATAGATTTAGTTGGTTTGTCTTTAATTTTCCCAATAATTTTGATAGCCCTAGATGTAGAACTTCTATTAACTAATAAATATATTTTACATTTTTATAATTATTTTGAATTCTCATCTACTAAGAGTTTTCTTATAGTTTTTGTTATCTTAATTTTTATTTTTTTCTTTCTTAAAAACCTTTTATCAATTTTCATTAATAAGAAGCAAATTAATTTTGGATTGTATGTTGGTGAAAAATTTTCTTTAAATGAATTCAGATTGTTTAGCAATGAAAACTTTTTGAATGTAAAAAAAATTAAATCTACTTTAGTTGAAAGAAATATTGTTACAATACCTTATTTTTTGGTAGCTTTTATAGTACAACCATTTATTCTTATTACTACTGAGTTAATAATGTCTTTTATTATTTTGTTTAGTCTAGTAATTTATGATTGGAAGATTGTCGCTCTTATATTTTTTTCAATTACTCCTCCATTTATTTTTGCATATTTT